>OGVK01000010.1_pt1 | contig 23451 bp, 39 predicted proteins | sample 1575721 | NCBI WGS metagenome assembly OGVK01 (sample SAMN07581521, study PRJEB24739) | freshwater metagenome | place: Singapore | collected 2015-01 | reverse complement strand
GCTATCTATGGTGATTCCATCACTATGGCCCGTGCCGAAGAAATCTTCAGCCGTTTGGCTAATAAAGGTTTCGCATCGTCAAACGTAGTGCTGGGTGTTGGATCTTACACCTACCAGTACGTAACCCGTGACACCTTTGGCTTTGCTATGAAAGCCACTTGGGGTGTCGTAGATGGCAAGGCTCGGGAAGTGTTTAAAGACCCAGCCACCGACGATGGAACTAAAAAATCCGTCAAAGGTCTGGTAACTCACTCCGTCGATAGCTCCGGTCATTGGACTTTCAAAGACCAGTGTTCCGAGGAAGACGAAGCGATCACTGACTTGGATACAGTGTTCCTCAATGGCACTCTGTTGAACCGAGTCGACCTCGACACCATTCGCTCTCGAATTGACAGTCTTGTAGGACAAGCTGTTAATGTTCGTCTGCGTTTAATGGGTTCTTAACTACCTCAACACAAAACGGTACTTGAATGAACATGATTTACCCGACACTAGCCGTAGTAGGCGGTGCTGCTCTTCTGGTTGACTTCTTTGGTCACAAGAAGGGTGAAGTAATGAGCGTTAAAACCGCCTCTCTGTGGTCAGTGTTCTGGATTCTTTGTGGTATCCTTATGGGTGGCCTCATCTATCTGGAAATGGGTGCAACTGCGGCAAGCCAATACTTCGCTGGCTATGCGATGGAAAAGGCGCTGTCGGTTGATAATCTAATGGTCTTCTCGGCGATATTCGCCTATTATAAGATCAAAAAACAAGATGAAATGCACACAGTGCTTACGTATGGCATCATAGGTGCTATCGTATTCCGTGCAATATTCGTCTTTGTTGGCGCTGGCCTGTTCAACTCAGAAACGCATTTAGGCTTCTCGATATTCGGTCTTCCGGTAACACTTCATTTGGTGATGAGTGCGATATTCGCAGCTATCATCTTCTGGGGTGCATGGAAGATGTTGTCGGCAAATGAAGCTGATGATGAATCTGAAGATTACGACAATGTGTGGTATAACAGACTAGTTCGTCGTTTCTTCCCGAAAGCAGGGGCTATGTTCTTTGCTGCGGTGACGATTGAATTGTCTGATGTGGTGTTTAGCTTTGATAGCGTTCCTGCTGTAATTGCTGTAGCCAAAGATACTGCTGTTGTTTACTCTGCGATGCTTATGGCGGTGCTGGGATTACGTGCTCTCTTCTTCGTACTGGAAGCTCTCATGAAGCATCTGTGTCACTTGGAGAAAGCAGTTGTTGCAATTCTGGTCTTCATTGGTATCAAACTTATCGCCGAGCCATTGGGTCTTCATATTAGCCCTATGTTTAGCGTTAGTGTTGTGCTCGGACTCCTCGGGGCCGGGGTCGCCGCCAGCCTTCTGATTCCAAATAAAGATTAAGGAGTTATATGGATTTAAGAGATTACCTGGAAGATGTGGATGGGAAACTTATCTGCAAACAGTATTACAGCAACAAAGTTCCAGTAGGATCTGAAGTAGGCTGTGAAGATGGCGGCTATCGCCGCTTTAAATTCAATGGGAAGCGTTACCTCACCCACACTGTGCTGCATTTTCTGCGGACTGGTCGTTGGATTAAACGTCTTGATCATAAAGACGGGGACACTCTCAATAATACTGATGGAAATCTCAGAGAATCCAGTGCTTCTCAAAACTCTCGCAATCGTCGTTCGATGGCTGGGTCTTCGTCTAAGTTCTTAGGTGTGAGTAAGTTTAGAAATAAATGGAAAGCACAGATATCAATTGAGAATAAAACTACTCATATTGGTGTCTTTGACAATGAAGAAGATGCAGCTAGAGCTTATGACAAAGAAGCAGTCCGAGTGGCTGGTGAGTTTGCAAGAGTTAATTTTTAATTTGGCCGTGGGCGTCATAGCTTCATGGTTATTCCCGAATAAAGAGTAGTAATCAATAAATAATTCAAGCACACTCCTGAAACTTACAATTGGTCCCGGTCTGATGTAAGCGGATAAGCTCCTGACGCTGGGAGTGTGCTTTATATTGTTTATTGGAGAGTAATAATGTCTGATATATTAAGCGTACATATTAAAAAGATCATCAACTATACAGGTTGGCCGGAAGGTTTTACTCATGTAGCTCTTCAAGGTGGTTCAACTGATAACGCAAATCTTTATTTCTTCACAGGAAAACCTGAAACAGAGACCTATGAATATCGAGGTTATCGTTGCTGGCGTCAGGGTTTACGTTGGGTAGGCCCAAATAAGCTTTGTCATGAAGAACAGTTCAAAGGTCACGATCGTTGTTTTGCTCGTTCCTATACTAAAGAAGAAATTGAAGCTGTTGTAATTCCACCTAAGATAAAGAAAGAAAATTTCTTTACTCGTTTATTTGGTAAATAATATGAACCTACATAATAAGTTTGGTTTGGCAACACTTGCTATAATGGTGTCTTTGTTCTTGACTGGTTGCGATGATACCAACACATCCAAGACAGAAGATATTCTGATGTCTCAATGTGAGAAGCAGTCACAACAAGTTATCTGCAGTTCCGCGTATAGGAAAACACTAGAAGCATCTGAAAAGTTCTCTCATTACAATGCTGATGATAAACCTTTCGAACAGCAAGGTTTGATTTTCATCATGGAAGACCGTGCTTTCAAGCGTTCTCATCCTGAACTCAAAAACATTGCTGAGATCTGGTTTGACTTAACCGGTAAGCAGTTGTACGGCACTCCAGAACCTTCTCAGAGCGGTGATGTGAAGAAGATGGATAAATCATATGTCCTATCTCCTCAGATGTACGATGAGCTGATTAACGCTGTTAAAACGTGTAATCGTGCAACTATCGAAGCGATGAATTTCAAAGTTGGAGTTAATCTGTCTGCTGAGCAGTACGATAAAGCGATGAACATCATCATCGAATGTAAACAATCTAAGCTGGATCAAGCAATCAATAGTAAGGGTTAAAATATGGCCGGACAGATTGGGATTAGAAATCGTCCTAAAGTAGATATTCCAGACTGTCCTGATTGCAAGGTTAGCCTGCGTTTTGATTACATCGGTAAAATGATTGATTACTGTAATGGCTTTAAAACTATTCTTGTCTGTAATAAATGCAAGAAAGGTTTTACCTGTGAAAATGGTAAGGTGTTAGAAAATGGCTAGAGATATTCGTCCAGGTACTTTAGTAAACGTAAGTGTTCCACAAAATGCTGTTCCGCCTAAGCTCTGTGATCTTAAAACAGGTACTTGGTTTGAGATTAATGGAGATTCTAATGTTTATGTCAAAACTGATGAAACATTAGGTCGCGGTTATCGTTGTTTCCGTGTGTCAGATGGTCATTTGGAACATGTTAACTCAGATACCGTTATTCATAAAATCTATCATTCAGTATCTGTGTCAGTGAAATAAAAAAAACAAAATCGACAACCGAATAAAAACTCAAAGTAGGCTCAGGATTTTCGGTATAATGGGTTCGAGTCCCATTCTGGGGTCTGTAATGGACTACCAGATTTAGCCACTTGTCAAACAAACATTGGGGATAAGCGGACGGGCCGCTCTGATCATCTAGGTTCAACTCCTAGTATCTCCACCAAATACTGTGCATGAGGCGATGTAGGGATATGCGCCACGACATTTAGGGTCGGGAACGTGGGTTCGAGTCCCACCATGTACACTTTAAGGATGATGCAGGTTTGCCAGAGCTAGTATGGCCTAGGCAGCTTTAGCTGGGCGTGGTTCAATTCCATGGTCGTCCACTTTAAGGATTAGTTATGGTAGTTTTAGAAAAGAATAAAGTTTATAAGTGGGTCAATAGACTATACCTAATCCCTAATAATAGTGGTGATGTTTATTTGATTAAGGATAAAGATATTATCGAATATCTTCCTCAGATGAGTATTTCAACTATTCATTATTACGGCGAGTTGGTTGGTAAAAACTTTAACTATAAAGGTAAAAAGGTATGTCACAAAACCCACACAGCTATGAAACGTTGAACAAAAACAACCCTCACCAATCGAAGCGTAACGATCACAGTTATGAGACATTGAATCGTAACAATCCGCACCACTTCAATAAACGCTAGAAGGTCTATAATGGAAGAACTCATTTTAGATCGAAAAGGTGAACCTGTTCATCAAGGTGATTGGGTTCTCTATGGAGTCCCTTCTGGCGGACTAGGTGCTATTGGCGAAATGCGGGTTGGTCAAGCAATCGACAAAAATCGTCATGGTGTCAGTATAACCGGCCACGATTATCGCTTTAGAAGCCCTAAAAAGCTTACCAAAGTGTCCGAATATTTCGCTCGTCAGTTCATCGAATACACTCAGTAGAGGTTACTGTGGTTCAGAAACTTTAGTCATTCCAGTGGACTGTAAAGTTGTGTTTTGTAAGTAATTCCCCATAGGTCATTTACGAGTGACCTATTTGGTTTTTGCTTAAATTTAAGGAAAATATTATGGCAAAGCAATCTGCTGTCGATAAAATCATCCACCCGTTCAACCTGAATAAACAGGGTACAATGGAAGTCCGTAACATCGACGGCAAAGAAGTGAAAGTCCGAGCTGGTAAAACTGCTCGTGACAAAGCGAATGGTCATATTCCGTACAAAAAGAATCGTCGCATCTGGAGCGATGGATCTAAAGGTTCGGAAGGCACTTGGATCAAAGTATGATTAAAAAGATTCTTTTAATCGGAGCTGTCTCTGTTGGGACAGCTTTACTTTCCGGGTGTTTTGAGAGTGCGAATGTTAAAGAGGTCGTTAGTGATAACGGAAACCAAGTGGCCAAATTGGTTACTGTGGATGGTTGTTCTCTTTATCGTACTCGTGACTACGGAGATCGTGTATATTTCACTGTCTGTGATAAAGGACGAGAATCGTTTACTAAGTATGAAAAACGAGTAGATGAAGATCAAACTCGCCCTGTAACTGTTCCCACCGGAGTGTCTAAATAGTGTTTGAAGATGCTATCATTAAGGCACGTAAGTTGGTAGTAGCTGGAGTGGAAGCATCTATTCCGGTTATCAATAGTGCTGCTCAATATGTGGCTAAAGCCACTGAAAACAAAGAAAGTCGCTTAGACGTAAAACTCTTAGGTCAGCGTACTTTCAACTTCACTAAAAAGGAAATCTATAAAGTGACTGATACTACCCTGAATCTCGTTAAAGGCGGTACCCTCAACCTGACCAAAGCAACCGGCGGTCTGACTGAGTTCTTGCTGAACCTGAGCTGGACTGGTGGCGCTGATCTCGACGTATCTGCATTCGTACTGAACGATGCTGGTAAACGTACCGACGTCTGTTTCTACAACAATCTGAAAGCTCCGGGTCTGACTCACTCTGGCGATCTCCGTGATGGTGGTGAAGAAGAGATCCTGATCAAAACTGACGAACTGACTGCTGGCCGCGTTGTGGTGGCAATGACCTCTCACAGCGAAGGTGCTACTCCGTCTGAACGTGGTAAACCGATTCTGTTCGGTGCGGCTGCAACTCCGGTTGCTAAACTGATCAACCCGAAAAACGGCCAGGTTCTGGTTCAGTGTAATCTGGGCGAAGATGCCACCCTTTCAACTGCGCTGGAGTTTGTGGAGATTTACAAAAGAGAGGATGGAGCTTACATCTTCAAAAACCTGTCCAACCCGCTGGGCCAAGATGCATTTGGTTTGGGCGAGATGGATCGTAAATACCCGGCGTAACTAACCAATACACAGGGAGGTGTATTTGGCATATGTCAAAAAGTTAAAACCCGTATCATATAATCCTGAAACTGGTGAAATAATTGGTGCCCGAGGTAAACCTTGGTCAGCGATAAACAGTGCTGGATATGTTATAGGTAAGTTCATGGGTAAGACCAGAACTGGTCATCATGTTGCTTGGTATTTAACTTATGGTTATTTTCCAAGATACCTTGATCATATAAATCAAGTTAGACACGACAACAGATTGTCAAATCTGAGGGAAGCGACTGAATCCCAAAACATGATGAATAAAACCAAACATTCGAATAATCGATCTGGTTATAAAAATGTTAGTTTTGACAGCCGTTCAGGCAAATGGTTGGTGGTGGTTAAAAGAGATTTTAAACAATACCGATTTGGTTTGTTTGAAGATGTGGATGAAGCTGGTCGTGTCGCTGAAAAAGCTAGGAATGAAATCCACAAAGAATACACCTCTTCGTAAGGAGAAGAAATGTCCGATTTGGATTTAGTTAAAAAGGTGGAATTGGTATTAACCAAAAAAGGTTTTTCCAATAACATCTCTGCAAAAGTTTGCATCATTCTGGATGAATCCGGTTCGATGCAAGGGCTGTTTCAAGATGGTACTGTAAGTCGTACTGTTGATCGTGCTTTGGCTATCGGTTACAAATTTGATGACGATGGTGAAATCGATGTATGGTCTTTTGCTGGCCACGGTCGCTTTATGCGTCGTGCTCCTGCTACACAAGAACAGTACGGGTCGTATCTCAAGCACTCGATGCTTGGTGGAAGCACGGTATATCATCAAGTTCTGTCTGCTGTTGCTAATGATTACTTTGGTCCACGTACTACCAGCGTCACAAGTAAAGAACCCGGATTCCTGGGTAAACTGTTTGGTAAGAAAGCTGAAACTGTAACAGAGGTCGTTGATAACGATAACACTCTGCCAGCTTTTGTAGCATTCATTACCGACGGTCGTCCTGACAATGATCGTGAAGCAACTGACGGTGTGTTGAAAGTTCTTCGTGAGAACCCGAAACTGTTTGTTCAGTTCATCGGGATCGGATCTGCTGACTACAGCACTCTGAAAAACATTGCTTCTTTGGTTCCTAATGCGGCCTTTGACACTATCGAAGCTAAAGATAGCGACGATGTGGTTCTGGATAAATTCCTGAACGAGAAAGCTCGTAAGGTACTGGAACAATGAAAACAATCTTCGTAGTAATTAAACACTACGGCGGTGAAGACTGGTTTCCGGTTTACAGTAGTAGCACTCGTCAAGAGTGTGTTGAGTGGGTAGTTGAAGAGACAAATAAATCTCAACGATCTGGTTTAGGCATTCCTAGAATGCAAATTAAAACTTGTCCATTCATTAACCGATAGTACGTAACTCAAGGGCTTTTTCGAGAGCCCTTTATGATACTTACTGCCATTTGTATCAACTCCTAACTTACTTGTTTTTGAACGATTGTTGTTCAAGCCCTCCCACTACTGAGGGCTTTTTAGAGCAATTGCTCTGTATATGGCTATAAAACTGTCACTGATAGTACGTTTAACAGCGTCAACTAGCAGGTAGCCGAAGTGATAATTGACAGGAGTAGTAAATGAATCTGCGTAAAATTGTCGGTAATACTGACAACAAGCAGTTGCTTGCCGATATTGCGGTCAAGTTTCTTCCACTTGCAGAAGCTCAAGTAGAGCAGATGGTTGGTGGAATTAATGGAGCTAAAGCCAACATTCGTCGAGCTATCGATGTTCAACGAGATTGTAAGTACATCTTGCGTCGTCGCAATCAGCACCCTAAATCTGTTATTGCTTGGGCTGCCAAATGCAAAGCTGATGCAAATTTCGAAGAGCATCGTTATAAGGGTGAGAAGGCTAACTTCGTCGAATGCTACCGTGAAGGTCGTCAGTTGGAGTTTTTACTCCGTTCTGTGATTCTCGCAGCCAAGAAGGAGGAAGCCGATGTTTCCAGTAACTCTTGAGTTCAGTGATGGACTTAAAGCTACTTGTAACCCTCCGTGCTACGGATTTCTTCGTGGCGTTGAGTGGACAGATTGGGACCAACGTTTTCATTTAGGAAGTGATTGTATTAAATTGGTCAAACGTAGTCGTTTATATGGGGTGGATGAAAAAACCATCACAGAAGAACGGCCATTTGGTGATCATTTCTATCACACCTCAGTAGAAAATGGTGAGTCTTCAACTCCATCGCAACTGTTTGATCTGGAAAAATTAAGATTTATCTGGAACACAGGTGCTCGTATGCCGTGCGAAATGTACATTAATGAGGGAGACAAAGAACCTCGTGCGTGGCGTTGGCCGGAATCTGGATCTGTTGTCCCGATTTACAAGAGAGAAGATGTTGCTAATCATCGTCCTAGTTCTCCGTTAGATCTTTTTAACAAAGAACATGGGACGAATCTCACTCTTGAAAAAGTATTGACTGATATTGAGAATAGTATTGACAAAGGACGTGAATCAATTTTACGTTTTCGTGACGAAGGTTTCGGGATGATTCTAGGGGTTAGTACCCTTGATGTTCCTTGTGATCGGGTTCTGTTCTATCTCATGATCGGTCGTGAACTTGAAGGATACCACGGTAGCTGTAAAGTTGATACTTTTTTAAAACTTCACTACGTTTTAAAAGTACCTGTTATGGTTGCTTTCTTGGCTTCTCGTGTCTTGTCAGCATTTAAAGACACCCCAATTGATTTTATGGGGGATAACGGGGATTCGTGTATTGTACCTGCTCAAAATCTTTGGGTTGGGTGCGCTGCTCGTTTCAAAGAGCCAGTAGCCATTGATTGGGAACAGCATTCGTACACCAGTGGAGAAGGCCACCATCGTGATGATGACCTAGGCTCTTTCTACATGGAACCTGAGATCGAAGGTTTCTCTAGCATCTCAGAAGAATTCAACGAATCCATGTTCAATGCCATCATTGGAGGGTATGTTGATCATAATACCTCGGTTATGTTTGACCGTCCCGGCGGTAAACAGGTAGCCAATCTGGTGGTTGAGTTCTACCGTGCTGTTTACAAAGAAGGTTACTTCTGCAATAGAGGGAGCAATGGATATTGCTCATATTGGAGTGCAGAATGTGATCTACAAACTCCGTCTACCTTTAGACACTTGAGAGTCTCTCGTGATCTTTGGATGGACAAACTCCTCTCTATGTTAATGGAAGAATAAATGTCTACATCTGTACAAATTTCGTATCTCGATCCGAATCGTCGTACATCTCCTTTCTGTTTCACACGTAATGCTTGCTTCGGCCAGCTGAATCGTATGGACGGGTATGCGACAGATCAAATGGAAGTCATGGAATGGCATCCGCATTCGGCTGGCAGAAACAATGCTGGTTTGCGAGATACTTGTACACCAAGGAAGGCATTTGCATTTATCAACAGTTTTGGTATGTGGGAGGGTATTTTCCGTGTCACTTCCATTAACTCCGTAGCTGCTGATCTGAAAGAAAATCCGATTGATGCAATCATCACCGGATTCATGTCCATGCGTGACTTTCAAGAGCGTAACAATAATTTCATTTTTCCAGACGGTGAACTCGAAAATCCTAAAATCGAATTCGCTCTTTGGGCTTGTGGCATTTATCGCAATCGTTACGGCAATCCGTTTTTACAACACAGCGGAAACTCTCACGGCGAAGGCGGCACTTGCCACATTCCGGAAGGCACAGATGCTTTGGCTCTGTATCTATTAGTTTACGGCACTAAAGAAGATTTCCAAGGTTGTTGGGCACAAGGTATCTTCGGCGAAAATGAAAACGCCGAAGGTTACGTTCGTGATAACTCTTACAATAGCCGTCGAAACGCTGTCCGTCAACGTCGACCGCGTTGGAGTCGTCTTTCTGATTGGCTGACCTCTTGGTTAGCTATCCGCCCTGAGCATTTGCAAGGGAAATTAGGCCGTCTTACGGTGCAACGTTTCTATAATGGTCTGGCTGCCCGACTGGATGCTGAACCTAATGCCAATGTTGCACGCCGTGCTGAAATTATTAACAACTCTTTTGAAGAATTACGGGAACTTTACGCATGACCACTATCATCAACCTTTTCACTGCCGGTACTGATCCGGAAATGTTTGCTCGTCGCGTTGACAACGGGGCTATTACTTCGGTAGCTGGCCTGCTGGGATGCTCGAAAGAGAAAAAATTGGACTTGTCTTCGAACGTTCGTTTGCAAGAAGACAACGTACTTGCCGAGTTTGACATTAACCCGTGCGAGAACTTTTCTCAGTTCAACGAAAGCATTCAGTCTGGTATCGATCTGACCCGTGCTCTTCTGGCAACTCACGGTCTTGATATTGCGGAAGGCGTATCTTCCCATATCTATACCAATTCCGAGCTGGAATCTTTTGACAAATCTGCGTTTGTGTTTGGTTGTACTCCAGACTATAACGCAATGACTGGTCAGAAGAACCCGTCTCCGAAAGCTGCTGATCCCGGTCTGCGTACCGCAGGTGGTCATGTCCACATCGGATTCCCTAAGGGTATGCGTGTAATGCGTGAAACTCAAATGGACGCCGGTGTTCTGTGTGATTATTACCTGTCTCTGCCTTCTCTGGTACTCGACGGTGATACTCGCCGTAAAGAGCTGTACGGTAAAGCCGGTGCAATCCGTTTCAAAGAGTATGGTATTGAATACCGTTCTCTCTCCAATTTCTGGATCTTCAAAGAACAACTTCGCCGTCTTATCTACGGTCAAGTTGAGAAGGTTGTGAATGAATTGGTCACTGATAAAGTGATGGAACTGAACAGCATTCTGCCGGTTCATCAGCTTCAAGAAATCATTAACACTAATGACGTTCGTCAAGCTGAAACCTACCTTTCTCGTTTTAACATCATCTAAGCTGGGAGCTATTGATGAGTCTGCATTCGGACTACAGCCACTACTATACTAATAGCTGGGTGGCTTTGGTAGAGAATGAGGTCATGTACCCTCTCTACGTTCAGGAAGTTCTCGATCGTTCGAGACGTAGTGAAAGTGATTACAGTGAAGCTCACAGGCAGCAACTGTATTTACAATGCGTCAAATATTTTCGTGATGGCAATAACCAAATCAGTTCGGAAAATCTTGAAGTTCAGGTACTTGACCCACGCCTGATTCTGGAATCACCGGATGTTGGTTATGTTAAGATCGGAAGTGTAGTTCGCTGGACGTGTATTCGTCCGGTTCGCCAACGTCTGAAAGGTTTGGCCGGTAACAAGATTCAACAGATTCAAGTTAATCATCGTCAAGGTGAGTTGATGTATGATCTGTTTAATCCAGACTTTGAAGGTCTGTTAAGTCGTTACTGTTACGTATCCCCTTCCACTAATTTTATTTTCTATAAAGGTGCGAAGGCTGGACGTTTAAACCATGAGGATCAAACTGTAGAGATGCTTCCGTTGTTCTCTTACATTTTTGAAACTCACATTCAGCCGGATTATCCGCCATATAACTTAGTAGAGGTAGAATCTTTATGAGCACTGTAGCGTCTTGTTTTGGGCACTATACGCCTCGTGAAGCTACCCCGCACCCCAATCTGGCTTTCAATGCCCACGTTGGTATTGAGCTGGAAATCGAAGAATGCACTTATATTGACGTCCCTTATTGGGATTGCAAAGAAGATGGCAGTCTTCGTAATGGTTGTGAATTAGTATGTGCTGAGCCGTATGCAGGGGAAACCCTGTATGCTGCTATTGAAACACTTGCTGATGAGGTGGGTAAAACCAGCGCTCAAGGTACTTGGCGTTGTTCCACTCACGTGCATCTTGATGTTCGTGATTTAGAATCGCCTGCTTTGAAAAAGCTGATTCTGGCTTATGCATTTTATGAAAAAGTTCTCTTCAAGTGCTCAGGCTTCCACCGTTATCGTTCGAACTTTTGCCCTGCTTTTGCTGTAGTGCAACAACAGATTTTTAACACTTCTGTTGCTTTTAACCACGAAGGGGATCGCTTCTTTAACGGACTTGTTCGGGGATGGGATAAATACACCTCTCTTAACCTGCTGCCTTTACGTGAATTCGGTAGTGTTGAATTCCGCATTAGCGAACCGAAATGGAAACGTTCTAACGTTCTCAATCTCGTGAATCGCTATCTTGTGCTCAAGAAACTGGCGGTAGAAAATTCATCTATGAGCAACCGAGAGTTCCTTGAATTCTTGCGTAGATCGGGTTTTGAACCAATCCTTCCTTATCTTCCTTTTGACTACCAACCGGATTCAGAAGATTTAGATTTAGGTTGGCAGGTTGCTAATGATATTTTAGCGACCAGAGCGACAGGTGTTGAAGTCATTCAGAGAGTGCGTGACAGCGTTAACGGCGAAGATGGTACTGCGACCGTTATGGTTCGTGAGATGGGACATTGGTCTGCTTACATGGCTTATGTCTATTCTAACGCACTTCGTTGGTCTTCGAGAAACCTCAATGACATTACCGGGGAATCTCGACAAGAGATGGAAAGACTGGAAACGCTTACGGAAGCACAAATTCGAGATGTCATCGAACGCTTACGTAATGCTAGTTCTTCCGGAGATCAGCGAGTAGATGGAAACATTACTGGCTTGATCCCTGACGGTCTGGAGAGTGATTTAAACTCTTGGTTGGCCGATAATAACTAAAGGCGTGTGCCCTCTTCGGAGGGCTTACGGATATTAATAGATAAAGGAAAGGTATTATCTGATGTGTGGAATTGTCTTTGCAGGGGGCTCTCTTAGTTCTGGAGATCTGGAGATCTTCAACCAGATGCTCTATTGTGACGTATTCCGTGGCGCCCATGCTACTGGTATTTTTGCAAAACGTCATGGCGATAAACATGTGAAATTTTGCAAAGTAGCGGGTGAGCCTTACCCATTCATGCACACCGAAGAGTATATTTCTCTTACTCAAGGTGACACAAAGTATGCTGTACCGCCTACGATTATTGTAGGGCACAACCGCCATGCAACTCGTGGTAATGCAGGTGATGCAAAAAATGCTCATCCGTTTAATCACGGCAACATAACTCTGGTTCATAACGGAACTCTGATTGATCAGGATCTACTTCCTGATTCTAATCGTTTCGTTGTAGACAGTGAAAACATCTGCTACTCGATTGATAAGATCGGGGCTGCTGAAACTATCCAGAAATTGGATGGTGCTTTCACTTTGATCTGGCATGATGCCTCAGATGATACTTTGCATATCATCCGTAACAGCGAACGACCTTTCCATCTTGCCCAAATAGGTACAGCGGATTGGTTTGGAGCATCAGAAGAAGACATGCTTATGTGGCTTCTCAAGCGCTCCAAAGGACATAAAAACCGCATCACCAAGCATTTTGAATGTGAGGTTGGTGTTGAGTACGTGTTCGACGTTTCCGGTCCGACTAAACGCTGTGTGTTAAAAGAAGAGATTAAACATAATCTCCCAACTTTTACGATGGCGAGTCGTTATGGATACAACTACTCGCGGGGATGGCAACGGGACTCCTATAATAACAGAACTTATTCTAGCTCTGTTACAACTTCTGGCATTCTGGAAAATTCGGGTGCAAAGGAAGGAAGGGAAACCGCAAAAGCAAACGAGCGAGAAAAGCAGAACGCTCTCGCAATCGAAGCAAATATTGAACCGAGAATTGGTAGTCGAGTCAACATGTCTCCGCACTCGTGGTTTCCCTACACTACTGGTGCTGAGAACCGTGGCCGCATTACTGGCTGGGTGTATCAGGAAAATGGTGAGTATTTTGAAGTAGATGCTCATGCCTGTCCGATCGGTATGTGGGAAGATTGCTGCGATGATGCCAATGCCAAAATCACCGGTACTGTTGTTAGCATTCAAAAAGTTAACAACGTACTGAGAGTTATCATTTCTAAACCCTCTCTGTTGAGAGAAGGGAGTGATAACAAACCGGAACTGGATATCAAAGCCCTGCCTGATCTTGGTAAAACAGAAAGAAAAATAGGCAACCCTCCTGATGAATACGACCGTCAGGATGAATGGGATGTTCCGTTCGAACCTGATCTTCCGGCTTCATTTGTCATGGATAATGGCAATGTAATGACCCGTGAACAATGGGGTCGTCATGATCACTCTAAATGTGGTGGTTGTGATAAAGAGATTCCGTGGCGTGTGGCAGTAAAAGGTCAAGCAATTATGGCCTATAATGCCTTCTGGCATGAAGACTGCCTCAAAACATGTCTGGATGATAACGGCGGTCAGTCCCCGGATACTTTCCTGTGCTGTGTTTGTGGTGGTGAAAAGAGCATGTCTCTTTTAGACAGCACTGAAAGTGCTCGCAGACATGAAGATGTGTGCGTTGATTGCGGTGCAAAAATCCGTAATAAGCGTGCTCAAGAATCTGAGAGCGAATCCGAAGGTGTAGTAGGCGTGTCAGCGATCTACGTTGACAAATCTACCACCGCTATCATCGACGATAATGATGGGATGATGCATAAAGTATTCACTCGTCAGGAATTCGAACGCATGATTAAAATGCGTGATAGCGACGTTGCTCGTTTTGAAGACCTCGGCAAATGCTATGTTGAAAAACGTAGCAAAAATATTTTCGCTTATAATTTTAAAAAGGGCGAGAATTCAGCTCCTATTCTGCCAAAGGAGGAAAAGACACCTTCGATGGTGTCAACCTTTTCGGCAGGAGCAAAAGCCGGTGCAGGGTCCCATTCCGGAAACGTCAAGGCCCTCGCCAAGACCCTTACCAATGGTAACAAAGAACTCCAAATCACAAAAGCTCTCTGGAACCAAATTGGGCAGTGCCATAATTGCCATGCTCACATTCCTTGGCGTGATGTAGAAAAATGCGCGTTGGCTGTTAATAACCGAGTCATTTGTCCTAATTGTAGAGGTAAATAAATGGAAGTAAGAAAGTTGCTACTGGATGATGTAGCAGTGATTCGCAAAATCCCAATGTCTAACATTGGGTGTGATAACCTTCGTGCAGCACAGCGTTATCTCGTTGATGGGCTTTCTAAAAAGCTTAATGCTAAAGTAGAAATCCCATTCCCTACCGTAATCCACATGGTGCTTGCATCATTTGTTCAGGAGAAAGGAATTGACGTCTCTAACAACGGGGGAAATCAACCAGTTAAACATTGATTTAGCCAACTTAAAGGCTAAAGTAAAACGCTGCGTTGATAAACAAAATCAGCATTATTTATTCGCTTTTAGAATTTATGATGCTCCGAGCGAAAAAACTGAACAAGAATCTTTTAACGTCTATTGGGAACTCGAACAAGAAATCCAAACGGCGTTAAATAAAATCCAGAAAATTAAGGAAAAGTTAAGATGACAATTCGTTTAGGGGTTCTTCCGTATGGCCCTTCTGATTCCTGTCGAGACCTGCGTAACGCACTGGTAGAAGCTTTTGCTGAAATCAGTGAAGTTACTCCTCGTCTGATCAAAATTCAGAATTCAGCGTTCCGTGGCCGCGGTGGCGATATCATTGTTAACTACGGCAACCGTTCAGCTCCAGCTACCGTCTTCGGTCAGGCAAACGTGCTTAACCCTCAATCTGCCCTGAACAATGCTGCTAATAAAGTGGCAGCGTTACAGGCTATGCAACGTGCTGGTGTCTCCACTGTTCCGTGGACTACCGAACGTAATGAGGCTCAGCAATGGGCTAATGGCGGCGAAGTAGTCTATGCTCGTGCAACCCTGACAGGACACTCTGGCGAAGGTATCACTGTACATCGTCAAGAAGGGTCGGTTGCAGCTAACCTTCCTCAAGTCCCTCTGTACACCAAAGCAATCACCGGACAGCGCCGTGAATGGCGTGTTCACATCTTCAAAGGTGTGATCACTTATGTCCAAGTGAAGCGTCGTGCAAACGGTTATCAGAACAACCCTAACTATCAGGAAGATGTTCGTAACCATCACACTGGTTGGATCTACGCAACTGAAAACATCAACCCTTCTGCTGCGGTTCTTCGTAACGCAGTAAGGGCTGTAGCAGCTCTGGGTCTGGATTTCGGTGCAGTGGATATCATATCTCGCCGTGATGAAGCATGGGTGCTGGAAGTCAATACAGCTCCTGGTCTTACCGGAACCACTCTGGAAACCTTCACCCGTAACGTAGTCGAATATGTTGAATCTCGTCGTAATGGACGTGTTGCAAACTATTTGGCACGTTTCCCGGTTCCGGCTGATGTACCTGTAGCACCGACTGTTGAAGGACTCTCTCCAGCAGCAGTTGCTATTGCTCAAGCTGCTGGTGAAGCTTCGTCTCGTGTAACAGCACAGTCGGTAGAAACAGCTGCTTCGGCTTCTGTTGATACAGTGTCAGCTCCGGACGTACAGCGTCAATCAGCTTCTCGTGGGGAATCTCCTCGTGAAGATGGCTACTACATGGCTAACGTTCAGAACCAAGACGGTAGCATTACTTTCCGTACAATTCTGTGGCTGGCAAATGGCCGTTTCTATCGTCATGGATGGAACCATCCGATTGAAAGTGGTCGTATTTCCCGTATTGAACCTATTAGCGGTGTTGTTGTACGTGGAACTGGTAACACCGTAGACCTCGATTTCGCAACTCAAGAGTAATTACTAATGAACATGGAAGATCTGATTGACAATGGATTCGTTGAAGAGAAAGAAAAGACTGTTGTAACGTCTCGTAAGGCTCTGAAAGAACTCTGTCAAGAGTATGGTATTACAAATGAGCGTCGTGCTCTAAATGAATATCCGTCATTTGTACGTTTCATGGACAAAGGTGATGAAGATTCTGCTTTAAGACTTCTTAATCTGTGGAAAGAAGATTCTTCCACAACCACTATATAAGGAACTACTATGCCGAATTATGTACTTTTCGGTCAAAATGACCGCATCACAATTCAAGCCGCTGGATTTCGTCGATCCTCTGCAACATTGCAGGAAGAAGGTGGTTTTGGAATGTCTAACACTCAACCCTATTATGAATTTGTAGATGAGAATGGGGATGTAGTGGCTATGCTGAATGAATATCAGTATGGTAACATCATTCGTGAAGATGCACTCCTAGAAAATCGATAATATATTTCAAGGGTTCTTGGCACTGGCCGAGTGCCCTTTATAATATAACCTAAACCCAAGAGGGTGATATGTCATTAGAAAATCTGATAATGCAGATTAAGAGCAGTCAAGAAACACTGCTTAATGCGAAAGAAGCTGCTGCTCGTCTACTAAATGAAATTATGGCAAATGAAAGCATCCCTCTGTGGGATCGTTGGAACACTTTTATGGAGTTTTCATTTGAGTGCTTGCCTGTTGCCAGTGATGTTGTTGAAGCAAGAGAGTCGGTAGCTGACTGGTTTAATGTTCATTATGAAATTAGTCGGCATCAAAGAATTCTTTATTGTGATTATCTTGACGATTATTACATAACCACTAAACGAAGTAATCAATATCCGGAAGCTATTGAAGGAACGAAAGCAAACTTTGAAAAGCTTCCAGAAGAAATGGTTACTTCTTTAATCAAATCTGGCTATGCTGGTTTCGTTAACGACTGGTGATTTAAATGGCATTATTCGATGAAGAGCATCGTAAGTGGCAGGAAGAAAACGGACGTAAACTTCGTGAACGTCTTCGTATGACTGTTGCTAAAGGCCGTCAACCTGGAGTTTTCGGAGCTATCGGTTTTAATTTTGCCAATAATCTTTTAAAAGATCTGGAGCGTAGCAATGAGCAAAAAAGAACTTCTCAAGCAGGTAAATGAAAGTGGTGGAAGTTTTATCTTCTTGACCCACTCCAAAACCAAAACATGTAAGCCTATTGGCTATGTACGTTCTGAGAAATCTCTTAAAACTCACATTGCCGCATACGCTGCTGAAACTGGTGCGACCACTGTAAAAGTCATGGGTGGTCGTAACATCATGGACGATACTGGTCCAACTGCAACTTTCAAAGTAGCTGTCAAGGTTGAGTAATGGATAGCTACGATGTTTGGGTAGAAGAACAATATTTTAAACAACTCGAAGAGAAAGATATGTCTGATAAAGTACAACCAAATGAAGGTAAAACGTTTATTGCTGTCTATGGCAGCCTGCGTACTGGAGAGTCTAATTTCCATGTTAATGCTCGTGGGAATGGCGTATTCGTGGGCAAAGGCAAGACCAAAGACAACCACAATCTTTATCGTTATGCTGGTTGTTATTTCCCATCTGTTAGTCTGGTCCACAACTCACACGGTGTTCCGGTAGTTGTTGAGGTGTTTGAAGCACCTAATGATCGTACTGGACTGAAAGGTTCTTACGACTCTCTGGAAGGCTATCGTGAAAACGACCCTGTTCACAACTTCTATAACCGTACTCAGATTCCAATCGTTCTGGATGATGGACGCGAACTGGATGCATGGATCTATCACATTGACGAAGAACAATCTGAGGGAGTAGCAGATGGCGACTGGTGTAAATACCTCGCAGAAGTCAAAGCAGGTCGTAATTAAGGCAATACGTAATTTTAGACAAAAAGTTCACTATTTTAAATGGAAATTGTGGAAATACCAAGATGCGTCAGAGACGTATTTTATGGAACGCAATTTCGAAATGGTGGATTTCTGCGACAAAAATGTCGACGCCTATAAGAAAGCTTTTGTAGCGGCTAACCGGATGTTAGAAACGCTCGAAGAAAAATTAAAGGCTAACTATAAGTAATAAACTCATGTTCCAGGGAGGGACTTAATGAGCAATAAAGTGATCTATGGAAACACCGCTTGCCCTTCTTGCCGTTCACTCGGTAGAGATAAAACTGGCGATCATTTGGTTTTATTTAAGAACGATGAGGGGGAGCAATGGGGCAAATGTGGACGCTGTGGACACTATGAAGTGTTTGAAAAAGGTCATGTTCCTCCAGTCAGAGAGAAGAAAGAACTCACTGATGAAGAACTGGCTAGTGTTCTACACGAAGTCTCAGAACTCCCACAGAAAGATTTAACACAACGCTTAATTCCCAAAGTCGTTGCGGAACGATATGGTGTAAGAGTTGGTTTATCCTGTGAGGATGGTGCTACTCCAGTAAGTTACTTTTTTCCGCGAGAAAAGGAAGGGGAGATTCAAGGCTATGAAGTAAAAGGTCTTGATCGGAAATATTTTTACTACGTAGGTCGAGTAAAAGATTCCGACTTCTTCGGTATGTCTCAAGCACAACGTGGTGATGTGTATAACAAGAAGCTCTTCATTTTTGAAGATCCTTTGTCTTGCATGTCAGGATTCCACGTACTTTCTGCTTATACAACTGCAACTACGATCAAACCAGCATGTGTTTCCTTGCCTAATGGCGCTGGAAGCATTGCTTCGGTAATGTCTCGTAACCGAGAGTTCTTGAACACATTCGACGAAATTGTTATCTGTATGGATAATGATAAAGCCGGTGAAGATGCTCTTGTAAAGGGTCGTGCATTATTCCCTCAAGCTAAATTCGCTCGTATTCCGAAAGGAACATTTGAGATGAATGGCCATGAGAAAGAGATTAAAGATGCAAACGATTTGTTACTAGCTGGTCGTGGTCAGGAGTTGTTCAACATTCTGAAATTCTCTGCTAGACGTGAGTCTCCAGCAGGGGCTGTAAGTGTGTTTGACTGCCTTGCTGATGCGCTTAAAAAACCAGAATGGGGTGTACCTTACCCTTGGAAAGCTCTCAACGATATGACTTTTGGTATTCGTTGGGGTGAAATGGTTGCAATTGGTGGTGGTGTAGGTTCAGGTAAAACATTGATTGCTCACGAAATCGTGAAAAGTCTTTGTCTGGATCACGGATTTAATGGTGGTGGCTTCTTCTTAGAAGAGAAGGTAGGCATGACCGTTAAGAACATTGCCGGTAAAGCAGCATCAATTCCGTTCCATCGCCCTGACGTGGAGTATGACGAAGATGTTTTATACAATGAAGCTGTGAAGTTTGCAGATAAATTCTTCTTGTATGATAACTTCGGTCAGAATGATTGGGAAGATATCAAGCAATGTATCCGTTTCTGGGTGATTGAGAATGAAGTAAAATTCATTATTCTCGATAATATAACGGCGCTTGTTTCCCACTTAACTCCGTCTGAAATCAATACTGAAATCTCCAAGATCGCCTCTGAACTTGCCGGAATGTGTCAAGAGCTTGAGTTTACAGCGTTTGTACTATCGCACCTCAATGCTCCGAGTTCTGGAGACCCTCATGAAGAAGGTGGTCAGGTTAAAGAGGTTCAGTTTACAGGTTCTCGTTCATTGATGCGTTGGTGTCAATGTATCATTGGATTCGAGCGAGATAAGCAGGCTGAGGGTGAAGGAAAGAACAACAGTGTGATTCGTTTGCTTAAAGAGCGTAATTACGGTCAGACTGGAATCTGCTATACGAAATATATCCCGGAGACGGGTCGTTTAGTAGAACGTTCTGAGGATGAGGTAGATAAGTCCGATCACTTCCGAGTAGTTGATGAAATGGAAGGAGTGCTTGCAAAGGATGCAGAAGAAAACAAATCCCCTTTCTAAAAAGAAAGTGTATATCTTTGATATAGAAACAAATGGGTTGTATCTAGACGGTACAACCTTTCACTGTGGATATATCTTTGATGCAGCAACTGGAGAACGGTGGGGGTTTCGTCCCCATCAGTTTCTGGAATTTGTGAAGAAGTTAGAAGAAGCGGATATAGTTGTAGGACACAACGTAATCGATTTCGACTTACCCTTCATTAAAAAACTATACCCCGAACTCAAGGATTTCTGTGTAATGGACACTTTGTGTCTTAGTCGTTTCTTAGAGCCAGATCGCTTAGGTGGTCATTCTTTAAAGGCTTGGGGGATTCGATTAGGTGATGCAAAAGGTTCTTACTCAGAAGATACGGAAAACGCATGGGATCAGTTTAGTGAGGAAATGTTCGAATATTGCGAACAGGACGTTAACTTGACTATGCTGTTGTATTTTCACCTATGTCGTGAAGCCGATTTTTATGAGTTTAATCCTCCTAATATCTATTGGATTGATGTGTAAATGATTACTACGGAACTGGAAAACATTCAAGGACTTATCTCTTCTAATCGCAAACTGTCAGTGGGGATGGATTTCCTTCGACTGATGCGTACCGAAGGGTTGCTGGAAGCTAACAAGGGTTTGTTCCCCGCCATTCTTGGCGGTGCTGTTCGTGATGGTTTATTCCTCGGAAGAGAGATCAATGATATTGATGTATTCTTGTTCTACGATCAGAGATCACCTTTAACCACCTCTCCGTTGACAAGCCGTCGAGAACGATCAGATGCAATGGCTGATGTTCGTCAGAACATTCTGGCTTGGCTGGAAGATATGGAAATTGAATGGCAATCTTTATTGTCAGATCGTGCTTCCGCTTATTTCGGTCAAAACCAGTTTCACGAGATCATTCAATTTGTGTGGCGGGAAACTACCATTCAAGTAATGATCCCGAACGGAGAGAGTCTTAACTCCAGTATTGACGGTTTGATGCGCACAATGCCGCTTTATTCGACGGTAGCGCTGACACTAAATTACCTCAGAGTATATGATTTAGCTTTGGCAAATTACTGTATGCCACGCAATCATTACTTTGTAGGGACAGAAAAAGATATTCCGTATCTGCGTAACAAAGCACCTACAGGAGTATTTATTCCAGTGTCAAACACCAATACAGCCATTTCTTCAGCTTTGAATCATTACGTAGAAGCATCCTCTTCACTTGACGCTCTTAACGTCAATAACGGTGCTAGTATGGGTGTTAACGCAATGACTTCATTATTGAAGAGAGCATTTTTAGATCGTATCGCTGTAGGCAATACAGACCGCATCAGTCAGAGCACTGCAAACCCTACACACACCCTTTAATCATAACAAGAGAGGCATGGATGCTACTTGGAGCAAAAGAATTACATTCCGTAATTGATAGTGGTTTTTTGGATGCAAAGCATGAATTTGTAAACGCTGCATCTATTGATATCCGTATTGGAGATACTATCCTTGTTGAAGAACAAGCAGATGGTGTCGTCGATATTGATAAAAAAGAAAACCTTCGTTGGAGGGAGGTAGAGATCCCAGATGATGGAATTGTCATTACTCCGGGTCAGTTCTTTTTGGCGCATTCTATGGAAGAATTCAATTTACCAGATAATATTTCTGGTCAGTTTATACTGCGTTCTTCTATGGCTCGTTGCGGTCTCAACCACCTCATGGCTGGGTGGGCTGATGCTGGATTTAATAAATCTAAGCTGACGTTCGAATTCCACAATGTGACGAAGCACCACAGCTTACGTGTTCGTAAAGGAATGCGAGTTGGTCAAATGATTTTCTCTCAACATAGTCCTGCCGGTAAAGACTCTTATGCTGTTAAAGGTCGTTACAACGGCAGTGAAGGTGTGGTTGCCAGTCATGGCGTCTGAGAATGATTTGACTTTTGAGAAAGTACCTAGCGGGTATACTATTACCCGTCATGGTAAATTTGGTTCTATGCAATTCTTTCTCTTGAAAAATCGTGATGAATTAAATAAGACCATAGATGGTCTAAAATTATTATTGAATAAGGAAATTCAAAATGGCCAATGTTAAAACATCTTGGGCAATTCGTTCATACTCCAAAGAAGCAGGCTCAAACGATTGGGTTCCTTTTATGGAAATATATTTTACTACTCGTGAAAAAATGAGAGCAGGTTGGAGAAATCATCCAGCATTCATGAAAAGCTCTGCTTTCTTCAAGTCAGAGCGTTTCCGTGTAGTGGATTATGTCGAAATTAATAAGCGTTCCTACTCTAAAGCTCGTTAATTGGTACTGACTTGGGATTGGTTGTAATATATATTAGTCATATGGTTAATAATATAAGGATGTTTCATCATGTTAAATCTGCGTGAAATCGCACCACCTGATGAGACAGTACGCCAGTCCCGAGTAATGCAATCGCATTATCACCGTGATATGCTTGGCCGATTCATTAAGAATCGAGATCTTGTCGCATGGTCAATAGGGAACCAGGGGTACTTGCTCAAGGTTCTCCAAGTCGTTGGCAGCACAACCAAGCGTGTCAAAGTGTATGACCCCGAAAAGGGTAAAACGAAATCTGTTCTTCCAACCAATTGCATTGTTATTACGCAACAGGTAACTGACAATATTAGGCGCAACGTAGCTAACTCTAACGAGATTGACGGAGAGTAAATGACTTATCAAGATCTTACGGATAAGATCGAAGTCTATGAGGATGGACGAGTTTACAGTAAGTTGACTGGAAAATTTTTAATTCCTCATTTACGAGGTCGTAAGGGAGCAGAGTATCTTAAGATATCTTTGTATTTCCCTGACGGACTAAAAGCGTTTAATATTCATCGGCTCGTAGCTGAAAAATATTTACCTAATCCAGAGAATAAACCTGTTATTAATCACAAAGATGGTAACAAGTTAAATAACCATAAAGACAATTTAGAGTGGATAACTCACCAAGAGAATTCCACTCACGCTGTCAATATGGGATTAATTTCTGGTAAGCAGGGTGAAGAAAACAGCCAATCGAAATTAACCGATGAAGTAGTGCTTTATTGTCGTTCAGTGTATAAACCAAGAGACAAAGAGTTTGGAGCATCTGCTTTAGCTCGTCGATTTGGTGTGTCACAACAGACTTTAAGTAAAGCAATTACAGGTCAGACTTGGGATAACATTCGTCGCAATGTTGCTCAGTCCAATGAAATCGATGGAGATGATTAATGCTAACAAATATTTCTGATAGTTCGTTAGCACGTATGGATGCTATGAATGCTGCTCTTTCCCCTGCTCATCAGAGGGATGAACAGATTCTTGGCACTCTCCATGCGAATCTCGAATTGCTTTACGTGAAAGCTAAGAATTACCATTGG
>OGVK01000009.1_pt1 | contig 23640 bp, 29 predicted proteins | sample 1575721 | NCBI WGS metagenome assembly OGVK01 (sample SAMN07581521, study PRJEB24739) | freshwater metagenome | place: Singapore | collected 2015-01 | reverse complement strand
GACGGAAGGGGAAGAATAAAATATCCTTGATGACAGAACAGGTAACGTTGTTAAAGCAGTCATTGCAAACGACGATGCAGGTTTCATTATTGGATTCTGGAACGAAACTTCCAAGAAGTCTCAGTTCAAGTCTATCGCTTACCGTGCAGATGGTGACTTTAACGCACGTGTGGAAGATAATGATGGCTGGTTGTGGTGGTGGATGCTGGACAACACAAGCGGCGCATGGGTCAATAAGACTATCAACGTAAGTGATGCCACACTTTCAGACTACCAGCCTAATCATGGTGATACAGAGACCAGACCGTCTGCACCAAACTTCACAGATGGTGTCTCACAGATTAACATTCTGTTTGACAATAGCTCTGACACCAACTTAACCTTCTCTTACTACTGTGTCAACACATTGCCACCAAAAGACGCTACAAAAATTGAAGTGGTTATTGGTGAGAACGGGTCAGTCTCTGCTAACTCTGATGTTACAGGCCGTATTGACCGTATCGTTGTTGAAGAATTTGGAAGAATCTAAGGAATATCAATGGCTACAACAAGTTACAGAATCCAAGACTTGAAGCAGTACACTGGCTCATTGTCTACCTCTGACTTCTTGTTAGTCAAGATTAAGAAGCGTACAGGTATGATTGGAGATGAGGATATGAAAATCTCCATGAACCTGTTCCTCGACCAACTCGCACAGGGGTTCTTCCCTATTACTGGTGGGGTTCTGAAAGGGAACCTCACTATTGCGAATGACTATCTTCTTTCTCTTGCTGACAAGAATGACGTTGCAGTTTCTATCGGTGGCTTCACATCTGATAACAGGCTTCAGCTTGGTAACATCAACCGTGGTCTGACTCTGGTAACAATCTCAGATGTCCAGATTAAACGTGGTGCAAACAGTTATGAAGTTTATCATGCAGGTAACCTGCCAAACGTCACAAAGATTGACAGCTACTACAACGCTGGATTTGTAGGAACAAGCCACTCAATCAACATGGGTCAGTACACAGATTACCAGATGACTTTACAGAATCCAACAACTGCGTTAGACTTCTCTTCAGGCTTTGTTAAAAGGGCTGTTGAGACAATCACAATGCTGATTACTCAGGGTTCTGGTTCGAACAAAGTCACGTGGCCTGACAATATTAAGTGGGCTAACGGTTATCCACCAACTCTTTCTTATAAAGCTGGTAAGACCGATATTATCACATTCATCTCTTATGATTTGGGTGAGAGTTGGTTAGGTCTTATGACAGCCGCTGGAGTAAGTTAATGACGCAAGTTAAGCAGACATCGGCACAGAGTGCCGTTAATCAAGCTGTGAATTTGCTGAACGGTCATGAAGATTTTGTAGAGCGTAGTACGGGTCTCACTGTAGACCCACACGTTGACCACTACCTGCAAAACCCTGATTACGTTCTGTCAAACAACAGACATTTCATCGCTGACACTATGGCAGAATATCAGCCAAATGGTGACGCAACAACAGAGGGACAGGCTTTACACGTCCTCGGATATTGCCATGCCTACATCGCTACAAAGAATCCAGTATTCCTTGACAAAGCGAAAAAGGCTTGGGATGCCTATATCAACTATTTCTACAAAGGTCAGGAAATCCCTTCCACACCATCTCGTTACATCTGTAACTGGATTATCAACGGGAAACAACCTACCCTTGCAGACTATCCAGTAAACCCCGAAGAGCCTACTCAGGGTGGATTCAAATGCGTACCTATCGAGTTCACTAACGGTGTTGGTCGAATTCCACACGGTGCTCCTTTTTGGGGTGAATACCTCGACTCTTGCACGTTTGCTCATCGTGGTCACATGACATGGGATGCTATCAACGGTTCTGTTCAGAAGATTCAAGAGAACGTGGACGGGAAGATTGATTGGCAGACTGTTTATGACCAGTACAGAATCTTAGGAACTCCGACCTATGATGACTTCTTTATGGACACCTTTACCAACGGAAGAGACACTTGGACAGGGTTCACAAGTACATCTGTCATTCCTACTGTAACAGGTGGCTGGATTAAGCCTCCACGTGTTGATGATACAAACCCTGTTGGTATTCGTAAAGACAATATCACCTTTAACGGTGGCTCTTATGAGACTGTCAGACTGCGTATTAAAAAGACCGGAAACCCTGTTTGGGCTGGTGCTATCTGGTGGGTTAACGTTGGTGGTCGTGGTTGGGATGAGACACGTAAATTCTCTATTCCAGAGCCTAAATTCGACGCTTCAGGTGTTGCAGAGATTGCAGTAAATCCCGGATGGAATGTGGATATTCGAACAATCCGTGTTGATGTCGGGGCAGCACTGACAGCAGATGAATATGCGAAGAACTTCTTCGAGATTGACTACATCGGGGTCAGTCACAAAACTGGTGAAGGTATTGCAGAGCCGTGGTCATCACTTGCATGGATTGATTGGAAAGCGTATCTTGGTGATACTTACACAGTAAAATGGGGTGAGTCTAACCATGAAGAAACATTCCCTGTCCAGTGGCTTGTAGTGTGGACAAACAACAAAATCGGTATGGGTAAAGGCCCGAATGACCAGTTGTGGGATGGTGACATTATCGAAGAAAATCTTCCAGACTCTGACAAAGGCATGATTAAACTCCACGATGAGACCATTAATGGTGTTTATCTGGTTAACTATGCTTCTAAAGTCCCTGTTGATTTTGGTGGTTACGAGTTTGCAAGAAATGAGCCGTGGCATAACCGACCTGTTCATACTCCTTTCTTGGGTGGTATCAACCAGCTTGGTAACGCAGCCGATGCTGAAGTTTGGTTCACAGATGCTTGTTATCTTCTGTACCGTATCACTGGTGAAGAGAAGTACAAAACTGCACTGGAAAGTGTATTCTTCACAGCGAACGAATATACAGAGATTGACTCAACTGACAAGTTTTTCCGTCAGAGTCTTTCTGCTGAGACACCTTTCACAGATGCTATCAGCTACTGGTTCTCATACCCTGCAAGTACGACCGTGACTTATGACCGTGATTCAGATGGTTATATCGTTGTCAACACAGACCAATCTTGCCAGACGTTCTTAGAACAGCAAGCAGTTGTTTTCCGTATCACTGACAAGTCGAAGCTGAGACTCACTTACGGTGGTCAAACAGAAACTGGAAAAGCAATTGGTATGTCTGCTACACTGACTATCGGTTCAACAAAGGGTGACGATGATTCGGAGAACCGTTACAAGGTTACTCTTCCGAAGACCAATGACCCTGTGCCAAAAGTCTATGACATCTCACTTAGCCAACTTGCAAAGGCAACTGATGATGCAACTGGTGAGGACTATCTGATTGCCGACTCAAGAGCGGTTACCGATTACGGGAACTGTACATGGGAAGAAAGCTATGAAGATAATGTCTATGATGGTCGTACAGCGAACGTTATCAAGGCGAAGCTGCCAACATCTGACGATGGTTTCATTATCGGTTTCTGGTTGACAGAAGAAGGTAAAGTTGATACCAAGTCAATTGTGTATCGTGCAGATTCCCCTATGGTTGTTCGTATCACAGATGACAATGATTGGTACTGGTACTGGATTATTGGTGAGACATACGGTAAGTGGGTTAAAAGAACACTTGACCCGAAGAACTTGACACTGTATGCAACTCAGCCGAACCATAGTGCTGATGAGCCTTTGCCAACAGAGGTTAAGTACACCAAGATTGAACAGATGAACATCTTCTTAGAGGATGAAACAGCGACTGACAAGGAGTTCTCATACTACTGTGTCAACGATGTACCACCACTGTTCAAAGGTGATGACGGTTGGACTGTACTGTTCCGTGCTGCGTTATCAGGAGATGAAGCATTCACCGCTGTAGTTGGTGATTGTACGATTCTTGACTACCGTCACGATTCATTGGCATATTCGCCTGGAGTCATTCCATTCTCGAATATTTACGGTGAAGGTACAAATCAGATTGGTGCATGGCACGGTATGCCTTACCCAGGCTATCAATATCCATTCATGTACACAATTCATGTTACAGAAAAATATGCTGAAGAGCTTGCAAACCAGATTCAATTCTTGTACGATAGCCAAGAGGCTTACTATAAGCAAGTTGGAATTTTGGGGCCAGGATGTGCAGCCTATATCTGGAACCGTTGGGATAACTATAAATATGGTACTCCTGACACATGGACAACGTATCATTGGGGTGATGGTAAGCCGTGGTCTGGTTATCAGCCAAGAGCCTACAACGCTGCTGCAAGGGCTTGGTACGAACTCTCAGTGAGAGGTAAAAATGTTCCAAGAATCCTGAAAGAGTATGTCGAACGCTGGTCAACATGGTTGGTTTCTTTTGCAGAAAGATTTGGTGGTCACTCTCCAAATGATTTCCCAATTGCACCTGAACAACCTGTCTGGATTGAGAACGACTTTACCGCACACATGTGTGGACTCTGGTTAGCAGGGGCTTGCTATTCTCGTCTTGCTGGCTCTAAAGTTGAAGGTTTAGATTACTTCATTGATTGCTGTGCAGGTGAGTTGGCAGAAGGGTTTACGATTGTTGCAGACCCGACAAAAGCCATTAACGGTGCTTGGTCTCCTGACCCACGTGTTTCAGGTGATAACGGTATGTCTTTTGGATTCTATACAGGTGAATGTTTCCGTGGATTGTCACTGTACATTATCTATAAGAATCATGGGATTGGGTACGATTTCTATCAAGATTTAGCCGTTCCAGACCACTTCAAGGCGTCTATTAATGTCTGACGAAGGTTGACATATCACTAATCTAGTGCTACCTTGTTAAATGATGGTATAGCCCACTGAGAGTTTTCTTAGTGGGTTTTTTATTATTAGTCAACAAAGAGGTAACGGTAATGCCCTTCATCTTCACGTTGCTTGGAAAGGGACTTGCCAGTTTCGGAGCAAAACTTCTTATTGCACTTTTCACAGAGCGCATGATTAAGCACGTTTTCTTCACACTAGCAAAGTACATCGCCAAGCGCACTCATACTACTAAGGATGATGAGTTCTTGGATAAGTTAGAAAACATCTATGACAACCCTGACAATGGGGGAGCGCCGTAATGGAGATTAAGAGATTAATCGAGAACAACATCGCTGCAATCATCGTGGGGTGTTCATCAGTCTTCGCATCTTACTTGGCTGTGAATGTCAGACTTACTCAGATTGAAACGGTTCAGGTAGCTGACCATCAGAGAGTAAGTGAACTGGAAACGAAAGTCAACCAGTTAGAGATTAATCAGGAGAGTATGAAGGCTTATGCAGACGCATCTCAGAAGAACATTGATAAGATGGCTAACTCAGTTGACAAGCTCACAGAGTCTGTTAATAACTTGTTTGGTATCGTATCAAGGTGGCAGGGAAAGTTTGAAGACAGTAGTCATGTCAATGGCAGGTAAATAAATAGGCTCCTTTTTACGGGAGCCTTTTTTGTATCTGTTAACCTACAGAGAGAGGGGCTTTCACAACTCCAGCATTCTGATAATCCTGAAGAGCATTTTTGAAGACCAGCCCATTCAGTTTCAGAACACTGTCCAGACTACTCAGGTCAAGATTGTCCAGTTTCAGTGTTGGTGCATCAAACTCTGGATTGTCCATCATCTGCATGACAGCAGGTACATGGTTCTCATAGATATGAGCATCACCAAATGAGCCGATGACGTAACGAGCAGTGTAACCAGTCATCTGTGCCAGAATACGAAGCAGGAGCGCGTATGAGGCGATGTTGAACGGTAACCCTAAGAATGTATCAACTGAACGCTGATACCAGCGCAAGTCCATATAGCCACCCTCAGACGCATACACTTGGAAGAACATGTGACAAGGTGGTAATGCACCGAGATTATTCGCAACTGCAACAGGGTTCCATGCAGAAACGATGTGATAGCGGCTTGCAGGGTTCTCTTTGATTCCCTGAATCAGACGTGTAATCTGGTCACAGGTTGTATCGCAGGACTCAAACTCACGCCACTGAGAACCGTAAATCATCCCCAAGTCTTCCTGAGCATCGAGTTTACGCAGTGTCTTCTCCTGCAACTCACCAGTTTGAACCTTACGGACAAGGCTCTTAACAGCTTTGCTGTAACGCTCATAATCTGCTGTCCAGATGGTATTCTGACCTTCATCAGAACCGAACTGATACATACGCAGAGAGTGTAAGTCAGTCTTACCAGCCAAGAACCAGAGTAGTTCACCTGCAACCAGTGACATCGGTACAGACTTACAGGTCAGTAACGGAAACTCTTTTCGCACATCAATACGCAGGTCTTCTGGAAAAGGAACACTGATAGTGTTTCCAGAACGAGAGTGGCGAAGTTCCCCGTTAGACAGGATGTTTGCGGTAAACGCTTTGTATTGTTGGTCAATAGTGCTCATGATAATCCCTCAATGTAGTGATAGGTTGCTCCAGTTCCGTTTCTCAGCTTTTCAAAGTAAGCCAAATTCAGACAGAGCGGCATTTCGAAGTCGGTCATTATATCAGCTTGCTCATCACTGTCAAGGACTGTTACATAGACCTCATTAGAGATTGCCAAAGACTCTCCGATGATACCTGCACCACCAATTACAGCCACGCTGTTGTAGAATCGTTCAGCCAGCTTGATAGCCATGTGAGTTTCATGGTGGAGGAAATGAACGTCTTTACCATCAACCTTGTAAGACACCATCTCACCAAACTCAATAGGCTGACCACAAGGAAGTTTTGTAGTCAAGACTATAGCGTTTCTTTCCTTCAACGGAAGATGAATATCCAGTTGGTTAGGATGACGAGCAACCAGAGAATTGTAAGTAGACTTACCCATCAACACTGTCCCGATATTTTTCGTCAGGAAAGCGAAACGTTGCAAGTCTTCAGAATTTTTAGGCCACGGAAGGGAACCATCACGATTCCCGAACGCACCTACACTGTTCACAGCATAGATTGTAGTTATCATTAAAACTCTAACCCCTTCACTTCAAGAATTTCGATAGACTTCAGCTTTTCCCATTTGTAAGCCTTTTTCGGGATTGGCTGTACTTCAACGAGAACTTTACATGCTTCTCGGAAAGCAGTCAAATCATTCAGCACGTCGATAACCAGTTGTTGATTGGTCATCTTCTTGTTCTCACGCAGTTCACGTTCAAAACGTTCGATGATTTGGAGAAGACCGTAGACAACACCAACGTTCAGACGTTTACGAAGACCTTTGTCCAGCTTCTGCCATTCATGCTCATAACGTTGGTTGATGACATCAACTGCACGGTCATAACCGATACCCACAGCGTCCAGCCTTGCAATGAACATATCAAACTCTTTACGGTCTTCAAGAGTCTGGTAAAGGTTCTCATTAGACCAAACCTCATTACGGTGATAAGAAGTGATGTTCTTCTTCGTAGTGGTCAGGTCAGATGTCAGGCTGCTGTGAAGGTATGGGCGACCAGAAAACTTGTCCACAATCACATAGTGTGGGTGAATCCCCAAATCTTTCAATGACTTATTCATAATCACGCACCGTTAATCCTACAGGGAATTGAACACGACCCTTACGAGTCTCTTTCTGGTACTGAACAGTCAGAGGTTTACCAATGAACTCTTCAGGGTTGTCAGCCAGATACTGACGCTTCTCATGAGTTGTCTTCCAAGCACAACTGAAGCGTTTACCTTTAGATGATAAACAAACGAACTTGCCGTGTCCACGTTTATCTTTCTCAACGTCAACAATGATGAATTCGCTGGTCAGCATCTTTTTGTGCTTAATCAGGAAGTACGAACGCTCGTTACAGCCATAAAATGAATCTGCTGCGATTGAACGGTACATTGCACCTTCATATTTCTCAAGCACCCACTTGTCGTGCATCGCATCAAACTCTTCGAAGCTGTTAACGCGAGTTGACTCTACAACAACGATACGGAGATTGAAATCACACTCAAGCAGTGGGCTGGAGTTGATGATAGCACTACGCTCAGGCCAGTTCAGCGATGAGTCAATGATGTCGTACCAGTAGAACATGAGAGTATCACGCTCAGGGTTTTCTGCATCCTTAATCATGCTCACGATGTCTTCAAGGTCATAACCGTGTGCGTAGATTTCACCATCAAACTGTTCAACGGTTGGGTGTGACTTCAGCATGAACTGGATTGACGGGATAAGCATGTTAGGCATCACATACTCTGTGTTCTCACGTGAGTAAGCAGTGAAACCATTTTCAACCGAACTGTCACGTTTAATACGGCAGCGTACACCATCCAGCTTAGGCTGTGCATCAGCAGGGAAGATGAGATACTTCTTGTGAGAAATCTTTACAGCATCGTGTGCAAGCATCACACCATCTTTGACGACTGTTTCAGCTTCATCAAGATTCTCTGCATAACCTTTACGGTCAATCTGGTGGCGATACTTTGATTCGACTTCAAGAATGGCTTGCTGTTCAGGTGTGGTTTCGTTCTTCTTACCAGCGTTCTTACCTTCAGCCGTATAGCGTTCAGTCATCAGCTTACCACCGACCTTGCCATATACGGTGACGACATCAGCACCTTCTGCAAAACATTGCCACTGGTTTACTGACTTGTTCTTGTTGCGTTTGAAGAGAGTTTTCATCGTGTTTCCTCAAGAGAAATAAAAGGACTCCGAAGAGTCCATTGGGTTATTTTAAGAATGCTTTAATCAGTTGGTAGAGAAAGACTACCATGAAACCTGATGCAAGACCCTCAATGATACCGAAGAAGATGATAATGGTATCTGAAGCGAAACGCAACGGTCTTTTTGCAGCAAACTGTAAAAGTTTAAAGCTATCAACCGCCAACCAGATAATACCGATTGCGATAGTAACACAGACCAAAATAGAACTAAGCATTTGAATCCTTTTGAATTTGTAAGTAACGAGCCAGTATTTTACCGACCTTTTCAACATTTGATTTGTGAATCAACTGCTTCTTAGTCTGAATATTGTCAGTCTCTTTGATAGCCTCAACCACTTCTGGAGAGAGCTTTCTTGTTTGACTGACAGCTTCAGCAAGCATGTTCATCTGAAGGTACGGGACTTTCTGTAGTCTCGCGTTGGCATCAGAAACACACGTCATACAAAGCGCATTCACGATAGCTTGGTTATTGAACTGGTTATGTTCCTCTAACCATAACGCAAGTCGATTAGCGCGACGTACAAACATACCATGAACACGATGATGTTGCTCTGCACAGAACTGAGTAGCGACCCTGACAGACTTTGGAGCGCCGATTCTCTCAACGAATGACAGTAGGTCTCTAACATCAGATTCGTGTCCATGAAGATTTCCACGCTCCGATAGAGTAAGTCTTTTACCCATGTCGTGACATAAGATGCACAGGGACTGAATGACCCTATCACTACTATTCCATCCATATTGAGGCAACTCCACTTCTTCGTAATGTTTCAATGCGAGAACAGTATGGTTCAGCACATCACCTTCAGGGTGGTATTTCTTAGGTTGTCTTACACCCTTCATTCCTGAGATTTCAGGGAACAAGTTGAACTTACCACAAAGGCTAATAAACTTCCAGAAGTTTTCAGCAGAGGCTGCTTTCTCAATCTCTTTCCAGATACGCTCTTTCGGGAGATGAGCGAGACAGTTAGCCTCAATCATTTGACGGAACAGTGCTTTCGTTTCAGGCTCAATGAACAGGTTATGACGTGCAGCGAATCTTAAACCTCTTAGAATTCGGAGAGGGTCTTCTTTAAATCGGTCTGCATCGACCACACGAAGGATTCTGTGTGCCAAGTCATAGCGGCTCATTGGGTGAGCACAAATCAACTCATCAGTGTATGCACCGCCATTCACGACAGCAGATGCACAGGCATTGATAGTGAAGTCACGACGAAGTAAATCCTCATCGAGTGTGACACCATCAGTCTCAACTTCGAAGTCATTGTAACCTTCACCTGTTGAGTTCTCACGACGAGCCATAGCAATCTCTGTACCGTCATCGGTGATGAATACAGGGAAAGCCTTTCCAACCTTTTTCAGTCCCAAATCAAGAAGCTGTTCTTCAGTAGCATTAACGACCACAAAATCGTGGTCTGATGACGCTTTACCGAAGACTGCATCTCTGATTGAACCGCCAACCAAGAAGAAGTCCATATCAACCTCACTCAAACAGAATGCGCATGTCGTCTTTAGAGATTGCGAAGGTTGGGTAGATAGTCCCATCAACCTCAATTTCAATCTCGATGAAGGTTAAGCCGTGACGCTCACGGAACAGAGTATTGGCAATCTCATCACGTGCTTCTTGTGATTTCTTTCCAGATGCCAGCTTGAAGTTGGAGTAAGCCGAACCAACCTGCATAAAGCCGTTCTTACGAGTGGCCTGATAGATTGGGTGTTTCTTGCCTTCAAAGAACTTCAACAGGTTCTCACCCATCTTCTTTTCATTTGCGGTAGGCTTACCATAAAAGCACATGGCATAGTTGTTGTGGAAAATCACATTTTCTTTCTTCATCTTAAAACCCTCTTTGTTGTTAATGTGTGTGTAATTTAACAGTAATGGATTCTCAGGTCAAGAAAATAGCCCTAGCAAAGCAATCAGGAAGAGTCCCATGAAGAACTCAGTTGTGTAGACCTTCGACATGAAGTCTGGTAACTCGGTCACAACAAGAGTCCATAACCATAGAACAATCAGCCAGATTGCGGCAAGGATAAACTTAAACGTAGTCTGAATCATTATCTGTTTCCTCTAAAAGGTGTAGTGGGTGATAACCTCGAATATCATCACCAATGTTGTGATTCATCTCTGCGATACTCTTCTCAGAGAATCCTTCAAATACATGGAAGTCCTGACGACGAAGCACTTTGGATTTACCAGCGTCAAAATAGACCCGCTTACCCATCATGCGACGAAACAGTTCTTCATTGATAATAAAGATAGAGTCATGACCGAAGCAATCCCATGAAACGACAATATCACGTGCCATTTCAACATCGCTCGGTACATCGTCAGGGTCAATTACACTATTCATCATTTTCCCATGAGTTGTGCTCTGAAACAGCGATTCTCATCAGCGAAGTTCCAGAATCTGTCTTTACAGTTAACCTTACCATGAGTCTTCGCATTAGAGCAAAAGATTTTATGGTAAGTCCTTTTCACAATCAGTTTACCACAGAAAGGGCAAGCGATGGTAGCACCAGTTTCAGCCGTCTTAGCACGGTTGTAGCGCACCTTCATCTTGTTTCTGGTTCGTTCGGTATCTTCCCAACGTTCTTGCCTTTCCTCTTCGGCAATCTCATCAGCGTAATCCCAAACTTCATCATCCATCCCGTAACCCATATTATGAGTTCCTTTCCAAGAATGAATCATACTCAGAATCAGAGATGAGAATCCAACGATAATCATCACTCTTCCAAGTGTACTCTTCCAGCTCTGACCGGAAGCACCATGAGTCATCAGGCCAGACCACAATATCATCTGGACTCAAGGGTTGAAACATAGCATTTTTCCGTTCCATTGAACGACCTCCACAAATTGCATTTCATCCATAGCCAGAGCGATAGTACCCTCAAGGGTCTCAACACTCGTTCTGACCATATCCACACCACCATGCTTCTCAAGACCAAGTAACTTGAAAGATGGTTTTGCACAAAGAATTGCTGCCATACGGATTGCCATACGACCAGCGTTTTTATTGTGACGGATAAAACCTTCACGGTCTTTTACCCGAACTTCAAAAATCTTTTCCATTATCTACCTCGTTGTGTGTGAAGATACACATCCTTGTGCATCATGTCAACCGAAATTAGCAAATTCACCATGATACTTTATGGCTGCTTGTTTATAAGCCTCATGAGCCTCTTCAGGTGTACTGTAACAGCCAAGACTGATTACCTTTTTATCTACAGTAATCGTCGCCCTGAATCTTCCGCTTTTCAGGGTAGCAACACCTTTGAAGCCTGAAGTGTTGTTTGATTTCCTTTTCCGATTGTAACTGTTTTGTGATGCAGTTGACTTTCTCAGGTTTATCCACCTGTTATCCCAACCGTCACCGTTTATGTGGTCAACCTCAAAAGTTGGAACCTCGCCTGTCATGATAAACCATATCAGCTTATTTGCCTGTACACTGACTCGTTTATATGTCAACTGAACGGACTTATGCCCGTCACGGTTCACCCTTCTGTTACCAGCTTCCTTACCTTCAAAACGGCTATCGAAGTAAGGGTTGCCACGATGAAGCCACTTTAAAGACCCCGTTAAGGGGTCATATTTCAAGAGTCTTGCCAGTTCTTCCATTAGTGTACTTCCAACCAGTTCAGACCAACTTTACCAGTACCTGTTACCAGAGTGTCAGGTAGCAGACCGAGCGTTTTAGAGGCTGTGCCGTACATCTCATCAATAACTGCCTTAGCTTCGTGAATATCCTTGTTAGGTACTTCCCAAGAATTTTCGTCGTGGTAGGCCAAGAGCAGTCTTGCACCGATAGCTGGTTTACGCCCGTTGAGTTTCATCAAGCCCTTTTCAAGCATCTGACGACAAGCCCAATTGATAGCTTCGTTCTGTACCTGACTCTCTGAACCCATCAGGAGATAGTTCAGAATCTTGTGAGGACTGTTACACCACAAGTAAGCACCAGCAACACTGATAAAACCACCTTTGCAAATCGGATGAGATTTTCCAAAGACCTGACCGAGTGCTTTCTTAGTCGCAGTAAATTCATCTGCCAAACGGTCAAGCAAAGCCTTAATCTTAGGTAGACGTGTGAAGTAGGTCTGCTTAATCCGCGCACCTTCTTCTGTTGTCTTAACCTTGATAGTCTTCGCAAACTTCTCATCACCACCACCGAACAGCAGACAGTAAATACCATTCTTCGCTTTCTTACGTCCGTTACTAATCTTGTGAATCAGGTCTTCGTCCTGCGTTGCACGTGCAGTAATAATATCTGACTCTTCGTTCAGCGTAAACTGGATTGAGTTAAACGAGTGAGCATCAGTACCAGTATAGACAACGTATAAGTCGTTCTCTTCGTCGTAGTTGAGGTACTTATCAATCGTCGGGTCAAGGTACTTCTCAAGTTTCTCACAGTAGTATCGACCATCTTCTGTACGCTTGAACTCCACATCCTCTTTACCTTTCGTTACAGCGTAGGTGAAGTCAGGGTCACCCATGAAGTTACAAAGCAGTACAAGCTGTGCTGAGTTCATATCAACAGAGATAATCTTAGTACCCTCTTCACACATCCACACTTCACGCATTTGAGCACCAAACACCGCAGCAGACGAAGGAGTATTTACAATCCCCCACTGACTCATACGACCAGTTGATGTACCGAATACTGTAGCACCTGCACTCATACGACCGTCAGCACGAACCATGTTCAGCCAACCTTTCTCATCGTGTTTAGGGTTTTCCAGTGTACGACGACGATGTTGTAAAGTGTTGTACTTCGCAATGCTCTGTCCGAGAGAACCGTTGATGGTCTCATACGAACTTTCAGTCAGCTTTGGTGAAGTGCGTAAACGTGCGCTGTCCCATTCTGGCATAGAGCGGCGAAGAGTGTAATTGTACATCAGGTACTTGATACCGTCATGCTCAATCACTTCCAAGCCAAATTCATCTTTCCACTTACGAGTGAACTTATTCAGACGAATCAGACGACCAGATTGTTTGTCACGACAAATCTTAGCATCTTTACCATCTTTATCTTTCTTGTAGTTGTAGTCATCAGGAATCCAACCACATTTGTTCAGGAGGTAACCTTTCACCACGTCATGTTGTGACATAGTTGACTTTTCAAACGTGATACGTGTATGTGGTGCAGCAATGACACCATCGTAACGGTTCGAGTCCAGACCGAAGTGATTGACGGTGTGAGTATCATACTCAAGACCTTCCGATTCACGCTTCAGGGCTTTCCACTGACAGTCTTTCGGTTTAGCTGTACCGTTCAACTCTTTACAAGCGTCACGCGCTTCTTTCAAGCTACCGAAGATAGTCTTGACCACTTCACCTGTCACAACGTTCTCAACAGAGTAGGTCTTGATAATCTTCTTGTTAGTGGAACTGAATGTTGGTTTAGCCAGAGGCTTAATCTCCACACGTTTAGTCTCACCCTTACGCTTCATCATGCAATATTTGGTTGGCGGGTATTGAGTAATCTTACGAACAGACTCATCACCCAACTCATCAGCATACGCAGACCAACCTTTAGCAAACTCTTCATAAGTGACTTTGCCTTTGTTCTTGATGGTCGGTGGCAGGTTCGGTTCAATCGCTTCAGCCAGCTTGACAATCTCTACATCGAGTTCATCAGCATACTTACGCATCAGTTCGACGTTAGCTTTCCAGCCATTGATACCCTGCTGACCCATCCAGAAAGAGGTTTGTTTAGCGCGTTCATAGGTCTCTGTAGTGTCTACACCACATTCCTTGAGCATACGTTTCTCTTTGTCCAGCATACGCTTTGTTCGTGCGTTGATTCGAATATCTTCAACGACACGTGTAAGCATCTTACCGTCCCAAGTTGTCCAATCCTCAATCTCTGGTTTATGAACGCCACAACGAGCACCCCATGCAGCCAGACCATGAGCACCTTTGTACCCACGTGGAGTAGGACGGTCATGCCACTGGACACGCGACTGTACAAGGGAGTCTTGCCATTTGGCATCCCACGGTTTAGCAGTGTGGATGTTGAACAGGTCAGGTGCAATGTGGTTGAACACCCAATAGTCAAATTGAAATAGATTGTGAATCACGACTTCATCACAACGGTTCATCATGAACTCAATACCTTCACGCAGACCACCTTTAATGTACTTAGTGTACGGGTGACCCATCGGTACAGGCTTGTCAGTGAACACGAAAATGGTTTCATCTGTTTTATCAGTGTAATCACAGAATGCCATAACGTGAACATCGTCGAACTCCATCAGCAGACCATTTGTCTCTGAGTCTCCAACGACCTTGTATCGTTTGTTATCCATTGTTTGCAAACTCCCCATGTAATTCTGCACGTTTATTTATGACCACCATCTTAGCAGTTTCTATATCCTCATGATAGCCTAAGTAGTAGTTTTTACCTTGATGGACTATCTGAGCAAGCCACTTACCATTTGGCTTATAGAAACTCACACCTTTCACACCGGAAGTGTTATGAGACCTCATACCTACGTTATGACCATTTTGAGCTTTAGTTGCAGCACGAAGGTTCAGCCACTTATTGTTTGACTTATCCTCATCTTCATGGTCAACATAATCAGGCATACTTCCGGTCATAAAGAGAAATGCTAAACGGTGTGCAAGATAGAGTGTACCCTCAAAGCGAATCTCGATATAACCTCTTGCATTTTTATGTCCAGCAATGTCACCAACGCTGATAGGGCTTCGAGGTTTTCTCTTAATCCATGTGAAAAGACCCGTATCAGGGTTGTATGATAAATAATCTTTTATATTCATCCAGACCTCCAAATAATCATCAGAACATAGTAACTCACTTTGTATGACTAGTCAAATAGAATCACCATGAAAATAAACCTTGACACGCAATAAATATGGATGTACATTCTTTTCGCCGTTCCTCTTAACAGATTCTTTAAAGAAAACTTCTATAGAAAACAATAAGTAACAATTAGATATAATAAGAGTCTTTACAGTTGACTTTAAAGAACAAGTTATGGTATGATTTTCCATCAGTTAATTATGGTGCAGATTCATGAACAAATTAAATATACATCCGGTCTATCAAGATTTTATTAAATCTCTTGAAGCCGTATTAGCTTTGGAAAAGCAAGCACAGAAAGAGTATTCACATTGCCACGCTCAAATGGTTGACGTTCAGCATGAGGTTGAATTGTCAGAGGGCTATGAAGACATCTTAAAAGTCATTGTGTTCGACCACTTGAAAGAAATCTCTCAAGAGCGCCGTAAGCACAAAGACACCTTGCTAATTTCTGACATGCTCCGTAAGATGCTTCGGGGTGGTATTGAGTTAGAAGACCTGTTAAGGCTCTTGGAAGACTCTGGTAAAGAGTGGAGTCGTCACTATACCCCACGTGCTGAGAAATCTCTGGATTTCCAGTCTCCTGAAAAACTTAGAGAAAGTAGGATTAATCGTGAGTAAATTTAAAAACCCTCTACTGATTCCTTGCCTCATCCTGAGTCAGATGGATGTCATGCAGGAAGCTAATGAAATCATGGAGTTGCCTAAACTGTCTGAACAGAATGACTATTTAGACTACTTCATAGACCCTTCTAAGGGCATCCGTTACTTCATGGCCTGTATGTATGGCATGACCGAATCCATCTTGAAAGATGATAAAGAGTGCTTCTGGAAAGAGTTTGCAAAAGTGATGAAGTCACCTGCAACCTTTGACGTTCCAGACTCTAAAACTCTGAATGGTCTGATTGATGAGGCAATGGAAGGTTTCTTTGACATCGCCCCTCAAATTATTGGTGATTCCCCTGCAAAGGCTTTCACTGAAACGTGGTTTGACTCGGATTCTCAACCGGACTCTTACATCACTAAAGCGTATGCTATTGAGAGAATTACACCTTTCTTATTTGCTGCGATTTATTGGTTGACAGACACTTCAGAGTCGCGTAGTCTTAGTGCCTATCAGGAAGCAGTCGGACAATCTGACCTCCTTGATAAGATTTACTCAATTATGGAGACTTCGAAAGTTTCCTCTTTAAAATACATCCAAAAGAAGGATAAGAACCATGACTAACGAACAGCGCCTTGACCAGACTATGCAGCAGCTTCAGACCGAATTCAAAGGTGAGCTTCAAACGCTGACTGAGAAGTACGGTATCAAACCTTCTGGCAATCCAGAAGTTCCGTTCATGGTCACACTGGCTGCAACTGGTCTGCTGGAAGTTATCAGCAAAGGGACTGACACTCGCATCAAGTCTGACACCGACACTGAAACCGCTATGCAGACAGCATACGCAGAGATTGAAGAGTTGGGTGCTCGTAAGGGTATGATTGCCACTTGTCAGACGCTCTTTGCAGCATGGGGTCTGTGGGTTGCAGGTCAACCGTTCAACTACCCTGCACTCTTCGCAAAATACAGCGAAGCCCTGAAGAGCCTTGAAGAATCTGATGAGGTTCAGTATCAGACTCTGGTTCGTGAAACTCTGGCAAAAGCCAATGAAGCGACCGCAGCGTTTGTTGAACGCACCAATGCAGGGGATTATGATGAAACTCTGGCTGAACTGAATCAGTCCATGCAGGAGTTCTTCAAGCAAACTAAGAACTCTGACAAGTACACTGTCAGCCTGTCAGCAGCTTTGGTTCAGGTCTCTACAGAAGTGCTGGTACACAGCCACTATCTGATGAAAGAAGGTGTTGCGCCAGACTTTGATACCTTCTGTGAGCAAGTTGCTCCAATGACAGCGTTCCTGTTCGGGCAGACTCTGGAAATGGTCATGGACTACTGCATCAAGCGTGATATGCTTGCAAGCATTGGCGCTGAAGCCACTGACAAGTTCAACGCAGAGTTGGATGAGCTTTCTAAGCGTTACAGTGAAAAGGCTCGCTTCGAAGTTCAGAACGCTGGTCTCAGTCAGTAATCTGACATAATCTTAATAGCCCCTTAATTGGGGCTTTTTAGCCTACCAGGAAAATAACAATGGTTAATCTGATTTTACTCAACGGTGCTGCTCGTTCCGGTAAAGATACCTGTGCAGCCCTCATGAAGAACATCTTCAAAGCAAATGGCCGTGAGGCTCAAATCATCCACTTCTATGACCCACTCAAAGATGCAGTTGACAATATGTTCGGCTTTGACCAGCGTCACAGGGATGGTGAGCTTAAAGAAACCCCTGTCATGATTCGTATGAATCCTCAACTGATGACTTCAGCAATCTATGATACACTTGCCGCTCCAGATTCCCCATACAAAGATATGGATGAGCTTGAGATGAAAGCACGTTGCTTGGCCTGTGACTTCATGGACTTGATTAAGTCTGATGAACATGCAAGCGAAGTTGAAAGTAGTTCTGCCCTGATTTCACCTCGCCGTCTGTACCAGTTGTACGGAACCGAAGTCATGCGTCACAGCTTCGATAACAACATCTGGATTAACTTTGCTCATAATAAGTACAAGGTTGGTTTAGAAAGCAACAAAGTCACCATCATCAGTGATTTACGCTTTGACAACGAAGCAGAGTTCGGTAAGAATACACACGGCTTAATCCTGAAGGTGGTTAATCCAGATGTGATGACTTCACAAGTGACTCAGCATGTCTCTGAGGCTGGAATCTCAAAAGATTATCTGGACGGGACTATCTTCAACCGTCACGCTGATGGTCTCAAAGAGCTTGAGAAAAAACTTGTAGAAGTTCTTGATATGCACGGTGCAATCTCACACGTAACACGTGTTGTTGATTTCCGTAAAGTTGACATCGGCTTACTCCCTTTGTCTGTGATTGCGGGTCGTCTGAATATTGCAAGACAGTGCCGTAGCTCGATTGAAGATGAGATGGAAAAGTCCATCCGTGAGGGTTGTCATGCTGCGTACTATCAGCAGTTGCATGATGATTGGAAAGAAGCTGATAAGATTGTGAACGGTCTTCGTGACGAATACCTGAAAAGAACGAAGAGGATTAATGACTAATAAACGCTTTAAAGAGAAAGAAAAGGGTACATTCATCGGGCATACTGCTTGCCCGAAGTGTGGCTCTTCTGATGCAGGTTCGGTCTATCGTCACGATGACGGTAGCCATTCAATGACTTGTTTTGCTTGTGAAAAAGGTTTTCCCGAATGGGATGTGGAGAAAAATCAGATGTCCGAAAGAACTTACGATAAAGTAGAAAACACCAAACGTACCTTCGAAGGTTACGATATGGCAGCAGTCAAGGAAGACTTGGTAGCAATGGACTTACCAGACCGTGTTCTTCCTGAAGCACTACTTGAATCGTTTGGTGTCAAGGTTGATACAGATGGTAATGGTGAGATTTGCGCACACTTCTACCCGACTTATAAGTTGGATAATGCAGGTGTCCCGTACCATGCTGGTTACCGTGTACGTCACCGTTTCCCTGATGACTACAAGAAACCTGAGCTTCGTGGTAAGCTGAAGGACTTCTCCGGTGGTGTGGGTGATATTAGCGGTGAGCTTCAACTGTTCGGTTCACAGCGTCACCCAAAAGGCGGCAAGCGTCTGTTCATTTGGGAAGGTGAGATTGAAAGCATGACTGCTGACTTACTGACCAGCATGATTGTTGAGAAGAATCGCCGTAAGCACTATGCACACACCTCATTACCTTCTGGTGCAAACATCAAGGGTATTAAGGACAACTATCAGTACATCACATCGTTTGAAGAGATTTATATCTGTGCAGACAATGATGAAGCTGGTGCTAAGTTTATGCGTGAGGCTGCTCGTATTCTCCCGATTGAGAAGGTTCGTATCTTCCAATATCCAGAGAATGTCAAAGACCTTAGCGATTGGTGGAAAGGTAGCCAGAAGAAGCGTAAAGCTATGCTGGAAGAGTTTAAGCATCGTCTTTACAATGCTGAACGTTACTGCCCTGCTGGTATCAAAAACTTCGCAGACGGCTTTGACGCGATGAAGAATCGTGGTAAGGTTCCGCTTATCCCATTCCCTGAATCGTTCGGTGATTTGAACGCACTGACTTTCGGTGGTTATGGTAAAGGTGAGATTACGACGATTGCTGCACCGTCATCTGTTGGTAAGTCTGCATTTACACGTGAAATGATTTACACAGCATTCACGCAGACCGATGAAAAGATTGGTGTCATTCCTTGTGAAGATACCTATGAAGAACTCATGGAAATGCTTTGCTCTGTTCACCTTAGCAAGCAGATTTCTGAGATTCCATACGATGAGCGTAATTGGGACGAAATCAAGGAAGCACATAAACAGCTTTCAGAGGGTCGTCGTATTAACATCGTTGACCATCAGGGTGCAATCGACCAAGATAACCTTCTTGAGTTCATTGACTATCTGGTTGGTGCAATGGGTTGTGGTGTAATCATCCTTGACCCTGTTACACTGGCACTGTCAAAAGCAGAGACAGATGAAGAAGAAGTTCTCTCTGAGATTCTTCGTCGCTGTAAGCGTCTTGGCTATGCTCATGTTAACGTCTGTCACGTTCGTAAGAACAGTGGTGGTCAAAAGGCCAACTCAGAAGGTGGTGACGTTGCAGAAGAGGATATTAAGGGTTCTGGTGCTTACTTCCAGATTTCTATGAATAACCTCATCCTGACTCGTAACAAGGTTGACTCTGACCGTGTTCGTAAGAACATCACGAAGATTAAGTTGACCAAATGTCGTCGTCATGGTAAAAGTACAGGCATTGCAGGTTACGCCTATTATGATGGTGAAACTGGTCGTCTTGTTCGTGCAGCAGGTGCTGGAGAAGAGCTTGACACGGCGATGGAAAACATTAAAATGCAATACGGTATCGAGGATGAAGAGGACGTATCAAGTTCTGACGCATCTCAGTTAGGTTTCGATGCACCTGACGATGATGACATTCCTTTCCGTACTGAGTAAAATGTTTTAAAAAAGTTGTTGCAATGGGTGGGTAGGCTTGGTAAGATACTCACCTCTTTTAAGAAGTACAAAATTGAATAACCCATAGAAGGAAACTGACAAATGTCTAAAGCTGAATCTCAACTGGTAGTTCTGAAACCTCTGTCTGTTAAAGGCAAAGAAGTTCCACGTTATGCACTGAAAGACGTATGGTTCTACTTCCTGAACACCATGCCTCAACTGAACAAGGGTAAACGCGAAGACGCCAGTTTCCCGATGAAGAACCGTACCTTCAGCGTTTCTGTTCTGGCTGACCGTAAGACTGCGGTTGCGTTCAAGAAGAAGTTCACCGATTGTAAAATCGAAACTGTTGACGCAGAAGAGTTCGAAGAGAAGTTCAAGTGTGAGCCACCGTTTGAAGCTGAAACTTACAGCATCATCAAACTGGCGCGTCACGCATCTTATCCAGATGGTTCATTCTTCCTCGGTGCTCACGGTCTTGACGTGTTCGTACTGGAAGGTCGTAAGCCTGTTGGCGTAGCGATGAAGAAAATCAAAGCTAAACCACACGCTGACCACGAAGAACGCAAAGATTATGACGGTATCGTTCCTAATCTGGCTATCGGTAACGGTTCGTTCGGTACTATCATCTGTGAAGAGTATACCTATACCTTCGAAGGTGCTCAGAAAACCAAACCGATTCACCAGCAGGTTTACATCTCTGATTTGGTGGCATACGAAGGTGGTTCTTCTGTTGACCGTGGCCTTGAAGCTGACGAACTGTCAGAACTCGGATTCGACGAGCCTGTACAGAGTGGTGAAATCATCGAAGAAGAAGCGAAAGGTGGTTCTTCTGAGAAGTCTTCAAACAAGCCAGCAAATGACGCTGACAATGATGATGACGGCGACGATGACAACGACATTTCAGAGTACGGTGATGACGATGAAGACGGCGACGATGACAACGACATTCCAGAGTACGGTGATGACGATGAAGACGGCGACGATGATGACGTACCGTTCAAAACCGAATAATAACGGTTAATTAATCAAGGGGTATGGGGTTTTCCCTGTACCCTTTTTCATTTCAAGAGGAATCTAAAATGGCTTTAACCGATGCTGAGAAGCATAATAAATTCACCCTTTCAAAAATCCCTGCCACTGTAAAGCTGGCCTACTTTGACTCTGACCCAATCGCCTATCGTGGTGCATTTGCTGTAGAGAAGACTAAGTATCGCTTTACCAACTCAGAGACCTTTGAAGAGTCTCCACCATTCCTGAGTGCCAAAGATGCTAAGGCTTGGCTTGATGGTCAGCAAGACATCGCAGAGTCAATCGGTATCGAGTTCCGCAAACAAGATTGGGTTCGCTACGATTGGAAAGAACCTCTCTCAGTTGAAGAAGCAATTAAGGCTACACAGGACGTTCTACAGGCTTACATCAAGGCTTCTGGTGTCCATGAAGATGACTGGATGGGTTTCTTGACCCAACGTGGAGTTGAGAAGACGAAAGACTTGCCGGGACTTGAACACCAATATCAAGGCAACCGTTCAGGGTTTACACCAACTCATCTTGACGCAACTCGTCAGCATCTTATTGATAAGTCACAGATGCACTTGCTGTCTGATGGATTTGAGGCTGATGCCGCTGTAATCGCAATGGGTGAACGTAAAGGTAAACGTGCAGTTATCCTGTCACTCGATAAAGACTTGCGTCAGTTGATGGGTGGTTACATGCTTGACATGTCCTATGATAAAGCCCCTCTCATCTTCAACACGGTTGATAACCCACTTGGTGATGTCTGGCGATGCCCTATCAAGTCAAAACCTAAACAGCCGCCTAAGTATGTTGGTTGTGGCTTCAAATGGCTTTGCTATCAGGCATTAGCTGGTGACCCTTCAGATGGTTACTACGGTATCTCTGGAGTCGGTGGTGCAGCAATTATCAAACTTCTTGATGAGTGTGAAACAATTCACCAGTGCTTAGACGCAATCTATGCCCTCTACAAGAAGAAGTTCCCTGAAGGGTACACTTACACCTCTTGGGACGGTACAGAGCAGTACAGGACTCCTGAAGAGCTTATGACGCAGCATTTCATGTTACCTTATCAGGAACGCAGCATGGATGATGTATTCTCCTTTGAAAAATATGGTTGGAGTTTTAATATGAATGGATAAGCTACCCCGTTACGGTCATTGGGTGTCTCTCTGCGGAGAGATTAACCCTGAAAAACTTTTCGGTTTCGTCTATGTCGTCTACAACAAGGCACATAACAGATTTTACATCGGAAAGAAACAATTCTTTTCAGTTACTAAGAAAAAAATTGTTGGAAAAGTCAGAAGAAAGACTTGCATCAAGGATTCAGATTGGCTAAGATACTTAACATCTTCTGAGTACGTTAAGAAGGATATTGAAGAACTTGGAAAAGATAACTTCGAGTTCTTTATCATCGAAACGTATGAAACGAAGTCAGGGTTAGTATACGCTGAAGCAAACCTCCAACATAAGTTTGATGCGATGCAAAAAGCTGTTGACTCTGATGTTCGAAAGTTTTACAATGCAAATGTTGCTGCTATCAAGTTCCTCGTAAAAGAGATTAAGCCTGTAGCAGCTAAAAGAATCAAACAACTCATTGAATATAAAGAGGCTCAACATGTTCGCAATTCTGAAAAAACTGTTCTCTGACGTAAAGAAAGTGGAACAGCCAATCCATACCCGTATCGACAATGCAGTATCAAAGCTGATTGACACCGTAGGTGAGGAACTGTCCCACACCAAGCAGGAACTGTCTCAGGTTGACGATGCAATTGCCGCTCTCATGTCCCGCCGTGCAACTCTGGCATTCAACCTTGAAGCCGCTAAAGAGAAACACGCAGCCCTGCATCTGGTTACTGGCAAACAGTACGAAGATGTAGAATAATAATTAAAAGTTTGGGGAGCAGCCCTCCCCTTCTTTCTTTGAAGAAATGTTGAGGTGTTAATGTATGTAACTACTAAAAATCCTGTCCATCTTTGGAACATCCGTGCTGGTCTGAATGCTGCAAAGCGTTACTCACCTGAATACTGGAAAGCATTAGAGAATCAGGCTGAACGAATGATGGAAGAGTTGAAAGAGACTATCCAAGCTATTCGTGAGCGTGATGCGTTGGGTCTGATTGACGGTCAGGTTGACATGGACTTGCTTATCGTGACTGGGAAAC
>OGVK01000008.1_pt1 | contig 24864 bp, 58 predicted proteins | sample 1575721 | NCBI WGS metagenome assembly OGVK01 (sample SAMN07581521, study PRJEB24739) | freshwater metagenome | place: Singapore | collected 2015-01 | reverse complement strand
GTTTCCCAGTCACGATAGTTGGTGCCCTCGTACAAATGACCCTTGAAGTTTATTGAGGCGATTATCAATGCTTCCACCAATCGGAACACCAGATAAAGGGTTGTAGAAATAATGGCTAAAGCTAATGCCAGAATGGTTAAGAACGGACTTAAAAGGATGTACAGTCCAATCAGAAAGATTAAAACTGTCATACCCAATAACCCCTTCAAGCTGTGGGTTAGATTCAATATGTCTCTCCAAGCGGTTACAATGGTTACCAATCATAAAGTGCAATTCTGGTTGGTATAGTTTTTTCTTGTTGAATCTTTGCTGTTCTTGCAGTGTCTTTAGTCCCCCAAGAACAATACTCATAGCTTTATTACCAGCTTCAATGTCCTCTAGCAAACGCCTTCCTTCCATTGCCTTCTTGCCCACATCATAGGAGGATAGCGAAGGAAGGTCCCAGAAGTCACCAATATTCACAATAACATCTGGTCTCCGCTCCACGATGAATTTTGAAAGTGAGTGCAGGTGGTCCAAAGGGACACCTGGCTTTACTTGACAGTCCGGTATCAAAAGAATATTTGTCATTTATTTTCCTTCTTATTGTTTATTGGAGTGATTGTTATTTGACTTCACAACCACCTGCCCCACAAGCTACCTCACCAGTTAAATCTGTATTATCTTCCACTTCCTTCACCTCAGTGAGGTCAATACCGTGGACATGCCCTATAAGCTCCTCAAACGTCTTCTGGTCAATGTCTGTGAATGGGGCTTGAGGGTAGCATCCCCCATCATAAGGAAGCACGCTAATGCCGTTATAATGCTCCCTGTTGTCCCACATCCACCCCCCACATTCCTTCCATTCATCCTGCTTCAGACTAATAGTGCATGATACATTATTTGCATTATCCCCTTCTCGATGACCTGCTCTCACCCATTCAATGTTAAACTTCTTAACACGCTCAAGCAAATCCATGTAGCTTTCAGTACGAACAATAGCACCTTCTGGGGCTGATTGAGGAATACTAATCACTGCTTGATGCTGAGGACGAGATACATCGTCTTCTACCAGAGCAGGGAACTTACCCTTCAGATACCCATAGATTGCTTCATCCTTACCTACACGCATACGACGAAGATAATAGTCATTATGCCATGCATGTACACCGGAGGAAGTACCTAGCACCAAACTACTAGTGCCAGAAGGTTTAATTGTAGTTACTCGTTTAGCTACGTTAATGCCGATCAGTTTAGCTACTTCTTCATTCACTGTCTTAGCAACTTCAGCAGCTTCTTCCAAGTTATACTTAAGGACAACCCCACTACCAATCCCAGTCATACCTACACCAATCAATGCATCCTCTTCTGCAGTGTCCTTCCATACATCACGTAGGTAGTGGAAGTCTGTGTAAGCAGCTTGTAGAGTACCAATGAATGCCCCTGCTGCGCAACGTGCATTAAGGTCTTCTTGATCTTCAATATCAGACACATTTACGTCCACTAAATTACAGAACGAGAAGGGTCTAAGGGCAATTTCTGCGCACCTTTTGTTCAACAAGCTTCGCTAGAGCTTGCCCGTTGTAACGCCCAAGATTACAACCGCTGTATGTCCCCATACAGAGCAGACTATATCATCACCGTATAAACGGGCTCACCGCTTCGAGTGTCAATAGCTTACACCCTACGCCATTAGGCTAGTCGTTGCACGTTCCTATGACTGAATAACAAAGCATAGGCTTCGCTCAGGATTGTCTGTTCTAGAGTTCCCCTGAATTCAATGAGTTTTAAAACCCCTGATATGTTAAGGGTTCATTCCCCAATCATCATTATTTGTCCATGTAACCCCTGGCTCCCCAGCACCAGATGCTTCTACACGTTTCCAAATAGCATCAAACTCCTCCTTACTAACCTCACCTCGTGGTAATACAACGGAGTTGTTTGCACGCCCACGTTGAGGATTCAGTTCCCACCAAGGGCCAGTCTTGCTAGTGAGCATGTTTTCATCATCTCGTGAGAACAATGAAATCAATGCAGCTCGACGAATACCCCCTGCTAATACAGCATCTGCAATATAACAGCACATGTCATGCACGTTGATTGGAGAAAGCTTACGTCCTAGATTGCCATCCAACACTTTAGTGAGATTGTGGATACAATCCTTAAGTGGTTGTGGGCCAGGAGCTTTACCCCCAGAGGTTACAAGCTTTGCTCCCTTCTCCCTGATGTCAGAGAAGTCAAATGTCACTTTATCTTGGTTAAAGAAATAACTCTTAACCAACACCTTCACTGCATCTGCCCATCCTTCAATACTATCCCCTACAACGAAACGACGAGCACGCTTCTTAGTACCTACAACAACTGGCAGTTTATCTACATGTTGCTTCTGTACTGAATAGCCAACACCAGTGCCACCCAGCAACAAGAACATTAACTCACTAAATGCATCAGCACTATCCATGTGGAGGAAGCAACAATTTGACGTCAGCAAACCACATTTGAGGGTAAACTGCTCGTGCTCAGGTACTACTAAGCACAACAATTTGGACTTCTTGTATTCCCCCTCGAATCCTGAAAACACATAGTCAGCATTCCCTCTGACTACCCCTTTCCAAACTTCTTGTTTTCTCTCCCCGAAGTTAGTAGTTCCACTAAATTTATGCTTAGATGTGATATTAACTCCTACCAAGTGCCCCCACTTAATCAAGTAGTCTACGTAAGACTCTTTGCCACAAGTACCATCAAACTCAATGGCACCATTTAAAAACCCTTTTATATACTCTGCATCATTTGTATTTGGTAATTGTTTTAAGTCTTGACTATACTTACTAACACTACCTGCGTATACAATAGGATCTCCCTCAAAAGATGGTGGGAAGCTATACTTAAAGTTAAAATGTTTTATCAGGGTTTCTAGATAGGCAGCCTTCTTACCACACAACCTAATTTGGTAGTATTTTCTGTCTTTGTTCTTCGTAACAGTTCCATCAGCATAAATCATGCCGTGAAGGAACCCCTCTAAGCTGCCTTCAGTTTCACCATTAACTTTTACGTATGGGATATGTGAACCACACTTCCCGTTTTTTGGTGGTACAAGAGCATCAGTAGTTACCCTATCCCCATTTGTGAGCCACCATCGGTGATTGTCAGTGACATCTACTTTTACTTTTTGACGGCCGTTAACAAAAACTGCTGTCCTGACCAACCCATCTCCAAAATATTTGCACAGACCTTTTACATATTCTCCTTTTGCATTAATAACAGTCACTTCCTGCCCTTCAATATCCTCCAGCTTTACTAGGCCATACTCCACAGTCTGTACTTCAGTGTCGGGGCTAAAACAATTATAGATTCGGTTAGGACTAATCTCAATAGGACGACCACCAAATTGCAATGAGCGCATTGATGGCAACACCTTCTTAGGGATTACATACTCGTTATACACTGTACGAATCTGTTCTTTCAGTGCAGGGAATTTACGAATGTGCATAGCCATGTTACGTTGCACAATCTCTTCCCATGTCTCACGACGACCAATCTCCGGTACATAACGAGCATACTTACTAAACACTACAATATCAGACAACACTTTATTTTCTTTCTTCAATTTTCACCTCTGCTACCGAATAAACAAATGACGATATTGGACAGGAATCTTATTCTCCTTTGCCCTATCAATTGCCAAAGACATCCCTGGTGTAATACCAAGGTCTACATAAACTGCAACTAAACCCGCTACCTGCTGGAACATAAGACCTGCCTCAATACCTGCATGTCTTTCAATTGGGTTAGCGTCATCTAACACTTGAGTGTACAACAGATGACTAAGAAATGGAGCCTCCCCACGGGAGAGGCTATCCTTCATTGCTAGCTTTGCATATTCTACATTGAAAGCTACGTTACCTGCATAAGGTGATTCTACACATACTATCATACAATAGTTCTCTTGATAATATCCCAATCATCAAATGCTTCAATCCATGCACGACATTGCTTAGAACGTACAATATCTTCTGGCATAAACTCAATCGTATGTACTGGAATATCAGTTGCCTTAACCATCTGTAAAAGTTCAGCTAGGCCAGAATTACGGAAGTAAGGGGATGTCTGTGCAATATCTCCACACAACACAGTTTTACTCCACTTACCTTGACGAGTGAGTAATGCCTTTAATTGTACCAGTGTCATATTTTCCACTTCGTCACAAATAAGTAGAGTGTTATCAAAGGTTAATCCTTGTACATATTCTAGCGGAATGTACGTAAGAGACCCACTCCTCTCCATTGCCTCAAGAGAGGCCTTTGAAACACCTTGCTTAACAAAGCATTGTTCTATAGGTCTAATCCAAGGAACCATTTTTTCTCGTTCGTTCCCAGGCAGAAAACCAAGTTCCTTTGCAAAGGATACATTAGGACGAGTAATAATAACCTGCCTATTCTTCGTTTTAAGCCATTCTATCGCGAACTTAACTGCGGAGTACGTCTTTGATGAGCCTGCACAGCCATAGGCGATTACAGGCAGCATATCGTGGTCTCGCAGGGCTAGGTCATACTCAGTGTGTCGGATCGTCATCGTCTTCCACCTCTTCTAATTCTTCAATACTCACCATAAGAGTCAAGGGCAGCAGTCCAATTCTACTGAAGAGGACAAGGAACAATGCACAGAACAGCCCCGTCACCATGCATTCTAATAGAGCGTTAAATGCTTGTATCATACCTTCCTCATCAAGTAATTTACGAGAAGCTCTTTCTCAAACTCCTCCAGATTCTTGTCCCTGTTAATCACCTCAACCACCACAGAGGTGTGGACGGTGCCCTCAAGCACCTCCATGATAATACCCTCTAGGGAGTCAAGCCAGCGTTTATAGTGACTTGTCACTTAGTTTCCTCCACAGGAGCCTCTACAACGCTCTCTGTTGCATTCTCTGCTACACTGGCTGTAGTTGTATCAGGTGTAGCCTCAACGCTCTCTACGGCTGTTACAGGAGCTTCCTCAGCAGTGGTAACAGGAGCTGCCACAACCTCCTCTGTAGTCACTGTCTCAGCAACACCATCAATGGTGATAGGTTCATTCTCACTAACTGTGATGATGCTCATCCCTTCCACTTCATCAATAGCTGTACTCTCCAATACAGTTACATTGTTGATGAGCTGGTTGTTAGCCACCCATGTTTCAAAGGCCACTTGGTTAGCAAACACCAAGGACAGTTCATAAGAAAAATCACCTGCCGGAGTGTAGTAACGAATACGATTCAATAAAGCCATTAAGCACCTACCTTTCTGAGTTCAAGAATAAATAACAAACAAGCAACAGCATGAGCAAGATGATCTTCACCGCTCTCTGCATCAGTTTTCTCACCACGTCTGTCTGCATTAATGTGACGCATTGCTGCATCCAGATAACGTTCTTCTGCATTATCCACCTTACGCCAGTTCTCTCTGTCATACTTACGTGCACCAAATGATAGCACCTTTGCAACAGCTAGTTCTGCATTAGGTGGAATGCATCCCATCAACACTTTCCCGTAATCAAATTTAACCCCTTCCATCACTCCCCCAATACTAACACTGCTCTGTCAAAGTCTTCATGTAACTCAGTCTCAGACCAGAATGAACCATCAAGGAGAATATCCTTAGTGAAAAACCCCTCAGCTTTTTGTAAGTACATTAAGTGTGGACCACTTATTCTATCAAAAGTGCACCAAGGCAGGTCAGCAGAAACATCTGTTGTATTTGTATACACATCCATATCTCCTGCAAGTTCCTTCATCTCCTCCAGTGACTTGATTAGTTCTGAGATTTTCATCAACCAATCTCCAGTACATATTCGCCTAGCTCATCTGGGTCAATAACAAAGTATTTATCATTAGCCAGATTACGTGTATCTGTTACGAACAAGGTTTGGTTATAGAGATGGTATACATCTTCTTCAACATCATACTCAACCCCGCGAACTTCAATATTTCCAAACTCTTCTTTGATGCCTTCCAGCTCATTGATTAGTTCTTGAATCTTCATGTATTCTCCTTATGCAAAGAATTCACTTGCTTCATCTTTAATACGTTGCTTGACAGCACGGTATGTCTCTTCAACACCAAACTTCTTGAAGGAGGTTAGAATGGCAGAGATAGCCAAACGTTCTGCCTCGTTAAACAATCCCAAATATTCCTTACACACATCCACAGGATGATCTTCAATAAGATTCATAATGTATGTTGCACGATTATAGGAACGCAGCAGGGGGTTCATTACATCTTCAAAAGTATTAAAATCAGTCATTGTTATTATCCTTATTATTGTTATTCTTAAGCGCTTTAGATTGCTTTCTTTCTTCTAACGACTTCGCCCTATGGCAGGCTAAACAGAGAACTTGTAACCCATCTTTCTCGCATAACATTCGCTCTATTGTTTCATCCCAAGAAACAAAACCACTTAAAGGTACGATGGGTTCTATGTGGTCTACTTGAACATCTTTAGCTGGAAACTCTTTGCCACATTCAGCACACTTATAATGCTTGGCCTGTTTACCAGTTTTAATATTTGTCTTACGTCCAGTGCATGCATCATCAAGCACTTCCCACTTAACGGGCCATTTTCTTGATAGGGTTCGTAATCCACTCTTAATGAATGAATGAAACCTAGCCTCTGTCCACTGCCCCCCATTTCTCTTTTTGTCTATGATGGCCACCTCCCTCGATATATCTTGTGGAGACAACCAAAGGTGTCGTTATCCATACCCTTACCTATTTCATATTGCCTCAAGTCCCAGTATGCGTATTCTTCTTTGTCCTCCATAAAGTAGGCACGTTTCATGTTGTGCTCACACATCAAGTACTCTTGCACACTGTCAGGATATTTCTTACCCCATGCCTCAAACATCTGGAAACTCCCATAACACAGGACCACCATTCTCATCTAGCATCTGTGTCATCCACAGTAATCTGCCAACCTCTAGCATTCTAGGCTCCCAATCATCAGGGAACTTCTCTTGATACACTTCCTTCACTGCATTAAACATCTCCTCCTCAGTGTTGAGAGGGTCAAGCAGATTGAATGCTTTAATAGGCCCATAGAATGGAATACCAGGAATATTGTCAGTACGGTCTCCCATAAGCAACTGTGAATAAAATTGCTTCAATCCAGTACCAATAATCTTCCCACTCTTCTTCTTATAGAACTTGCCAACCTCATCAGTGCATATAGGCCCAAATGATGGAAGAACAGATGTCCCCCAAGAGTAATGGAACCCAGGTACAATACGTAAGTCCTTATCAATAGAACAGATTATCGTATCTTTAAACTTAGCTCTGCTGCATTGGTCCATTGCCATTAAGTCATCAGCTTCAAATCCATTTACACACTTTGTTTCATAATGTGCTTTTAAAAGTGCTCGAATGTATTTGAGATAATGAGGCTTAGGCTTACCTACACGGTTTTCCTTATATCCTTTAATGGTTGCAATGTCGTCTCTGAAATTCCCCTTACCAGTTAGGTAGACAGTAGGTTCTTCTGTCGCATAAACATCTGCGCAAATCTCTGCTATCTTATTCTTTACCCTCTCCTCTACTGCATCCAAAGGAATAGGGATACGATTACCTTCTTCATCCTTTGGTTCACATGCATATGCAATCTCGTATGCTACACAATCTCCATCAATCAGTGGCTTCAAATACTACCTCCGCTTGCCTCTTACCATCATTATACCCAGTGGCATAAGCTAGCTCCCATAGCTGCTGAGGGACACTAAAGTATTTAATACATCGGGTATATTGTTCTTTTGTAGGAGGACGTTGGGGTGAAAACACTTCCACCCCATTATCAAACACTAGCACAGACACTGTGTTCATTCTGTTACTTTAATACGTCGAATGTTATGGAGAGGGTATGCATATAGCACACCATCACTACGTACACAATAACTACCGTCACTGGCCCCATAGTCACCAGCAGCTACATTGATGAACACTGGTCCATTATTAAAGCCATCTGGGTATTGTGCATTACGTGCATCCATTTCATTCAACACCTCCTGAGTAAAAATGATCTCAATCTTTGCCATTTCTGTTTCCTTATTTTAAGATTTTAACTGCTGCATCAACCAATATGATGAAGCATACAAAAGAGAATATTGGATGTAAATCCATGAATTGCCATATTGTCATAAATTAACCCCAAGGGGCATTGTCATCATCGACAAAATCCTCTTCAACTTCCTCAACTTCTGCCACCTTAGCAGCCGCTGCTGCATCCTTGTTCAGGATTTTACCAAGTGCTGTACGATTGAAGTTAACTGAAGTGGTGATTTTCTCCTTCAAGAACTCGGGCAACCCTTCATAAACATCAACATTAGGGTTGTCAAGGTCAAGTACTACTGCGTCATTCTTAAGTTCTGGAATAACCATACCCTTCAACAGAGGGGCTACACTACCAATCTTGTTATACCCCTTCTTGTTTACCTTCAATACAACAGTACAACCATAGCTTACCATTGCTGCAAGATCCCCTTTAGCTACATTCTTAGGGTCGATAGCCTTGATGCGCTTAGTGCTGGTGGCCTTGTCATTAGTGAACGGATAGAGGGGAATCTGCTCACTCACCCAACGGGGACGGTCAGTGTCTTCTCCCTTTTCATCCTTAACAAACTCACTAACAAGCTCATAAGTCATGTACACATTATTGACTGGAGCCTTGTCTTCTGCCACTTCAAATGATTGTGTGGCTTCATTCCACTTAGATACTGGATGCAGACCAAGGTCAATCACTTGTACCAGACGAGCTGGGTAAGCATCCTCTGGCAGAGCTTCCTGCTTAGGAGTAGAAGACTTGCTAGTAGATTTGATAGTAGATGCATTAATTGCCATATAGGTATTACCTCTCAACAGTATGAAATATAGATTATGTCTTCGTGTTTCACATGATACTTTTTACATACCATGTTTGCTACTTTCTTATGTGCATTCTTTCCTTTAATGCCAAAGAATGTTTCTTCTCTTTTCTCTACAAAACCTGTGTCTGGATTCCTCCACCAGAACTTTGCAATGTATTCTTCCATAACTATCCTCAGCGACAGTCATTGACCAAGTTAACTACAGCATTTCCAATCCGGTAATCATCACTTTTCTTGTGTTTCCCTGCGAAGGAAATTCGTATAGCCTTTACATCAAACCCCAATGGTTTGTCCCACACCATGAAATCCTCACCAGAAAACTCTACACACAGTTTGCCACTTCTTACAAGCAACATGGCATCAGCAAAGTTTGTGTAAGGATTAAATGGGACAGTGTCTCCTGCGTTGTTGTATACACGGACTAGGCATGGTCCAACCATACTGGTAAAACGCTTGACTTTAATACCTACCTTTCTGGCTGCCCTCATTGATAGCTCTAATTCTGTCTTGTTCAAATAAACCCCCCTTAGTGACACTCTGCGTAGCTTCTGCCAAAAGCACAAGAGTACTTTACTTCGATGTTTAGCATTAGGGTTTTGTTAACTTCCTTCATTGCTTTAGCCATGTACTTTTTAGTGTACTCCCTAAAACCAATTTTAACAGGGAATAACTGTTCGTCATGCATCTGAAGGCATACTCTTACCCCACCTTTTCGTACTTCTTTAACCCAAGTGTCAAATACAAACACACCAGTGCCTTGATTAAGTGTGCTGAATATATCCTTCTTAGCTCTTAGTGAATACCAAAACTTACTCAGTGGGTTGAATAGCCACAACTGCCCTCCAATCTTCTTTACCTTTTGGTCTTCTGACACTGCCTTTACAGACCAGTTAAGCTTCCAGTATGCATCAAGCAGCATTGATGCTTTGGGTATAGAGCAACCTGCTGTACGAGAAAGTGTCTCAGCACCTACAGAATATAATGACGCATAATTTACACTCTTATACATCTTTCTAGTTTTCTTAACAGCCTTTACAATTGGGTTAAATTGTGCTGGTATTTCCTCTTCATCCTTCCATTCTGCAAAGATGTTTGCATCTTTCTCAGATACTTCACCAGCAAACTTAGCCAATGCAATGTGTGGGTCATACCCAGGTGTCATCATACTTTCTACATACTCAGGATCATATGGGTAGATCCAGTGTCGTTTAGTGTTATCCTCCAAAGATTCTAGGTCACAGCCACAGAACTCATATCCTTCAGGTGCAATCAAACAACCACGTATCTCCTTACCATAAGGTTTATCAATACCAGGAAGGTTAACCACTACAGCATGCTTCCAACGCATTGTGTTAGTGAGCCCTGCCATCTTTGCTTGGATGCATCCATCTTCATCCACGTCTCTCAGAAACCCTTTCAAGATTCCAATACGATGGTTTAAGATAGACAGACCATCAAGCACTTGTAACTTAGGCTCCTTTTCAAACAGCAGCTTAACACTAGGTGCTAACCCAGGCCCATGTTGTTTGTCCTGCTGAATCTGAGGAATCTTTCTTACTTCCCCTGTTTCCTTATTTCTTTTGTATGCATAAGTACAAGGTTCCCAACCAAGGCTGAACAACCAATCTTTCATTTGCTCATGACTGTTGGGGTTACCATACTCTTCCAAGGACAACACTTCAACAGTGCCTTCATAATCTTTAGGAAGACCCCTCTCTTCAAGCAAGGCAAACCATTTCTCACCAGCAGCACTCACTGCACCACTCTTCTTGTAAGGCTTTGCAGGTCGTGTCTTAGTACTAAACACTCTCACTTTAGGCATTGCTGCCTTCAGCTCCACTATCTTCTCTTGGCGCTTCACCTCAATTTCATCAAGCGTCTTCTGACAAAGATCAACATCAAGTTTAATCTTTACTTTTTCCTGCTCTCTAGCGCAGTCAAGTTTGAACATTAGGTAGTCAATTAGCCGCCAAGCTTCTTCTTCACTTCCATACAATCGTAACAACTTACCCCACAGGTGTTGCCACAATCGTTTATTTATCTTCACATCCTCAGAACAACGATGTTGCATCTTTTCATTGAAATCTTTTCTCTTTTTTATTAAGTTTTCATAGATAACTTTCTGTGCCTCTTTAGTTAGACCACTAAACTCTTTTACGTCCATATACCATCTCCTCTACAGAGAACCCTTTATTTCTTCTCGCCTGTATTGTAGTTCTACTTACACCTGTGTACCTGGCAAGCTGTGCTTCTGTATAAGTCTTTCCTTCAAACTCTAATGAAAGAGAATTACGTTTATTATTGTTTTGCTCCTCTGTAGTAGCCCAGCGGCAGTTTTCTTTACAATAATCCCCATTAACATCAATCCTATCAAGTGTTAAATCTTCTCTAAAAGACCCTTCCATATCCTCTAGAAACAAATCAAAGTCTAACCACCTAGCACACACTTTTATCCCTCTCCCTCCGTAAAGATCATAGTTTCTATTATTGATGTTATTACACCTATTTTTCATAGACTTCCAAGTCAAGTATAACCTATTATCTTCCCTTTTAGTTGTACAAAATTTACATTTACAAGCCCCTCTAAGGGCAGAGTGTGAGTACCAACCATGCTGACCGCAAGAAATGCAAATAAGTTTATACCATGCATTACTCTTCCTCATCTCAATACCTACTACTAAAAACCCCTTTACCACATCATCTATTTTTACATTCATAATATCTAATTAACTCCACCTCGTCTTCTGACAAACCAACCCAATCCTCTACTGGGGGTTTAGGTATTCCAAAGGTTTCACCCCAACTCTCTAAGCCATGCTCAGAACGGTCTGGCTCTAAATACCAAGAGAGTATTAGTGTATCAACCAATTTAGCTTTAGTCTTAAGTCCTAACAGCTTCTCACATACTGGAATATCAAAACGTATAATGTTATGCCCAATCAACACTTCTTCAGTTTCTAGTGAAGAAACCATCTCCCCATAAGAAATTACAGAGGACACTTCATCTTTGTCAGTAGCACTCTTTGCTAGGCAATGTATCTTGGTTGGGTTAAGACCATCACACTCAATATCAAATACAAGGCCACGCATAATTCCTCCTATACATTGCCTTCAAACTTTTCCTCTGCAGGAGAGAACCTCCAAAAACTATACTTTTTAAGCCAGCCCAGAAAATCTTTTTCAGATTTCCAACGCCAGTATGGTGTATGCATTAATTTTGTCTGGTAGCCAACTTTCCCTGTATCAAGGCATGCTACTATAAGATACAGTCCCGCACTTGATGTACTGTCCCTCATTGTCCCATAATCTAAAACACTCATACATTACCCTCAAAATCATCCTCAAACATCTTGAATCTTCCTGCAGAAAACCAAAAGCTTGAGTCATCTACAGAGATAAACTCACCTAACTCTTCATCGTACTCCTCATCTAACACTTCATACTTCTTACCAAACACTAAATCATAATCTGCTGTAAGACACAACACCACATCACCAGGTTTAAACTTCTTCATACGTTTCCTTCAAAATCATCTTCTAATAACATAACATTGTATTCAGACATGTAGGCCCCTGGCTTTCCTCCAGGTGCATTAAGGTATCTTGTATTAGGTCCAGTGTAGCAGTGATACCCATCCTCACAGATCGTACACAACACTACTTCTTGCCCCTCTTTAAATCCACAAGAGTCACGCAGCACCACATATCTATCACCAAGCTTCATTTATCCTTCTCCTTCTTCTGCATTGCTCCATACATTTTAACGCAGATGGCTCGATTAATATCTGCCTCAACATCAGACATCACGCCTCTAGCATCTCGGATAAGAAGAGAATATAAGTATTTCAATTTTAAGATTGCCACTTAGGTCAGCAAAGATTAAATAGTCTGATGCTCCACCATATAACAGGTGAGTGTCTTTCATACATTACCCTCAAATGGCTCTTCATCAATTACCTTGAAACCCCATCCCCAATTCCTAATGGCTTCTTCAGGACTACTGAAAGTCCTTTCAAGCTTCATTCTAACAATTTTATTCTTATTTCGTAACAGGTCTACGTAATAACATTTTACACCTACACAAGTTCCTTCTGGGAAGCAGATTCTGTACACAGGTTTTCCAAAACTATCATAAAGCTCATGCGTGAATTCCATACTTACCTCGCATATCCCGTCGGAAATCAGCTACAATCCAATTAATATTGTGCAGGCTTTCTGGTACAACCTGCAACACTTCTCGTGGGCGCATACCTAGAATGAAATAACAATACAACACTTGCTTCTGGTTTTCCTTATACCCACCCAAGTCCTTAATAAAGTCCTCAAGAACATTCTCAAAATTGTTATGTGGACCTTCTTCAGTGACCCAACTCTCCTCAGTTAGTTCCTCAAGATTGTTTGCATGTCGATACTTCTTTACCACTGAATCAAAGATGCGATTAATCCATGTGTCAAGCATTGAGAGCTGTGGGTTGTATGTTGGAGAATATTTCAAAGCACGTTCAAAAGTTTCCTGAACTAAGTCTTCTGCCCAAAAATCTCCCACTTTACGAATAGCCATCTTATGGAAGGTCTTATAATCTCGCTTGTACACTTCTGCAATTTGCTCATAAATACTCATACATTAAACTCCAATGGAATTGCATTAAGGATAATCTTTTCTCTTACTTTAATAGGAGAAGCCCACAAGTCAGGGACCTCCTCTGGGTATTCTTTGAATTGAAATCCATATCGTGGCTTAAGCTTGTCAAGGTACTTTTGTGGGGCGTCCTTTTTGTAGTAGCATACACCTGATGCCAGAGCCCCAGCGTCCTCAATGTCAGTGTATTTTACTGAGAATTCAGGAATCTCTAAGTTATCTACAGTGTAGTAAAATTTACTAAGAGAGCATGGGAACATTCTGAAAGTTTCCCATACATTTTTGGTAAGTATGAATTGACACTTTACACCTTTATACTCAATCTCACGAACCCCAAGGATTTTATTTTCTACAACTGGTTTTGGTTCTAAAAGCTCAAAGGCAATATCTATTTCTCCTACCACTCCTACAACCTCCTTATCATCGTCCTTTGCAACTTCTTCTTTGATTTCAAAATACTCTTTCCCGACTGGAGTAAGCTTGCCAAGCCCAAGTATATTCTCTAAGATTTCATAGTTCCAACTAACCGACCTTCCTTGGGTAATGTTAAGAAAGAAGTCTACATCTTGCGCAGGTTGCCCAATATACCAGTCACGTACTGCACCACCAGCAATCACTGCATGTGGGTCATATTGCAACACCTTATCCCTGAGTTCTCTCACAACATCGTATTGATCTTTTGCATTCATACATTCCCCTCAAAACAGTCTTCTTCAATAAAAGTAACATAGGTTATATTTTTCTTGACAGAGCTCAGGAAGGCAGTCATACTACTTTTAAAGTAGAATGGTTTCTTCACCCCCTCTTGCAGGTAAATATAACCAAGTGCATTCTTAAGTACACTATACTTACCATACGTCTCTTCTGGTTTTATAATAATAACCCCAATTCTTTCCATTATCGAACCTCCGTAAACAACCCAGTAGTCTTATCCCAGAACAAAGGAATACGGCCAGTCTGCCCAAACGTTCTATCTTCCAAAAGGACAAGTGTACGCATGTTACGATCTTCCTCTGAGAGGTCTGGGTCTTTGTTCCCCTCAAGTCCAATCATCATGTGGCAGGCACGCATCATCGAGCGACTCCCAGCGAATTGTGTAGACAACACTTTACCACCACGCTCATGTGGAGGTCCTGCTTCTGGTGCTTTCAAGTGACAGAAGATGTATGAAGTGAAATCCATGTCTTTAGACATAGCTGCTAATTCAGCAGTCATGCCCACAAGGAATTCATTAGCCTCTGATGAAGACATTTGATTTGTGAAGCAGGTGATAGGGTCAATGATAATATCCTTAACCTTTTCTCCTTTAACACAATATGCAATATCTCCTTTCAAAGTGTCCCAGTCTACAAATTGATAACTGTCAACAATGATTGCTTTGTCACCAATAAGTTTCTCAGCTTGGTCAAATGCCTCCTCATCGAAAGGAATACTAGGGTCATGGAAGATGCGTCCTGCTGCCTTACCAACTAACAATTTATATGTTTTTGCTGCATCCTCTTCTGGTTTACAGAACATTACTGGCAAATCATGATGGCGAATCAAATGGTCTCCAATAGCATTCACCACCTCAGACTTCGTTTTGTTCAGCAGGAGTCGTTAATTCCTGCCCGCTTTATTCAAGCTGCTGCATGTCCCCATGCAGACCAGACTATATCATCACCCATTTAAGGGGCTGTGCGCTTCGAGCCACTTGGCCCTACTCCCTTTCGGGATAGTCGTTGCACCTTCTTGCTAGCCCTGCTTTGGAGGCTTTGGTGTTATTACCCGACAAACCATTTCTGGTAACACCTTTTACATCGTGTTCGTACTAGCAAGCTTGGCTCAGGATTGTCTGTTCTAGAGTTCCCCTGAGTTCACACAGTTTTACATGGGCTACGCTCAACCCATTTTCGTTCCAGCCCCGAAGTAGTAAGTCTCCTTACGACGAATACCTCGGGTTAAATCAGTGAGTCCTTGCCAAGGCCAAGACAAGCCAAACTCAGGACGCTTCTTAGCAACATCACGCAATGAACTTCCCATGATAATACGAGAGTTCTTTGGCTTTGCTCCACGGAACATTACAGCAGCGAAGGCAGTTTTAATGTGCCCTTCTTCTAAACATTCATTGGCATCTTTACAAGGCAGTTCAGCAGAGAGGAAGTCTGGTGCAATCTTACACACCTCTTCCACTGCTTGACGGCCAGGTTCATCACGGTCAAATACTAGCACCACCTCTTTAAAATATTGACGAATTGATGGCAGTAGTTTAGCTAAGTCCTTCGCAGCAGCCCCAGCCCCATGAGGCAATGACACTACAGCAGGATAAACATCACGATATTCCTCTTTGCGATTGTTTCGTTTAAGGATGTCAATTAGAGCAGCGGTATCGCAATTCCCAGATACAGAGATGCTACCCTTCTGTCGTACTAGAATCATACCACTAGGGACTGTTACACACATCACCCTCCCTTTATAACCCACAGTCTTATACCCCATTTGAGTGGTTGAATAAGACTTATTGAAAAGAATACTCACCTTTACCCATTTGTGTGGTTTTCCACGAATTGTAGTTGCCCTATACATTTTAGTAGAAGTAAAACCACACAGGTGAGAGGCTGCCTGAATAAAATCTGCGTTGTGTTCAAGTACAGATGAAAACTCAATTTGGTCTCTGTTCGGCACTCGGTTGCCATCCCAGTGTACTACCTCATCTATAATGGATGGGAGACAGTCAGAGTTCAACCATTTCATGTCAAACAACTTAGAAACTGGCAGCCCATGCCCACGATGGATAAAGAAGCTGTGATAACCACGTCTATCAATACCCTCGTGATATTTCCCACCCCACTTTTCTAGTAACTCTCTGCACCGAATTACTTTTCTTTCTTTCTTTAGGGTGCCATATATATCTCCGCTTTTCCTAAAAGTAAAATCTGCAGAAAACATTACCTGCAAACGGGCTACTATGTCTTCTACGTGCAAGTCCCCTTTTGAGTTAATTACAGTACGTGGCACGTTTTGGTAAAATTTTCTAGCATTAGCTTTCTGTTTTACAAACTCACCTGTCTTATGATGGATACGTACCAAGTTGTGCTCTGGTGTGGTTAAGCTATAGTAACTACCTGATTTATATTCAATCAAATCTCCCTCATATTGTTTATCCACAATCGCCAGCGGTTCTACAAAAGAGTATGTCTTGTCTTGATTTACTTGGCATACTTTATCCTCTGCACCAAGTTCTTGTAAACTTACCCAACCACCTTCAGTTAGAACTTGCGCGTCTGGGGTAAAACACTCTCCTTCTGTAATGTATAGCCGCTTTTGCCCAGAGACAATGGCCTGCTCCCACCCAAACAAATCCACATCGGATTGGTCTCCAACACTGTAGATACGTTTTGGTTTAAGGTTCAGTGTAGAAATCTTATAAGAGACTAGCTCTCCTTTCTTTGTGTATGGGAATGCAATTACATTAGGCGTGACCCCGTCTGCTTCACTAACTCCAATCTTAATTCCAAGGTATTCCAAAATCTCTTTACGAATACTGCGTACAGACTGAGTTCCCCACTCATTGTGAATCTCCCTAAGCTCCTCTTCAATCTGTTCTTTAGTCTTCTTCTTAGGTGGGGGAGGAGCTGCTTTACCCTCAAAAGGGTCTTCTACATACTGGCCACAGCGAAAACAAAAGCCACTATAACTACCATCCTCATTAAGATATACTTGTAAGGGCTTACCATTCCCTCCCCCATCTGGGCATTCATGACGCAGTTTACCTACGCAAATTCCTGTCATTCTTATCCCTCCTTAGCCTTCGTAGTGATTTATACAATTAATACAAGAACCACCACTGTCATGCTCTTCTTCTTTTGTCAGAATCTTGTTACAATAACCGCAAGTGAAAGTATCTACTACAAAATCTTCTCTTAATCTTTGTAACAATGTATCTAAGTCCTCATCAGTGTGTTCTGACACTAAGTTACCTTCTTCGTCAAACACTTCCCCTTTGTAGTATTCACTACCACTACACCCCTTCTTCCAGTAGCAAATAGAGTTTATAGGTAGAAAGTATTTGAAATCTTCTTCATCATCTCTGTTGTATGCATCCACTGTCAGCATAAATACTCCTGGCTTTTGTAAAATTTTTATTAGACCATTGTCCAGAAACCTCCAAAAACTCCACCCAATCATCTCCCCAATCCACTACAGTGAGTCGCCTGCCCAGTACCATTTTCCAATCTTTAAGGTCTGGTCCGCTTGTACGGACAACTGTGTCCCCAACACTAAACTTACCCATTAAGAGTTTCCTTCAAAAGATTCTTGGTCTAGTTTTACAATATACATATCGTGTTCTTCATCGCCACTCCAATACCCATTAGATAAGAAGGTGAATGTCTCATCCTTATCTACAAAATACACACTTAGCGGGAACTTGCTTTTGCCGTTTATTCTTTCTACTACACCAATTTTATTCTTGTACTCGCGAAAAGTACCTAACTTGTGCTTGTCAATAACCCTCAAAGATACTTTATCTCCAACCTTAAAACCACTCATTAAACATTCCCCTCAAATGAATCTAGCAAAGTTAAAGATTCCTCTTCGGCATTCCAACCATACCCATTAGGTAGAGTATCACACATGGTATGCCCAAATTTTTGGAAACTATCTAGCCGCAACCCATACCTACCCGTATAGTGGATCTTGACCACAGTGCCTGTAACCCCTTTACAATTAGCACTATCAAAATTACGGGTAATTAGTACAGAGTCACCAATGTTGAATTTCATACATTGCCCTCAAATGTTTCAGTATACTCCAAGTGCTCACTCATTAACCACCAACCATGACCTGCCCTAGCATACCCTCCGCAACAATGTCCCTTAACATCACTATCAAACTCAATAGCAAAGAAAGGTTCTTCAGTTGCCTTGACTACTCCGCATGCTCCGTAAGGAATGTATTGTCCGGCCCCACATGGATAATCATAGATGTACCTCACCTTATCCCCTACTTTGAACTTCATTACTCCTCCTTATATTCTGCACGGGTGAAGAACTTCTCATACTTGCCAACAACACTGTTAAACTCTTCAAGGCTAAGGAAAACATTTACCAATTCGTAGTCATCAAAAACATATACAAGACCACTGTCTTTGCTAGTGGCTATGTAAAAATTCAAGGTGGCTTTGCATGCCACCCACTTTTCGTGGAAGAGTGGGGTTATCCCCTCTTGTTCACAATACTTAACAAGCCCCTCAGGCCACATTATACATTTCCATCAAAAGGAGGTTCGTCATATGGGATGAACCATTTAGTATTAAAGATGTAATAGTCCTCATCTCCCTCAAAACGGAAGGCCACTTCCCCTTCCTCACATACCTTATAATCAGAAAGGGTTTGGTCCGTTCCATTAAACCTGTTCATCTTATTCACCCAAGATGGCCATGCATCTACATCTTTAGGTTTCTTTACAATTACAACATAACCTGCTTCAAATTTCATACGTTACCCTCAAAAGGTTCTTCATCATACAAGGACAACCATTTTTCATTACACCACCAAGTACCAACTTTGTAAGCTTTTTTATTATCCCTGCTAAAAGTTTCCTTAATAATTAGTTCTTTGCCTTCCTCATGTGCCATAGCTGAATACCAACCAGGCCATTCTGCGAGGTCTTTTGGCCTATGTAAAATAACCTTGTCACCTACTTTGAATTTCATATTACATACCTACAGTGATTACTTGCGTAATACGAAAGCCCTTCCGGTTGAGTTCCGCCACAACAGCTTGTAGTGGAATGTGCCAAGCAACAGCGCCAATATATTCTTCAGCAATCTGTCGCAACTCTTTAGCGTGAATAGCCAACCCATCAATAGCATAATGTACCATATATTCTCCTATTAACCAAACACCAAACGTTCTTCTTGCTTACGCTTCTTAAATTGAATACGATACTTACGTTGTTCCACTGACTCAGTGTATTCGTGGCGCTTAGTTTTGCTCATACGTTTCCCTCAAATTCTTCAACAATGTCAAATCGAAAATTGTGCTTTGTTTCGTGTGCATAGAACCAACCATCTTTTGTTAATGGGTCCTTATCACCAACTTCAAAATAGTCACTTTTACTCTTTATAACTTTTATTTGTATTGGATAAACTGACCCATCTACTATTCCCCATACAACAGCTTCTGTACCGAGCTCGTTAGAATGCATCCCGTATGCTTCAACACAAGTGAGAACATCCCCTACTTTAAATTTCATACATTGCCCTCAAAGTCTTCAAAGACAACAAGCTCTGTGTAGTTGTAATACCAGCCATCATATAGAGAATACTCGATTGGTTTGTTTTTAGCATCTACTAGATTATCATTCCCGTTGTGCCCAGAACATCTATCAAATCTCTTCACAAAAACACTGTCTTGGTAGTGTGGTGGTTTAAAATACCCAACAACAACACCAAGAAGAATGTCTGGATAGTCTATACTAGCAACCTTTGTGCCTAGCTTGTATCTTTCCTTCACTTTAAATTTCATATCCTGTACCTTAATATAGACAGAAAAGAACAAATCTAATAGAAAATTTATTCATTCCCTTTAAAAGGGTCATCTACCACAATCACTTTAAGAAACTTATCAGACCAACGTCCCTTCAATACCTCACCATCTTTCGTACTTAAACCATGCACATGAATGTTCTTGTCCTTTAGAAATCGTACATCACTCACTGTATACACAACACCAGCCTTCAACACTTCAGAAGCCTTACCAGCAATCAATTTTACCTTTGCACCAATTTCAAACGCAGCCATTTTAAGTCCTTAAATTAATTAGACATTACCTTCAAATTCATCAACCAATGTAAGAAAGCGTTCCTTAATCCAAAAAGAATCATTTTTCGTTGAGGCATTACTACAAGTATGTAGGTCAGTTCTCCCCTTAAATTTAATCCCAGGAAAGTCAGAACCATCTGCAACAACTATCATGCCAACAGTTCCATCCAAGATTCTCTGGGTAGGTTCTCCATTAACTACAACCATGCCACCATATTTAAATTTCATACATTACCCTCAAATGGTTCTGGGTCAATGAGTGTTAGCCAACTATGAAGGAACCAATAGTCATCCTCCATTTTTAGAGAATATACTTCATCTACTGTATCATCAATAAGTTTATTTATAGTGAATGTGCCACCATCAAACCTGTTCATTTGATTAGTCCATGATGGCCACTGAGTTACTATCTCTGGTTTCTTTACAATTACAACATCACCTGATTTAAACTTAGCCATACCTCACCCCAATAGTTTACGAAATCCTTCGTTGTACTTTTCCAGAGTGGTGCCAGACACACCCGGTGCTGTATTAACTTCCAAGACATAAGCCTTCTGTTCTTTGGCAGACCAGATAACATCCACTGCACCAAAGTCTAGGCCTAGTGCATTGACAGCAGCAATGGATTGGTCAATAGCATCTTGTGGGATCTCGAAGTCATTCACTTGAAAGATGAAACCATTGTCGTGATTACGAATCTTCCAATTAACATTTTCATCTTCAACATCACGACGACGTGCCTTGCGTTGCTTATGAATCATCTCACCACCCATTACATGGACACGATATTCATCCTTCTTGGGTACATACTTGGTGTATAGAGGAGCCTTCACCACTTCCTCTTTCTTCTCAGCAAGGACAATACCAGCACCACCATGACCATTCACCAACTTACGACACACCACAGTGTTACCTTGTTCAGCCCACTCAATGGCCTTCTCCATGCTTGTGGTGAATTCTGGGATGTTAGCCTTACCCTCCATAGCCTTGAAGGCAGAAATCTTGTTAGCGGCCTTCTGAACACTTGCAGGAGCATTGAGAATACGACGTGTCTTGATGCGAGCTGGGAGGGAGCCACTCCCCCAATTAATCAAAGCACCACAACGAATCACTTCGCCTTCAGAACGAATACGCTTAATGCCCATCTCTGCACACAACAGCTTGGCACCTTCACTTCCCATCTTATAAGCATACATTTTAACGTTCATACATTACTCTCTTCACGTTGTGGGTAAACTCTCTTGAAGAACTTCCTGTTATTTTCCAAACCTGATTTAGAAATACAATAGAAAGCCAAGCAGTCCTTAGGCGGGCCTTCGTATTCTGTTCCTATACAAAAGCTTCTGCACCACCCGTTAGACACCCCCATAGTATTTACTGGGAACTTCAGTTCATCTACTAAATATAGTAAGGTGCCAACAGGGTATCTTGCGAATTCCTCTACTACTTCATAGTATTCGTAGCTCATACGTTACCTTCAAATTCATCAACAAGTTTAAAACGAGAGGCAAAAACAGGGTGCTTGTAATCACAATTTAATCTAACAAACCATTCACCCTCACCGTCATAGCGTGATACAGTGATGACTTCATAGTGTTTACCAACGACAAGTTCGTCCCTTGCTTTGCCAGGAATCATCTCAACAACATCCCCAACTTTGAATGGTGCTTTAGATGTTCCCATCAAACACCTCCTCTTCAAATGGTTCTAATGCAGGCTTACCATTGTCAATGACTACTTGGTATTCAAAAAGTGAGTCATACTCCTTAATTTCGTCAAGTCCTTCATCTAAGATGATAACTGACTCCCCCTTTTTACCTGAGTAGAACTCATTTCCATTTCTCCACCTCTCATGGAAAAGAGGGTCATACCCCAGCTCCCTCATCTTATCCACAGCTTCCCTAAGCCAAGGCATCACCATTCTCCTTCAAACACAATAGGTTGGATACGACGGACACCAGCACGTACCCTACTTAATTCTTCATCAGTAAGCTCACCAAGAAACTCTTCTGCAAATCTACCATCAGTACGAGAGGACACCATAAGCATTGCCACTGGGTCATCGAACTGAGTTGAACGAGTTTTAAAGGCAGCTAAGAATCGAAGCCAGTCACGAGCTCGATTGAAGTCACCAATGCCATCCTGACCACGGAACTCTAATGTACCATGCTTGAATAGACTACTGAAGTTGAGTGATGAATAACGAATATCATCAGTCTTTAGAATGGTGAGGTCTCCTTTAATAACTGCACGATAGATATAGTTAATCAACCCCTCTGCATCAGATGCACACAAGCAGAACAGATTCCCCTTACGACCTTCCCCATAGTAACGAGAGGCAATGATGTCCTCCAATGCTAAGAACAACAATGCAAAGTTAAACATCTTGGTAACAGTAAGGTCAGATACATTCACATGAATGTGAGTGCCAGCATAACCAGTGTTAGCAATCTTACTCTTGGCAGTTGCCTTTTCCATTGCAGTGATGGCAGATAGGGCATCTTCCAAGGTGTAAGGAGTACTTGTTACATATTCCAAACCATTGTTACGCAAGCTACCATCATGTGTAACATCCCACCCAGCAACACTCTTAGGGAGTCCCTCTCCCTCAAGCTCAAACTCAATACCGAAACGATTTTTGAGTCCACGACCTTTACCAACAACCTCACCAACAGTCATACCAAAATCAATTGCAGCCATGTCTGCTCCTTACGCAGCGTTAAACACTTCGTTCAAAAGTTCTTTCAAATAGAACTTCTTCTCATACAAAGACACTTTGTTATTCTTCACCACCCCAACTTCAAAGTTACGATAGGCTAGATATACATTGTTGTCACGACGAAAGAAACCAAACTCCTTATGGAAGCAGCAGGCAAGAAGTTCTTTGTTCACAACATGTTTCAATGCCACTTCAATCTTAGGATATTCTACTTGGTATAGGTCACGTACATCCTTTAGTTCCCTGACCTCAAATGGCATAGCCATCTTCTTAGTGTTGTCTAGGGAGATGGTTTGTTTGTAACGTCGGTAAGGGACACGTGCAATATAGGCATAGGCTTTACCAAGCTGGACATTGCCCAGTTGCACTTCTCCCATATCAAGTTGCTTAACCTTACATGAGCGTCGTTCATCTTGTAGGTTCTTCAGCTCGTACCCTTCCTCTTCAGTCCACCCTTTTACTAAGCAAGGCATGCCATTGTGCAGTAGAATTCCCCCTAGTGCACGAGCATCAATATCATTCTTAAGGTAACGCAGACGCATATCAATTACTCCACTGTGATGATAAACTTGCGTGCAATGTTGTAAGGATGTTTCTTTTCAAACTCGCTCACCACTGCATCAGCTTTCTCCTCAGTGCTGAGGTAACGTACTTGCTTATGAGCAGAGCTATAATGCAATTCAACTTTGTAAATCTTTTCCATGATGTTGTCCTCTGTTGTTCATCTGCAATGTATGCTACACAACACACATTCAAATGAGGGCTCCTAAGAGCCCACAGAGATTATTTGAATACTAACTTATATATTCCTACTATCACTGCCCTGATAAACAGGAAGATACAAATAAGTGGCCACAGAGTTAAGAAGGCAACAGTCTCCTCTTCATCTAGTTCAGTGTGGCTGACAAGACCAAAGCACTCAAACAGGAGAGTAACTCCCATCCCGATAGCGTAGTATAACACTACTGAAATTATCACAGCGATAAGAATTAGCATGCTTACACCTTAAAATGAAATGAGGGGTAGTGCTGTATGGAGAACACGAGCTTGATTGAAATGCCCCTCCAACTTCTCAGCATCATTAGGGAACTTGAGGCGAAGGATCACCTTACGCCCCGTGCTCTTTGACATACGTTCAGCCTGTTCAATGTTCTCCCATGCTCTCACAGGAGGGAGGATGCATCCAGACTTCATGTACTTCTGTAGCTTCTTGTACGAGCAGCAATGATACACAACCATGTTGTTCTCCTTACACCAGCAGCAAACGTTCTGCCTTGATAATCTTCTCAGCAGCCTTTCGGTCAGTGTTATTGATAATGGATTGAATATCTCCATACTTATCAGCCAGACGGATGCCAGCTTCATAACGAGCGAAGCCATCCTGTGCTGCATTGTATGCCCATTCCTTCAGCTTCTTGGTAGCCAGCCAGAAGTTAGACAGAGTGCGATACTCCATGCCATACTTCTTTGGACGGTAGCAACCAGCCTTGCCATACAGAGCACGACGTTGTGCACTATCTGGATGAGTGTCAAGCAGCAGGGAAGGCAGGCCCAGATAGAAGTCCATCTCACGTACAACTTCAGCAACGTACTGATGGTACATCTGATTCTCCGGTTCACCATCCAAGTCAGGCAACCAACCAAAGTGGATGTGGCCGGCAGCAGTTCGGAATGGAATGGCAGCATCAGGCTTCTGGTTGACACGAACATCCCATTAAGATTGACGAATTCATTATTTGTTATATTGGTTATTTCGCCATTATTATTGATGTCAATATGAAAAATATAGTAGCCTTCGTTATCACCCTTATCTGATACGACTGCATAATCACCATTA
>OGVK01000007.1_pt1 | contig 25792 bp, 32 predicted proteins | sample 1575721 | NCBI WGS metagenome assembly OGVK01 (sample SAMN07581521, study PRJEB24739) | freshwater metagenome | place: Singapore | collected 2015-01 | reverse complement strand
TTTTTTTTTTTCAAGCAGAAGACGGCATACGAGATAGCTTCAGGTGACTGGAGTTCAGACGTGTGCTCTTCCGATCTGTTTCCCAGTCACGATAGGACAGCTTGTGGTTCTCAAATGTCAAAAGGCGAGAATGAAATCTGTGAGTTATTAGAGTCATTAAACATACCTTATCACCGTCGAGACCGCTCACTCATCAAACCTCTTGAACTCGATATTGTCATTCCAAGTCATAATCTAGCTATCGAGTTTAACGGTCTTATCTGGCATTCAGAGTTGTATGGAAAAGACCGTCACTATCATTCACATAAAACGGAACTTTGTAGTGAGAGGGGTTATCGACTAATTCATTTATGGGAAGATGACTGGAATGATAGAAAAGAAATAGAAGTAGATTTCATTAAACAGCTGGTTGGAAGATCAGACAGTAATGTCATTTATGCAAGAAAATGTGATGTTCAATACATAGATAAATCTGATGCAAAAATATTTCTAGCAGAAAACCATATACAAGGTTCTTGTGGATTTACTCAAGCAATAGGTCTTATCTACAACAATGAAATTGTTACTGTCACAACATTCACTCGTCGTGGTGATACTTATGAGTTAACCCGTCATGCAACATCAAAACGTGTTATTGGTGCATTAGGTAAAACTGTTAAATTCTTTGGTAAAGATTGTTATACATTTTGTGATCTAAGCAGATATTCAGGAGATTCTTATCTAAAAGCTGGTTTTGTTACATCTGACCATCTGAATCCCGATTACAAGTACATTGTCAACGGTAAACGTGAACACAAGTTTTTATGGCGTAGAGATTCAATAAAAAGTAAAAGACCTGATGTTTATGATGAAGACTCAAGTGAACGTGAAATGATGGAAAAAGCAGGTTATTATCGTATATGGGATTGCGGAAAGGTACGTTATAACTATGTTTATAAAAATGAGCGCGGAAGAAATGAAAAATATAGACGGTAGGCACATAATTTATCTCGCATCAATAAAAGCGTGTTTACCTGAACCAAAATGGGATAATGAATTCTATGATACACTTGATGGTTGTCGCGTTATGGTCGATTATGTGAGAGGTGGTGTGGAGGTAATGTATGTATAAACGAATAACTGATCAGGCTGAGTTATCGCTTGTCACTGTCGATGAGGTGAAACGTCAATGTCGTGTTTTTCACAACATGGAAGACGTTTATCTCAGTTCACTCATCATTCCTTATTCCGACCTTGCACAAAGTTACACAAACCGGATGCTGACCGCTGGAACCGCCGAAGTATTTGTTGAGGAATATGAACCAGTCATTCTACTACCCTATGGTGAAGTTACCGAGGTGACTGAGGTGTTGGTGGACGATGTTGAAACGACTAATTTCACATTCAATCCGATAACTCAGAAAGTGACAATCAATGACCAGTTCACTACTGCAAAAATCACATTCTCAGCTGGATACACGACTGTCCCAGATGTGGTGAAAATGGCTGTGCTCATGATGATTTCTACGGCCTACAATAACCGTGATGACATTATCGTTGGTCAGACTATCCAATCCATCCCAATGAGTTCTCGTGTGCTTCTGGATAGGGTGCGTTTACTATGAGTATGCAAATTAATGCTGGTTCAATGCGCCACGTTATCCAGTGGTTTAAAAACGATGGTGATGCGACTGATGATTGGGGTAAACCTATCGGACCTGTTGCGGTCGGTAGTCAACTCATGGCTAATGTGCAGGTTAAATCAGGCACACAAACTGCGTCACTCGGATTAGCATTAACTGAAGAAGTCATCACAATCATGACGTGGTATGACGACAGTGTGACTAACGATATGTTGGTTTTATGGAATGGGATTTATTACGAAATTCAACATATCAAACCAGATGAACTATTGCGCGGTATGATCGTGACCGCTAAGGCTCAACGAAATGGATAGTACCGGTTACAATGCACCGTGGTCTAAATTATGATTAAACCAAAACTAATTTCACTTTTAAAAACGACTCTCGGTAATCAACGAGTTTATGGAAAAGTACCTGATGAGTCGGCTGTTAAACCGTGTTTCCATGTTTACGAGTTAGCAAATAGAAGCATCCGTGACACATCTGGTGACAAAGCGGGTAGCAGTGCTGTTTGGCGACTTGTAACCTATGTTAAGGATGAATCCACACTTCCTGATATATTTGCTTTGATCGAGACTTTGGATAATACTAAAACCTCAGATTTTCAGCGTATTTTTACCCAATACGTTCTAACTGAAGATAGTGCGCCCGGTGATTTATATACACGGGCATTTTATGACTTAACTCTTTATGAGGCGTAATTATGTCTGGTAAAACAATTCTCATTGCCGGGACAATCGTTGAACACGAGAAAGTGATAGGTGGTGTTCCTACCTGGAAACGTATTCCTCGTGTTACCGAGATTGGTTCAGTTGGTGATCAGGCTGACCCGAAAGAAAATACAACTCTGGCTGACAAACACAAAACTTACGGTGATGGTCTGCAAGATTCCGCAGATAAGAACCTTAAAGGTCAATACATTCCACCGAAAACATCCGGTGAAGATGAATATGAAAACTACCTGTTGCAGCAAGAATTCATCAAACGTTGTCGTGCGAAAGAAGAATTCAACGTTCGTGTGATCTGGCCTGATGGTGAAGTGAACGGCTTCTTGTATAAGTCACTTGGCTTCGAGTTCGACCAAGGCACGCAAGAAGACTGGAAAATGTGGACTACCAACGGTAAACAGAACTCAATCACCGTGTTTGGTTTAACCCTATCTAGTACTGCGACTGTCGCTGTCTCAGCAACCACTACTTTGACACTTACTGCTGATCCTGCTGACGTTGATTTAACAGCAGACGATATTTACTGGTCAACCAGTGCTTCAGGTGTGGCTACTGTTGTTAATGGTGTTGTCACTGGTGTTTCTGCTGGTGTCGCAACTATTACCGCAACATTCCGTGGTGTTTCAACAGATATTGAGGTAACAGTATCGTGAGTTTTAAATTCGGAGAGTTAAAATTCATTGATGTACCTGTACCTTATTTCGGTGAAGATGCTGTCATTCGTGTGAACCAACGAGCGGTAAAACATACGTTATATCGTGCTCGTCTGGCTAACATGATTGACGACATGAAAGACATCTCACTGGAAGACCGTGCAGCATATATTACCGCAGCTGGTTTGATGTCAGTCTGCACAACGGTTACTGGTGAACCAGCGTTTAGTCTCGATCAGTTAGATGACTTCACTAAAAAAATTCCAGGTAATACTTATTTCGCTTTAGTCTCTGCTCATTTGGAAATGAACCCTGATGAGTTTGGTAAAATCGACGAGAAGCCGATGACATTACCGGAAAAAAAAAGGAAGTCCTCAAAAACGGATTAATGCTACTCATTAAGCGTATCTGCCAGACGCTGCACCGACCAGTATTTGAGGTTCTTGAATTCCCTGCCTCAGAATTAGAATACTGGTCGGTTTTTTTTAGCATTGATGACAACAAAGACAAACCGATCATCGAGGAAAAAACACCAGAAACTATCAGTATTGCTGAGTCTAAAGCACGATTTAGGGAGATGATGCGTTGAGAGGTCTTGTTAGTTTAGAATCCTCTGGTTTAAAAGAATTCATTGCCGAGATGGAAGGTTTCGTTGAAGCCTTTCCTGAATGTTCTCGTATTGCTCTTGATGCACAAGAAAAGTTTGTCGTCGAGAAAATAAAACAAAACTGGGTGTCAATGGTCCCTAATTCAACAGCTGGCGATTTTGTTTATTCCTGTATTGGTCATTCGACTGAACTATCAAAATTAAATACTTACTCTGTTGTCGGTACTGTCGGTGTTTATAAACTCGATAAAGTTGACGCTCAGTTCGGAAAGAAAAAATCAGACTTAAATGCTGCTCAATTAGCTTATTGGGTCGAGTTTGGCACGAGTCGTTTAAAAGTTGGTGGTCGTAAGAAAAAAGGTCAGACGTACACCGATGAGATGCTTGTGACAAATAAACCAGTGCCGTTTATGTCGAATGCTTTTTATTCTACAATCGAGCAACAAGAAGAAGTATTTAAAACTGCATTCAACCAAGCAATGCAACGATTCAGTTACTCAGGATAATAAGACATGGCTAATGAATTGCGAATGTATAGTTTTGCCCTGAACTTCGATGGTTCGCAAGGCATTACGGGTGTTAAAAATTTCACGAAAGCTCTCACTGACGCTAAAGGTGCTGAGGATGATTTGAATGCGTCTCTCGGTGAAGGTGTTACTGCAACAATCAGTAACGTAAGCAGTAAAGAGGATATGGTCAGACAAGCACGTTTGCTTGTCGATCAACTTAATCGCACCGAGAAACAAGTTCAGCAGCTTACTGCACAATATCAGTTACAAGCTCAGATGGTCGGAAAAGACCGTGATGAGATCGAACGGTTAAATGCTGTCGCTCGTCTTGGTGCTAACGCAACACAAGCACAAAAAGACCAGGTGTTAGCCTCAGTGACAGCGTTTCAACAGGCTCGTGCTGCCGCTGAAGGAACCGGTGGGTCTCTGCGTAATGTCCGTGGTGTAATGCAAAACGTTGGTTGGCAAGTACAAGATACTGCCGTACAGATACAGATGGGCACTTCAGCATTCATTGTGCTGTCACAACAAGGTTCACAGTTTGCTGCTGCATTTGGACCAACTGGTGCTGTTGTCGGTGCTGTCATTGCTATTGCCGGCGCATTACTTGGTTCATTTATTCCTGCATTGAAAGATGCGGGTACTGCTGCTGAACAAGTTGATAAGGTATTTCAATCTGTCAATAAAACCATGAAAGATGGCGCTAATGATTCTGATATTTATACAGAGTCATTTGTCAAATTATACAACGCCAATAAGTCACTTGGTTTATTACAACTTAGATTAGAATTATCTAAATTAGATTCGGCAAGCACTATTGCCTCAGAAGGGATATCAAAGTCAATTGGTAAAATTTGTGACGATGTACTTTCTGTTCCTGTAGTTCCGATGGACGGTTTTACTCAGGTGAATTCTGGGGTATTACAGATTACAGGAACTATGGGTAATTCAGCACCTGTTTTAGATGGTTATACTAAAAGTCTACTCGATTTAAAAAATGTTTCAGCAGATATCAATAAAAACGGATTTAATGATCAGAATCTTAAAGCATATGAATCTGCATTACTGTCTGTATCAAAAACCGGTGATATGGCAAATAAAGATTTACAAGCATTTTTACAAACCAATAATGAAATATTAGTAAGTCAAATAAGAATAACTAATAAAAAGAAAGAGTTACAGAAAGCATTATCTGAGTTAGGTGCATCTGATAAACCGTTACTTACGCCACAACAAAAGCATGACACTAAAGATACGTTGAGAGAGTTCGATTCTCTTAGTAATGCTTTAATCAAGAAAACTGGAACCATACAGGAAGAATATCTTCGTCAGAAAGCTATCATTGATAAGGCTTCTAAAGTAGAAGGTTCTGACCCTGAAAAGATTAAAACTGCCTATGCAGCACTAGAAGCATGGAAAACAGCTGAACTGAAGAAAGAATCAGACAAGCGCAGTAAGGCTTCAACCACAGCTTGGCAAAAACAAGATGCTGAATTCCAATCGCTTGTAAAGTCTTTGGTAAAAGGAACTAATACGACTCAGGAAGAGTATGACCGTAGAAAAGCTATTATTGATGCACATGTTAAAGCCGTTGGTTCAATTGATTCGCAAGCTGCAACTGCTTATTCTGATTTGGAGAAATGGAAAACTACCGAATTACAAAAAGAAGCAGATAAACGCGAAACAATTCGTAAACAAATTGAAGAAGCACAAGATACTCAGTTTGGTAAAACTAATCCTGTCGGTCAAGAAAACGATCTGTTTAACAAAAACACAAAAACATTAGAACAGCAGAAACTCGATGTTGAACTTCAATATCAGCAAAGTCATAACCAGAAGTTATTTCAGGAAGAAATGCGTATTGATGCACTCATGGAACGTGAGGCCAAACGTCACACTGATAAGTTAGATAAAATTGCATTAAGTCAGAGACAAACTGAGTTACAAACTTATTCTGATTTCACTACATCATTGGGTAACGTATTTAGTCAATTACAGCAAGCTGCTCAGGATGGTAGTAAAGAGGCTCAGATTTTATTTTATGTTAATAGAGCAATCGCCCTCGCTGAAACCATCATTAATACTGAATTAGCAGCTACGAAAGCTCTATCCGCAAATGCAAACCCTATATTCGGTATTCCTATGGCGAGTATGATCCGTGGTATGGGTTATGCTTCAGCAGGCATCATTGCAGGAACCACATTTGCGGGTGCTTATGATGCAGGTGGTTATATCCCGTCAGGAAGCTCAGGTATCGTTTCTGAGTATGCTGATGAGTTAGTCAATGGTACATTAGTGCAGGGTCCAGCTCACGTTACCAGTAGTGCTAAGACCGCACAGAAAATGGGAACTACACTCAATGTGCAGGTTGCCAATCAGATCGATGGTGCGACATATGATGTGCAGCAGATTGATGAAGAAACGGTTAAAATTATTGCTCGTCGTGAACTGAGCAAAAACATTGATAAAAGTGTTGCGAGTGTCATGAGTAATCCAAACTCAAGAACCCGAAAAGCAACCAGTAGTTCATATAGTCTTAAAAGGAAATTCTAATGGCAACGAAAGGTGATATCAGCACATTAGATGTTCTCATGTTCGGGAATAAGCCAATGATACCGCTTGTTTCCGGTTTTACTCGTGCAAAATCATCCGGTGTGATCAGAGATGGTGTATCTGTTGGTTCAACACGACAAAGACGAAAATACTATGGAACACCTCATACTTGTGGTGTCACCTTTCGACTAGAAAGTGACCATCAGAAAGACTTCATGCGTAATTTCATTGAACGTAATGAAGGTCGGTACTTTATTGTCCACATGGAAGCAGATAGACCGCTGATAGAACCTTATGTGGTTCAGGCTGTCGATGAGTGGTCTGAAAGCTCCATTGATATCGAAGGGTCTAGTATCTCAACCACTTTTGAGGTTGTCAGTGTCCGTGACAGAGACCTGGATAACGTTATCTTCCCACTATATCAATTTTACGGTCATGAACTCGGATACGCTGTTTCGTTATATGACCTGACTAAATGGATGCCTGTATGACCGATGATGAAATTTTAGCGATTTATGCAAGCGCACCTGTTGATACAACCGATATGGAAGTGATTGAATTATCCGCCAGTTGGTTTAGTCAACCTTATTACATGCAACGCACAATCGAAGATGATATCGAGGTGGTATTAGAAACTAACGAAACGGTGGTTGCACAATATGTACCGCTGTCACTTGGTAAATCGAGCAGTACCGCAGACCTGACTTATGAACGAACAATCGTTGTAGGATGGGTGAACGACATCATTGCTACCGAAAAAGAAAACTATGACCCCGCTGTTCATGGTGATGAGCTACCATCGTTCACCAGTCGGTTTTATATCTACTATCGTGATGGAACTATCTCGTCAATAAAAGGTAGTCCGGTATCAATTCCAATCCGTAAGATGAGCAGCAAGGAAGAAGCAACCACATTCACAGTCTCAGCCAAACCTACAAACAGTCAGGCAACCGGTGAACTCGCTACACCATCGAGAATACCAATGCTACGAGGTTTCTTATGATGATCGGAAGACACTATGACCGTGAGAATTATAATTGCGCTCATTTTGTCGCTGATTGGTTTAAATCTCGTCTAGGTATCGAGATACCTACCGGAAATGTATGGGAACTGAGTTTTGCAATATGGCTCAGGAAACACTTCACCGAGATATCTAAACCAGAAGAAAACTGTATTGTCTTGATGGACTTGCACTCAGGCTCACGTCATATTGGTGTCTATTCTAATTTCGGTGTATATCATAACTATCAAGCAGGGTTTGCTTACGGGTCTGTCGTGCATTGGAGTACAGGACAGATAAAACGAACTTACAAAAAGGTAACGTACTGGAAATGGTCACAATAAAATATTATCCAGATCCAATCACCGGTGAAGTTGAGATTGAAGAGGTTCCTCGTGTCATCGATTTCTTACGTCGATTCAAGACAAAAGAGGAATTACTTGACCTAAGATTCTTCATCGGAAATATCGGTGGTGATGAGATTGACCAGTCAAACACAGATTTCCTTTTTATCACGGACAAAACAATTGCTGTGACACGAGGTAGTTGTTTACCGAAAACCGGCTTAGAGCCTTGGATGTTTTATGCGATTATTTTCGTTGCATCCACCGCTGTCAGTTATTATTTAGCGAGTCGTGTCAGTACACCGACGACCAGTAGTGACTCAACCAGCACATCATCTACAAACTCGTTGTCATCACCGACAAACTCTGCTCGTGTTGGTAAGCGTATCACTGACGCATTTGGTTTCATCCGTAAACACACACCAGATTTAGGTCAGGTGCCATATCGTATCGGTATTGACAACCAAGAATGTGAAATTCTGTTTCTTATCCTTGGCCGTGGTAGATATCAGACTTGGATGAACAAATGGTATGACGGTGATACGCCGATGCAGAAAATACCAAATGCTGCTGTCAATAAATATGAACCGGGGACATGGCCTGGTAATGGTTCTCCATCACAACAGATCGGAGATGTGATTGACCAGAAACTCGGTATTTATAAGGTACTGAATGACCTCAGTAGTGCTGAGTTATTGCCACCGAATGAATTAGATACATCTCTTGGTGCAAGATGGTCAATCACCTCAGATGGAACAACCGCAACACTGACAGCAACATACCTTCCTGATGGATTTGTCATTGAGGATAGTTTTACTGTTTTGAGTAACCTGACCCTGAAAGATTTTTTCTACTATGGTTCAGATAGTACCAAGACGTTTTATGATAAAAGTGGTGTAACATATACGTTTGATACACTTTTAGCCGGTGTTGATTTAGGTGATGCTGGTGCTCAAGAATATGAAATTGCCGATTTAACAGAAACTACGATTGTCATCAATATCCCTGAAGATGTTTCAACAGAGATTGCAGCGGCATGGTCTGCAATGTCAGGTGGGTATATTGTACCTGAAACAGTTTTTACATTATCTAATAGTAAGTTAGGGAAAACCTATATCACTAGAGATAGTAGTGCAGACGATAGAACATATTATGAATCGTACTCATTAGGTACTCCGTCTCACCCATATTCATTAACCAAGACTTACCATACACCACTTTCGGCAATGCCGTATTACGACTCTATCGGACCTGTCGATGTATCAGGTTATGATGAGGTGTTGTTGAACTTTGTGTCATCCAGTGGGTTTTACAAATATGTCAACAATAAAGCTAACACTGTATCAGCTGATGTTCAGGTTCAATTCGTAGAAACCGATTCTGACGGTGTTGAGACTGGAAATATCACACCGTACACATTCACATATTCAAGCAATTCAAAGAACAAACGAAAATCAGTTTTCCAAACAAAACGATACATTGTCCCATACGATTACTGCTTAGTTTACTGTAAGCGCATTACTGATCGGGATAACCGTGATAGTGTGAGTAATATCGATAATATCGAATGGCGTGATATTTACGGGTTTAACGAAAATCCTGTTGATATGGATTTAGGTGACATCACTACGGCACATGTTTTGATACCGAGTAATTCTCAATCACGATTGACGAAAGATCGTAAACAAAACATGGACCTCATGCGTTTGATCACTCGATATAATGGTAATGGCTCTTTCGGCGATACTGAGGCTTATGCTACCGATAACTTTGCACAGATACTCATCCATCTTTCACTGGATAACCGTATTGGACGACAGACGATTGGTTCAATTAACGCTGATGGTTGGTTAGAAATCAGTGACGAGATTGAAAGTTATTTTGGCAGTACCGAGATGACTCGATTCGGTTATGTGTTCGACGATTATTCAACCACGTACCAAGACCACTTCCTCACAGTTGCTAACGTTGTGAACTGCTACCCATTCAGTCAGAATGCAGTCTATGACCTTGCATTTGAGAAAAAACAGACCGAATCGGTGATGCAGCTTACTTGTCGCAACAAACGCTCTGGAACCGAGGTGAGGGACCTTAATTTCGATAAGCAATACGATGGTGTCGAACTGAGTTACCGTAGCGGTGAAGATGGTGAGACTTACACGATTTATTTACCTGAAGACCAAAGTGCAGCAAATCCAGAAGTTATCGACTTTTCAGGGTGTATCACTTATGAACAAGCGTATAAAGTCGCTTGGCGTAAGTATCAGAAACAAATCCACAGTCGAGAAACTATCACCATTGATGTTGATGAGTTCGGTCGCTGCATTATCCCTGGTAAACGATTGGATTCACCAGATGGAACACGTTTTGTTCGCCGCAAGGATGTTGAAGATGGGTATCGGGTATTCGACGGTGAGGTGGTGGAAGTAAACGGTCTTCAGGTCGAGCTGTCTGAACCACTGGTGTTTACTGAAGGTGAAGACCATTACATAACCTTCACCGCTGAATCAGGTGACTCGATGACGCCGATTCTATGTACTCAGGTCGATGATTTCACTGTGTTACTTTCACATCTGCCAGAAGAAGCAATTTATGACGGATATGAGAAAGACCGGACTAAGTTTGTGTTTTGTTCTGAGCAGATGCAACAGTCAATCGCTATGATCCCTCAGACGATTGATTTCACACTTGAGGATGATGGTTCTGAGACTAACACCATTACTGGTATCAATTATTCAGACGAATACTACATTCACGACTTAGATTCAGTTTAGCCCCGTTATGGGGCTATTTTCTTAAACCGAGTGTTACTTAATTTACTCGCAACACTCATCTTTATATTTAATCCGAAATAAACCGTCTTCCGCTGGTTCAACGAAATCAAAATGTTCAAATGCACCTAAACCGAGAAATAAATTCATTGCCATTTTCTCAGTTGGTGGTGTTGCAGTTGTTGCTATCCAAGCTAACGTTAACATCTGACTCATATTGACATTTTCTTTCATCCAATCGTAGTGTGCTCTACTTAATGCCGCATTTATTGAAGATTGTTTCACTGGTTCAGATAAATATATTTCAAACCCTTTTATATATGGATTTCCGTGCGTATCACGACACAAGGCATAGCAACAGATACACCAGGTCAACGGTGTTACCTCGATTGCCATTGCGTCACCACCAGTAACAGGTTTATGTTTACCAGCTAATGTGAATGGGTGGATGTGTTCAGATAAACCAAAAACATTCACAAACAATGTTGTTTTGGCACACTGTTTTGCTGCGAACTGGCAACGGATGAACTCTCTTCGTTTTTGTGCAGGTGTCATAGCCTTACGTCTTGCTTCGGTTCGTTGTTTCAATGCTTCGTAAGTGTTCATAACTCATTTACCTCTCAATAATGGGTCAACCAGCTTACGAGCGCGGTCAACGTAATAGTCAAAATCAATGTTACTCATATCTAAACCAGTGAGGTCGTTAGCGATAGTCACTTTGTAACCAGCGTCAATACCGACAGCATTTCTCGGTGGTTCAGGAGTCGGGGCAGGAACTCGATCCCACATCTTTGACGGTTGTTTATTGGCCTTTTTAATTACACCTGTTGTCTGATGTTTCCAGAATGATGCTTTTTTCCATGCTTCAATCTGATTGGCGGTAGGGTCTGAATATTTCATCAGATAACCACCATCTTTACTGACATAGTACCGGGTGACACGCTGGCATTTTGTCGATTGAGTAGTCATCACGACATCACCCCACATTACAGGTGTTTCCAGTAACAGGTTATCCGATCGGTTTATCTTTGTTCTCAGCATGAAATCAAGCGGGTCAGTTTTCAGATGGTTCATGATAAACCCACGAATATTCTCGTTTCTGACCAAAGCCGCTTCAGCAGCCTTAGCGATGACGACAGCACTGTGGTCTTTGTGCCACGGTAATTCCCTTGTACCTGGGTTCTCTGATGCTCTCTCATAAGCGTAGGCACCGATACGTTTAACCTTTCCGTCCATTTTTACGGCTAAGTAGCTGTTCACGTCACGGATACACATCTTCTGGTATAGGACGTGCTCAAACTCAAGTCGAGTCAGTGATTCCCACCAGTCTGAGCACCGCTGAACCAATCCTGCATATTTCTTAGGGTAAAGGTATGTCAGACCGTCTGTGTTCACCTGAATCAATCTGAGACCTGGTATTTTCACCAGCTGTTCAGCCATCATGCAGAGAAGCAATTGACCGTTGATGGTGATACTCATTGTGTATTGTGGGTCGTAGAATGGAGAGTGCTTGTCGTTGGATTTACCATAAGACCCGTTCATACCGAGTTTATAGGCATTACCCATGACAGATTTCTTATCCTTCAGACGCTCGTGAAACATCTCATCCATCGTGTCACAGAACCCTTCTCCAAGATGTAACGGATAGAGTCGGTTCTTGATACCTAGATTCGGGTAATAACTGGCAACGTCAGTGTCTTTCAGTTCTTCATCTTCACCAGGTATCACTATCTCGTTATCGACAGAGCCATGAATACCACCTGCCCCGAAGTCAAAGCGGAATCCATTGACGATGACATGAATATTGATTGGCACGAGTTTAGTGATTGGTTTAGACATATCCAGTTTGTCGTAAGTACCGATTTCACCATCAGCGTAATAAACTTTGATATCTTTTGGTTCCATGTATTGAGCCATGTCGTGTGTGATCACTTCTCGACATTTACTCTCGGACGGATTTCTTGAACCAAAATATCCTTTTAATGTTTCAGGGTTCATTACAGCAGATTTGAATAGTTTCAATACCGCATTGAACTCAGGTCGCTCAAACTTAATGTAAGGAAAAATAATCTCATCAAGTTTGATGTGAGTTCTGATGGTCTGAGTGTATTTATTCGCTTTAATGCCACGTTTAGCCAGATTGATTAAAACGATTTCCTGACCAATCTTAGTGTCATTGTAATTGCTGAAATCTTTCCCGTATTTCTCGGTTAGCTGGTCACGGAATTTAAGATGTTCTTTTGTCTCATGATAGAAATCTACGGTTGCATCCACGTCATGGTCGTTATATTTGAGAACGACAGGAACTTGATCAGGTGTAACCGGTTGGTTGAAATCTAATTCAAGTTCTTCAATCGTCTTCATTCGAATGTTGAACTCAAGCAACTTCAACGATGTCCGTTTTGCAGCATTATCGAAATGGTGAACTTTCATTAAATCCAGTTGAGGAATGAAACGGTCGTTATCCCAAATTGTGTGAGAGTAATCGTTAAAATCGGAATTGATAATACTCATCGATTTGGCATAAAGGATTTGGTTATTCACTATCCCATTCAGACTCATGATGAGGTGGATCATCGGGTAGTCATATGCAAGATTGTTATAACCTACCTGTCGTCCGTTATTGTGTTTGATTTGGTTCAGGAAGTAATTGAATTCCCGTCCTTGATTCAACCAAGGGGTAATAATGTGAGTCCATCGAGCACCATCACTAATCCGATGAGTAATACATGTGAACAGATTAGGAAGACACTCAATGTCGAATGCGTAGTCTTCATATCTCACGGTAGATACTCTCCATCATAGGTATCAGGAAACCCGAATTATTCGAGAACATCGATTGCGTCATCTAAACCACGGGAATAATCGCAATACTGGTCATGACGGATGTCGTCTTTAATGAATGCTTTTAGCGTGTTTATGTTCACACCATGAACAAAATAAAGATTCATCGCATTCTGATAACCTGTTGAATAGAGTTCATGGTCTGGTTCTTTAGCACACATGCACATAGCAACCACAATGATGACACTAATCACCCAAAGTAACCCGATAATCCACCACATGGTCAGATACTCCAAAACAAGACGATAAACACCACCATAGCGACAGCACACGCCACAGCTGTAATTAGTGATTCACCGAAAGATTCTGTTTTCTTTCTAGGTTTGCGATTAACATAATCAATCATTTTGTCTATCCCACACTACATTATATTGGCCCAGACCACAGTTTTTAGAATACAACGCATATTCCTTGTGATGAGAAAAAATGATTTCACCACCGTGATTGAATCGGATGATGTTCATTCCAACAGTTGTTTCATTTGGTAAATCATAGTCCGCAATAAAACCGAATCGTTTACACAGATATTCTGGACGGTCAGAAACAACAATTACTTTCTTACCATCCGCAGCATCAAAGAATGCTTGCATCATTAGTTTGAAGGTTTGCATTTATCCAATTCTCCAACATTGTTATTTCACGTTTGTACTGAGCAACACGCTCCTGGTTAGCTTTTACGTTGTAGCCGTGTCTGATCTGTTCTTCAATAATATCGATATAGAAGTAACCGTTGTGAATTAATTGTCTTGCACTTTCGACAGTAAGTAAGTCAGTGTTAGTAGCATGTCGGAAATTGTCAGTCATACCCACACCTCATTATTGATTAACTTAATTGTTGCATCAGTCCAGTTTTCTAATTCAATACCAGACCGTCCGATAGTACCTAGAACACCCGCTTGACTCAGTTGAGTAATATTCGCCAGCTTTTTAAGAAATAAACGGTAATCAACTTTAGCCATTGGACCACACTCAAGAGTCTTGATTGCCTTCAGTGTTCTCTGGTGAATTCTGTCAGCGTGTGTCATTAGTCTTCCCATGCCTTTTTAACAAGCTCTAGGTAACAATCTGGTAAAGGTGTGTCTTCTTGATAACCAATATACGCAACACCTTTATCCATGTAAGTTACATCACGGATAAAACCATTGATTAATGGTGGATACACCTCAATTAATGGTTGAATCGGTAAATAGTCTTTTTTCAACCCTTCCAATTGTTTCTTAACTTCAGATACATCGATAGTTGGTGTGACAACCATGAGTTCTGGTTCATATTCCACCTCAATCCGAAAATATGATTGAAGACGAACATTTACCACATCATGACCCTCGAATTTCATACTCTGGTTTAAACCGTTCATAACCATTGTGTGAAATTCATTCATACCGACATAAATAGTGATACGTTTTGCATTGGTGATCTGAGCAAGCTGCTCACGGATGAATTGATTAGTTAGCATAAAACACCTCATCGAAAACTAAGTCAGTAAGGAAAAGATACATTTTACCGACTTAGTTGTAAAGTAATTTACGCAAATTGTTTTACATTATTTGCAAGCATCATTGGTTTGACTGTCATTCCGTAATAACCATCGTTCTGACCGATAATTTCTAAGGCTGAGTTTCTAAGCATCTGGTTGAATACAACCTTGCTGAGTGGTGTCTTGATGCCTTCTGAGCTTGTCCAAATACGATAGGATTGATACAGGTCGTCGAGTGTGGAAAACCCATTAACATCCATTGTCACGCAGTCTTCGATGTATCCAGAAAGCGGGAACATGTCCTTACGCATCTCTTCCTTGAGAGTCACACCATCAGTCGCTTCAGTAAATCGACCATTGTTAGCTCGTAATCGACGTAAACCTTCAATCGCCCACTGAGTAATACCTGAGATTTCAGCTAACAGTTTGTGACGTAGTTCAGTGTCTTCCTTCCCAAAAAAAGATTTGGTGAACGGGAATACTAATGAGCGATTCATCAGCGCCCCAGTGCTGTCGATAAAAGTCGGCATTTGGTTACATGACATCACAATCTTCACAGTGAATTCCGAGTTAACTGAACCAACGTACAACTCATGGAATGACAGTGAATCACCACCTGTAATGGCCTTGAAATTACTCAGAACAGCATCACGCACGTTATTAGGTAGGTTGTGCGCTTCTGGAACGAGAGCCAGTGATTTCGTGCTCATTTCCTTTAACGTTGAGTCTTTGACAAATCCGTGAAGGTTCGGCGCACAAGTATTTTCCTTACCAACCATTTCACGCATGATGTCGGTGATCACACCTTTACCGCCACGAGATTTACCGATAAAGATTGCAAACTTCTGTAATGAATTATCAGCAGTCAGACAATAGCCCATAAACTCCTGAAGCTGGTTTTTGAGTGCAGTGTTGCCTGGCCAAATACTTTCTAGGAATTTATGCCATTCTGGACATTTAGCGTTTGGTTCAAAGTCATAGGACAATTCGTTTAACACAAAAAATTCATGTGTGTGTGGCATCAGTTTCATGGGTTCAACACCGAGGTCAACAATACCGTTTTTGAATACAGCAAGGTTTTTGGTATCACGCTCACTACCAGATAGCCATTCACCGTTTTTAACTGATTCGACGTTGATCATGTCCATGAACACGTTTTTGATACCACTGGTGAATTTGTCCGCTGGTTTATAGTTCCTGAACACTCGTTGCACATCAGATCGGATCACATCTTCATGAATGTTCTTCCAGGATTTACCACCAAACCGGAACAGACGTTTCTCACAACGGATCAGGTTTACACCGTCAAAACGGATTCCGTCATACACTTGAGCAAAATCATAGTGACTGGATTTAGCGGTCAGCTGCCCAGATAAAATCACTGCTTGTTGTTTTGACAGTCGATAACCACGGTCGTATTCAGTCGGTAATTCGATTGTATCAACGTCATCGAGTTCAATGGCAACAGGCTCATGCACGGTATCCTTCATCGCATCCCAACCACAAGATGGTGTTGGTAATACAGGTAACGCTTGCCATTGTTTAGCGTGAGATTTACAACCTGCTACCGATGTCGGGTATTTGTAGGCACGATAGATGACTGAATCAAAGTGGTCATGCTCGTGTTCACCCCACGGTGGAGCGCAGCGTGGATTGTAGTGTTCCCATAATAACGACTTAGCTGTAGTAAAATCGATACCGTGATCATGACCATAACAGGCCACACGGAATAATTCTAAAGTACCTGAACCAAGAACAGCAGGGTGAGCAGCATTACTGATAAAACCGATGAAACGTTTAATTTCATGCGGGTCGTTATCGTAGCCTGCACCGGTTGCATTTTCTTCACGAGCTTTTATCCAGTCGTTGAGTTCAGCATCTTTTTCCGCTGAGAGTTCATGAGCGTAGACGATATCTGAAACCTGGTATTTATGACCATTACCAGTGTTGTTCTCAGTAATGGTGTAACTTGTCGGATGATAAACATCTTTGAAGTGCCAGCTACCAGGTAAACGGATAACACGCGCCGGGTCGATTACTTGCGGGTCCGACCCGTAGAACATCGAAAGTTGTTTCTGAATGACCGTCCATTCTTCATGTGAAGTATTTGACCCATCGATGAGCCACAATGCGTGACCGTGAGTTTCATCACGTTTCTGGATGATGTGCGGTGGGATAGCCCACTCTGGTTCACACATCCCGTCAAAATCGACAAAGAAACAACGTAGGTCAACAATGTTTTCAATTTCACGTCCTTTTCCATCAGTACCATTAATGCAAATGTAAATACCACAATATTGAGACTGCTTATAATCAATGAACTGAAGACTTTCGGATAATGTTGATGTCCATGTTGCCGCTGTAACTTCATCTGATTTCTGATAATTCTTTGGATCGTAAAATGACTGGAATGTAACTAAAGAAGACGACGAACCAGTTAGCGCATGGATAAACCGAAGCGCCTCAGCATTATCCCTCATGAGTACACCCTCAGAGATTATAAGTTATTTAATACATGCTCTGCTCTGTCAACAGCATATGGTGATGCTTTCGGTGGATTGGTTCGAGTTGTGTACAGAATAAGAGTCTCGATTTTCAATCCAGATGCAGCTGCTACTTTTTCGATACCGTGTTTATCAACTAGCTCTTTCAAGCGGTCATTTGTGGAAAGGTCGTTTTTATAATCCTTTTCGTACTGCTCCGCAGCTTGTTTGATCCGTAATAATTCAGATGTCATGATGTAAACCTTTTGTAAAAATTGTTAATAATTTCATTAACTTCTTCTGGACAAGATGCAAAATCAGCAATACCACCCGATTCATTGACCATATTGAAGAATTTCTGTTGTCCGTATTCTCTTGTACCAATAGGGTAAATTACTTTACGAACAAATCCAAGTCGTTTTGCATCAATTCCGACGAATACTGCAAGTTTGTGACCGACCATTTCAGGAGTAACCACAACCTCATGCCAACCGACATGATCGGGTGTTCGGATAGAATCTTTGTCCTTCTTACCCTCGTTACCTAAACCAAAGAAAACAGGTCTGTTATTCTGGTCATAGGCTGTACCTGAGTTATTGCGGAAAACCCGGCAATTGTTCCGGTTGAGTTGCACCTTTACGAGAAGACTCGCTTTACCTTCTGGTGTCATTCTTCACTATCCTCTACCTAACCAATCATATGAACCACGACTCGTGCTGGTCGTGGTCCTAAGTATTTCTTGGCGTATTCGATAGATTCTTCACGACTCATCCGCTCATACATTTTCATGTAACGATGGAACTCAACGTGTTCTTCCCAGGTATCAGGAACTTCTCGGATATAACAGTCTTTCGGTAACAACTGTCGCTCGATTGCTTCCACCCTGGTTAAGATATCCTCGAATACACCCATGATTTAAACCTCACTGAGGATTCGTAAAGTTAGGTACAGCGTAACCCTGAGCAATCATCTGGTCGTCATTAAAACCAAATCCCAATAACTGCTCGTAGGTATATTGTGAATCAGGTTTCATGATCACCTTACCTGTCACTGGCACACTCATTACCGGCTGAGGAATCGGAGCAGGCGCTACCGGCTGAGGAATCGGAGCAGGCGATACCGGCTGAGGAATCGGAGCAGGCGCTACCGGCTGAGGCATTGCTACCGGCTGAGGAATCGGAGCAGGTGCTACCGGCTGAGGCATCGCTACCGGCTGAGGCATCGCTACCGGCTGAGGCATCGCTACCGGCTGAGGCATCGCTACCGGCTGAGGCATCGCTTTAGTCGCATAACCTTGAGCTACCATCTGGTCGTCGTTAAAACCAAATCCCAACAATTGCTCATAGGTATATTGTGAATCAGGTTTCATGATGACCTTACCTGTCACTGGAACAGTATGTACCGGCTGAGGCATTGCTACCGGATGAGGGATCGGAGCAGCAGCAGGAACTTGTGCAAATGATGTATTACCGATGTTAGCTGACAGGTTACTATTAGCCACAGAATGACCAGCAAACGCATTCTCAGCTGATTGACGAGGTGCAGCACCACCAAATGATTCATCGTCATAGCACATGCGGAAATTCAACAACTCAATGTTAATGATACGAGCACCCTGTTTGTTGGTATATGCTGATAATTCTAACTGAGCTTGACCCCAACAACCTGAATAAACTACTGAAGGGTCCACAACACGGTCTTTCTCAGCACCACCGTTTACCGGTACTGAAACACCAACAGGGTCTTCAGTTGATAAATTTAAAATCCAGTGACCTGCTTGAATTGGGTCAACTTGGAATGGTTGAACTGGAACACCATTTTCTTTTTTATACTGTTTGTCACCGTCTTTAAAATTTGGCGGAAATTGAATACCAAACATCTTTGTTTGTTCAGGATTGAGTGGGTCATAATCGAAACCGAACTCTTCCATCACGATTTGTTTTAAAGCAGCAAACAAATTATTCGGTGATGAATTGAACTGAACACCGATTTTAGCAATCTGACCGATACCTGTTTTAGGCCACATTGCTGCAACACGAAATTTAGGTGTATCACCTTGCTGAAATGCTTTCTTCTCTTTCAGATGAACATGTGATGCACGAAACAGATCTGTAATGATGACTTGACTAGCCATAATAGTTTTTCCCTTTAGTTGATTTTAATACCGTCAAAAACACCTTCAGCACTACGTTGAACCCGTAAAGCTGGTGATTTATCAGTCAGTGGAACAAGTTTTCTACCTGGTTCAGGTGTCACGAAAAATTCGTCAACAACGTCTTTAGGTAGGATACGTTTTAAATCAGTTTTACTTTTCAGTTCAGTTTTATACATGTCGATGATATTAACCCCACGACTCGTCGCCACCTGAACCAACTTCTGCTCATCGCTGCATTTTGCCCGACCGTAAGCATTGACAACCTTGTAACCTGAGAATTGTTTACCTGATAACGCCAGTGACAATACTCGTTGTTCAACCTTCTCGATGAATGCTTTGATACCACCGATATTGTTGTAAATCATTTCCAGTTCAGGAATTGACAACTCATCAAATGGGACATTCACATAAGCATGGTCGAGAACCCATTCTGTCCGAGCACGACAGTTAGCCTGAGCATCACACCAGTAACACCACTCACCAGCATTTGGTAATTGTGTTTTATCCAGTGATAGAGCAATCGATTCTTTGAATATTTCAACCCATTGACGCATCATTTCTATCGAGTAGAAACATGATCGGATTGGACCATCAATATGATTACCGTTTGGTTGAACGATTGTGGTCTTAATGTGAGTGACTTTATCCCACAGATTGAATGTATCGAGAGCGCCGATAGCATAACCAATTAACTGTGAGTTATTTAGCACTTCCACCAGACCATAACCATTCTTGTAATCGATGATTTCAACAATACCGTTTCTGATAATGATTAAAACACAATCTGATGTCCCAAATACATCGTCCCGACCGGTTGATGACAAACAAACTCGTTGCTCTAACAGTGGTTTCACTTGGTATAACGTGGCTTGCTGTTGCAGATATGAAACATAAATACTCACATCATCAATCATCTTGTGATCGACCGGAATGTTATTAAAAACTAATCCAATCGTTTCACTCACGTTAATACCAAGTGACGCACAAAATTCACCAAGTTCATGAGCAGCAGTACCACGTTCAGCGTAAGGTTTCACAATTTCTGGATAACCTTGACTCATTCGTACAGACCGAGGGCAAGCACCCTTTATCCAACGATGAGATGCAGATAGCGGATAATTTTTACTGTGCTCTGCCATTATTTATTTACCTGCTGGTGTCAACACTGCGTCCCACTGGTCAGCCCAAGCTGTAACCTGGTCAACAATAGACATCAGTTTATCCTGTTTGATTGAACCAACAATCCCATCAGCACCGCCACCATTTGCAACCCATTGAACAACAGCAGAGTTAATATTTGCTTCGTATTCTGAACCGGCAGTACGGGTTTTCAGTTCATCAAAACAATCTTTGATGATTTTCAGTTTGCTTTCCCATGACTGCATTTCTGTCATGAATTCACCGTATTTCTCAACGGCCAAGTCAGCGAATGATGTCGCACCAAGACCTGATAAAATCGCCAGAATATCGTCATAATTCACACCGTAATCTTTAGTCAGGGTGTTACAGGCTTTGATTGCTTCATCCTTTAAGTTCTCAGCTGGTGATGGTGTTACTGGTGTTACCGGGATTGTCGGTGTAGTCGGTACACCTGGTGTTACTGGGATTGTCGGGGCAGTCGGTGTAGCTGTGACACGGATTTCATTACGCACTTTGTCATAGAATGCGTCATCCAGACCTTTTTTGCGGGTATAAACACCTTTCGCAGTTGTGGTCTTTGTTGCAGTATTAATACGCTCATCCCAAGGACAACCATCTTTATCGATAGTTACTTCTGGTTCAGACGCTGCCACAGTAAGAGTGACTGGTTCGTTGTTTTCAGTGATTACCGGGATGTCATTATTCACAGTCTCACCGAGAGTCGCCATGATGGTTTGTCCTGCCAGACGAGTTTCAATGGCTTCAAGACGAGCCAGAATTTTTTCTAATAAACCTTCACCCATTTCTTTTACTCCACAAAGTTGATGTCGATATGACGTTAGTGAATTTGACATCCTCCTCGCTGAACGGCGAGGATTCCTACTGCGATTAGGCGTAAACGCCTGACTCGCTTCGGCGGGTTCCTGCTGCTGGCGGCATTGCCGCACCACTCACTTCACAGGCTAACCGGGCGTGTCCCGCCCTTAGTACATTGATCGCGCCGACCAGATCGGCGTTCTCTTCAAAGCCGCATTCCACACAGGCAAATCGAGCTTGAGTCATGCGATTATATTTCGATATATGACCACAGCACGGGCATGTCCGACTGGTGTTTTTCTGTGGAACCGCGATCAGGTGGTCGCCATTCCATGCCAGCTTTGCTTGTGTTGAATATAATTAATCAGAAATCACTTGTAAAGATATTTTCGGAAATTTATTATTTACTCAATAAAGAAGCATGAGAACGGAAGATGATAAAGCTAAGACAACACCAGATTGAAGCGATTGCAGATGTAGATAGTCGTAAGGGAAATGTGCTCTGTGTCTTACCTACCGGGTCAGGGAAATCATATACATTAGCAGATTACGCTCGTCGATACTTAAACCAAGGTGAGATAACCGTGGTTCTGGCCCACAGGGATGTTCTTATCAGCCAGTTATCGGAATCACTATGTAACACAGGTGTGCCACATACATTTATTTGCTCAGATAAAGCACGTCGAGATATTACAAACCGAAACCTAGTTAAATTCGGTGACTCTTTTTATTGCGAAACATCACCAATCATTATTTCATCAGTACCGACATTTAATGCCAGGATAAGAGACAACAAACTACCTCAATCATTCCTTGAGTCTATTAAACACTGGCTCATGGATGAAACCCATCATGCGGTTAAAGACAATCAGTGGGGTAATGTCATCGAGTCGATGGTGAACGCTAATGGAATTGGATTTACCGCAACACCAATCCGAGGTGATAAAAAAGGTCTTGGTTCACATGTTGATGGTTATTACGATGATATGTCTGTCACCTGTAACACTTTTGACCTAATCAAAGCAGGGATGCTTAGTCCATATAAGGTTTATTGTACTGGGCGAATCGACACACGAGGGATCAAGCGTGACAGTGATGGAGATTTCAACAAGAAACAACTCTACATAAAGACCAAAGAAGCCGATATCGTCGGGTCTGCCGTCGATGAATATCTGAAGCATTTAAACGGTAAACCAGTCATCACATTCTGTATCAATATTGAACACGCTAAAGAGGTCGCACAACAATTTAATGACAGAGGAATACCCTCTGTTGCGGTAAGTAGTAAGTCTTCATTACAGGAACGTGAATCAGCGTTAAAACTGTTTGAAGAGGGTAGAATTAAAAACCTGGTAAACGTTGATTTATTTGGTGAAGGTTATGACTGCCCTGCGATTGCTGGTGTGATCATGCTCAGACCAACTACTTCATTCTCGCTTTATAAACAGCAGTTTGGGCGTATGCTTCGACTGGCTGACGGAAAAGCGTTTGGTGTATTAATTGATCATGTGGGTAATACTCAATACATGATGCACCGATTCTCACTGAAACACCCTCATGATGACCCACAATGGACTCTCGACCGACTCGATGATAAATCATTTAAGAGTGAAGACGAGTATGACCCAATCAGTGATTTAGAAACAATGACGTGTCCTGAATGCGGGTTCTTCGGGTTCGTCGGTGAAGATTTTATCGACGGTGTTTGTCCAGATTGTGGTCATAAAGAAACTGAAGGTGAAAAGGTCGCACGAGTCAGAGAGTTAAAAATTCAAGCAGGTGTTCTAGTTGAATTAGAAAATAGCATGATTGATGAACTCATTTCAAAACGGTCAGACATGCTTAAACCAGTGAAAGAGTTTGCAAATTCTCTCAGTCCTCATTTCTCATCCAGATATGCGGCGATTAATAATCATGCTACACGGTTGTCATCACTCGATGTATTGCGCCATTATATTCAGAAGTGGTCTGAGTGGCACTGGAAGACATCTGGGAAACCCGGTTCAATTATTCAGATGGATTTTGAATCACAGTTTGGTGTGAACGTGTTGATTGCTCAAACTCAGACCGCTAATCAGATGCAACAACTTACTGACCGTATTAAAACTGACATGAGGATAAGACAATGGGAATGATACCTGATAATCGGTTCAAACCGTTTCTTGAGAAATACTGCAAAGAATATGAAATCAACACACCGTTGAGACTGGCTGCATTTATCGCTCAAATTGCTCATGAATCTGGTGATTTCAAATACACTCGTGAAATTTGGGGACCAACAAAAGCACAGATTGGATACGAGGGTCGGCTAGACCTCGGAAATACAGTACCTGGTGACGGTAAACGCTATCTAGGACGTGGTTTAATCCAAATTACCGGTCGAAACAATTATGTAAAATTGAGTAAAAAACTTGGTGTTGATTTCGTAAATAATCCTGAATTACTCGAACAACCTGAATATGCTGTATTGTCTGCATGTTCATTTTGGCAAGACAAGTCATTAAATACTCTCGCTGACGCGGCTGATTTTAAGACAATCACTCGACGTATCAACGGCGGTTTAAATGGCTATGATGATCGTTTAAGACGTTATAAGGAGTTATTAGCATGAAACTTATAAATGACTGGAAACAAGTTTGGAAATGGTATTCAACCCATGCGATGGTTGTTTATATGGCGTTGGTTAGTTATTACGTGAGTCTTGAACCAACTGTAAAAGAGCAGATACCAAACTGGATGCTGTACACAGGGATTGTGATTGCAGGCATTACATTCATCATCGCCCGAATCACTCAGCAGGCAAAAACAAATGAATAAAATAATAGGTTCACTGGTTTTAGCTATTGTCATTGTTGTATTACTCTATGCTGTGTTTACTAAGGTAATGACTTTTTCTATTGAGAATGAAGCACTCAAACAGAAAGCTATTACTCTTACTAAAACCAATGAACAGAACTTAAAAGCTATTGCTGATATGAAAGAGCTATCCGATAAAGTGGATAGCTTAACTCTTCAGTTAAAACATATGTCTGAAGTTCAACAGGCACAAACCAATAAAGCTATTGATAAGATCAATAGTCTTAAATCTAAAGGTGGTGAGTATGAAATGCTCAATACTAAATATCCTGACGATCCTGCTATTAACTGCGTGTTCACACCAAATTCAGCCGGTTGCAACCCAGACGGTAGTAGAAAAGGAGAAACTACCGAAGTCAGTAACTGAGCCTTGGTTTAACTCTAAGGTTGAATCGAATGATAAGACTGCTGGTGGGGCATTAGATTTAATACTTAGATTACGTGGTGAACTACAGAAAGCAGACAGTCAATTAAGTCATATTCGCGAAAATTATGTAGAAAAATAAGCCGGATCACTCCGGCTGTCTCGTTGTTGAACTCAAGTGTTGAAATTAGCAGATCGCTTGATGGTGATGATGCGTATGTTATTGAAATAATCTTCACGATTACCCCCTATTTAATCTCTACACTATTTCTATTACTCTGCAAAGATAAACCTGAACCAAGAGTGGTAAATATGTTTATTACATGCCTACCTGCCAATCTACAACCAGTGATCCGGTATTAACTACAGAATCTCCTGCATAGACAGTTACAGTAAATGTTGTGCTGGTTGTCGCTGTAACACAAAGATTGAAGAAATAATTTGATTTACTTGTTACTGTAACGTGGTTTGGTATATAGCCAAGACCATGAGTGATTGTTAGCTGACCAGATGAATTGGTTGTGCCAGTAGTTGTACCTTTTGCAGCATTTGAAAAATTAAATGCAGCCATTTGGCCACCCAAGAATGCCCCAGCGCTAGTTGACCCACCACTAGATACCATTCCTGACAAATAAATATTATTTGCTGCTGATGGAGAGTTTATTGCAAAATATGTACTAGTCCCTTGGTCATCCCAATGATCTGTATAAAAGTTACAAATACCGATATTATTTCCACTACCACCAACATAAACTGCGTCAGCATTTGTTCTTGCAACTCTTAAGCCATTAAACATCAATGAACAATTAGAGCTAGTAATAAGCACCCCGCGACTGTTAGCGAGGGTTGAGTCAGGACCTGGTTGAAATT
>OGVK01000006.1_pt1 | contig 26636 bp, 43 predicted proteins | sample 1575721 | NCBI WGS metagenome assembly OGVK01 (sample SAMN07581521, study PRJEB24739) | freshwater metagenome | place: Singapore | collected 2015-01 | reverse complement strand
CCTCCAGCAGCGGCAGTGCGATATTGAATGCGTCCCGCGCCTCCCTGGTCCACACCACCGTGTTGCGCTCGTCAGCGGCTGGCAGCGCCAGTGACCATGCCTCATTTGCTGATAGCCAGTCCCTGCCCGGTGACAACATGTCGATGATCGCTTTCAGCGTCAGCCTGCCGGTCGCCTCCTTCCGGACGCGGTTCAGTGCGGTCATCACTTCGTGGAAAGGGTATTCGTCCAGATCCTGCGCCATCACCAGCGCGGTGGTGGGCTTCATCTCGCCCCCCATCACTTCGGCGGTCGCCACCAGCGTGCGCAGGACGTGTTCTTTCTCTTCGAGCGTCATTCTCTGCCCTCCCGCTCCCTCAGCATGCGGATAGCTTCATCTGCGGCATTCGCGTTGGTTTGGGTGCAGTCAAGCTGGCGGGCGCGTCCCTGGGTCATTGCGCGGCCATTCATCCACTGCGTGCGGTAGCCCTCTGCGTTGAGCAGCAGAAAGTCGAGCGTATGGCTCGCCATCAGCACGCGCTGCTCGCTGACGTTCTCGACGTAGAAACGAGCGACGCCAGGCGCTTCCCTGCCCAGCCGCTGGATGAGCTGCTTCACCTGCGCGTTGGTTTTCGCATTGCGCGGGATCGTCGTGTGATAGCGCTGCTCATAGGCCTTATCGAACCACTCCCAAAAGACTTCCCGGATCCGTTCGTAGCTGGGGCCGTTGTTCCTTTCGTCGTGCTGTTGCTGTTCTGACAACACTGCAGGCACGTTAAAACCACCAGCGGCCGGGGCGGGATTTCCCGCACCGGTTAAAGGTTCACTTCCTGGTTCTACTTCCTGGTTAATATTACTGTTTTGTAGCTCACTGTGAACCGACCCGTCAGCCGTCTGTGACCCTACCCCTCCCCCTAATTTTGAACCTACCCCCGTCTTTTTCTGAACTGGGTGGGTTCTCTGTGAACTGACGTCAAGATGCAGGTGATACTGGTTCGGCAGACTGACGCCGTTTAGCTCTCTGTGCTCGATGGTCAGCAGGCCAGCAGCCTCCAGTTTCTCGATGCAGCGCTTCAACGTTGACAGGCTCATGCCGCATTCGCGCGCCAGGCGCTTATGTGCCGGATCGCAGCGCCCGGTATCGTGGTTGCAGCGGTTTGCCAGCATCACCAGCACGATTTTCTCGTTTGCCTTCAGATCCTGCTCAGTGGCCCATGTCATTGCCTGGAAGCTCATAACGGTGACTCCCTGCGTGGGTACATGACGAACTGCGCGCGGTAGTTGCGTGGGCCAGGTGCTGACGCTGTTGCCACGCGTAGGGAGTGGTTCTTACCGCTTGCAATAATGCGCATGATGGCCCGATATTCGCATGGGTTTTCCGCCCGGATGTAGGCATATGGCCGAAGTCTTCCCGCCATGCGGTGACAAAAACGCCAGACTTTCATAGGCGCACCCCCTTCATGAACGCAGCTCTGAAACGATCCTGGTCAACCTTGACCGTGTTGCTAAGTGGATCGTCGTACAGGCAGGCCAGCAGCGCGTCGTATTTTTCCTTCTGCTGACGCATAGGCTCCGGCCCCATGCAAGGCTCAGAAGCAGCCTTTCCACCGAGCATGGCCCCACAACTCATGCACTGCTCACCACCGAAATACGTGCGGTGCGAACGGTGTGCTTTCGGAATGGATTTCTCTCGAATGGCGTTGTTCTCCATCCAAAGGCGAATTTCATACAGCCTAAGCTCCAGCCCATATATTTTCTCACGCATTTTCCGGCGCTGGTTTCGACCAAATCGTTTGCTCATGCTTTTGCCTTAGCCGCTCTACGGCGGCGATCCATTGCTGTTTTGATTATTCAGTTGCTGGAATAGCAACACTAGTTGCGTGAATAGCTGAAAGGATCCTGTTTCCTATCCAGCGCATCACCGGTACTGCCATTGAATTTCCAATAGCCTTGTAGCGAGGCCCGTCGGCCGCCAGGCGGTGAGCTTCCTCCGCCGTCATGTTCGGGAAATGGTGGCGCAGGTATGCGTATTCCTCAGCAGTGATCTGCTTGCGCTTCTCTGTAGGGATTAGTGTGTGGTTATCCGGGAAGCCCTGAAGGCGCTCGCACTCCACTGGCGTTAGGCGACGAACTGCCATCTGATGGGACACAGCTATCCCTTGTGCCGTGTCGAGTGTGTGAGTGATGTTCTCCTGGACGCCCCAGCCATTACTGCTAGTGTTAGCTGTGCGGATGCCGTAGGCAATGTGTGGAAACTGATCGCTCATTCCCCTTCCGTGGTCAGATTTCAGCGTCGGGAAGACTTCTTCGCTCGGAACCGCTCCAGCGGCGCGGGTACAATTGCCGGGCTGGAATGCCAGAACTGCCAGATTTTCATGATCAGCGCCAGATTTTGCGCGTAGAGCACTCACTCCAGGTGCAAAAGAAGCGTGTCCGTTACTGCTGAAAACAATCGGCGCTTCATGGTTGCAGGTGAGCGTAGGCGCGGAATCGTCCGTTTTAATCTCGGCTCCGCCCTGTCCGTGAGCCATTGAAATTATCCCGCAGCCGCGCTGGCTGAATAGCTCCTGATTGCTCTGGCCTATTCCTCCGATGTTGTGTGACTGGTTGAGGGTTGGGTGTGGGTTTGCTGGGTTGTCCCAGTGGCTACCGACTTTAACGCCGTTTCCAGTAGTTCCGGCAGTTGTCTGCCCCGCGCTTCTGCTCGGCGCAATATCCCGGCGCACGCCGTCGCGCTCAAAAAGTATTTCGGTGGGATCGATATCGGTTCGAGCACTTGCGACAACAAACACACGTCTGCGTCGTTGGGCCACTCCGAAATATTGGGCATCAAGGATCCGCCACGCGATTGTTCTTTTGGGGCCGCGCACATAACCAGCGTTCTCCCAGCGCTTCCCTGGTGGTTGTAGCTCACAGTCTTCGCCGGCAAGCAGTCCAAGGAAGGCTCCGAAAGCGTTATCTTTTGAGCTGAGGACTCCGGGGACGTTTTCCCAGACGATAATAGCTGGTGGAAGTCCTGCTGCTGCTCTGCGGTCGTCGATGGCATCCGCTAATTCTCCGTATGAAATAGTGAGTTGACCGCGAGGGTCTGAAAGGCCAGCGCGAGCACCGGCCACAGAAAACGCCTGGCAATTGTGGACGATCACGCCATCAAGAATGTATGAATGTTCGCCCTCCACCTCGATATTGAAGACCGTATCTTCACCCACCTCATCAAATGCAGTGACCTTACGCAGAAGCATGCCGTGATGAACGCGAGACTTGCGGCTCTTACCTCTTTCGAAGGCAGTGACAGTCCAGTAATTACGCTGATTTACTGTTCTGCCATCGATAACTTTTGTTGGCGATACTTCAGTGAATGAAACTGACGATACCATGCCAAGTGTCTGTGATAAGTCCCTGATACCGTATGCCAGTTGGCGACTAACGGTTATAGAACGCCATCCGTTGGGCGTTTTATTTCCATCTGTATCAAGATACCCATCCAGAAGGGACGAGCGCAACGGGTGGCTCAATACCCATGCAGGCATTGTCTTTTCATGGCTGTATTCGCCAAAATTACTAATCAACCACTCTGCAATCTCGGTACTGCAAAGGGTTATCCGTGGCCCTGTTTTTTCTTGTGTTATGGATATGTGAATAGATGTGCGATCTTTGAACTTCCCTAACTTGGTTTCGTTAACGCCAAAAGCTACTGCCTTCTTGTTTGCGCCGCTCCAGCGCCTTATCCACCCATCACCCAGATAAAAACCTGCAATGTACAGCGCCTCATCTTCGCTGATACTCGAAGGGAAGGGTGGCGGCGCACAATTTACATCAAGAAGCGAGCACCATTGTAAGCCAGGCATATCTATCGCTGGAGTCCATGATGGGCTTTCTACGTGCTCAACCCTGACAGATTTACCGTCCCGCCTTGTGCTCTGAGTACGGAACTTGACAGAGCGGAATGGGTGGTTGCGGGTACAGGTGATCGGCTCGCAAATGCCAACCCCAGAGAGCACGCCAACATGAGCGATCTTGCTGCCTGTCCTTACCACGCGCCGAAGCTCTCCGGTGTGGGTGATAACCATATCACCCACCATGATATCTTCGATGGGCACGTATCCTTTCGCGGTAAGAACCATATGCCCCGCCGTGAAGCACGGGGTGCCGCCAACGAGAATATCCGGCGCATCCATTTCCCCAGCGTGCATTTTGGCTGCGAGTTTGGTCATGTCACCCAGGTTCGGGACTTCAGGCCAGTGGTGCGCCAGAACGGCGGACGGGAAGTCAGGGCCGTTTTTGTATTTGTGCTCAGGATCGAACTGAGAGAACCACGCCGGGCTAAAGCCCAGCACTTCCCACGCCACGCTGGCCGCTTCGATGCCGCTGCACACAGAGCCATAACTTATCGTGTTGCTTGTCACTCTTCTGTGCCCTCCGTTGCCGAAACAGCAACACTCTTCCCGCACTTAGGGCAGAACTTCACGCCGTTCTCTTCCGGGCCGCCGTCAGGGAAAATCCATTCAACGCCGCATGTTCCAGACCAGTGGTCATCGTAATTGCTGAATGTCCAGGTACAGCTTTCAGGAATAATTTCAGGAATATTTTGTTGTGCGTTTTGTGGTTGCTGGGCGGCCGGCAGCGGCATCCAGTGGGTAACACGACCTGTTAGCGCCTTGTCTGACCATGCACCTTCATTCCATGAGCAGTTCCATTGGTAGTGGCTTTTCCCCAAGCTGTTTTGCTCTTCCACATAGCACCAGTAACGGCCACCTTCTTCTGGCAGGCGCTCGCTTACCGGAATCCATCCTGAAACTACCGGTGCTGGCTGCGCGTGGAGATAGAGCTTAGTGCCAGGCTCAAAGGACTGGATAAGGCGGCGATAAGAAAGCGCATCCCCTCCATCATCGCCAACAACAATCACCGGCTCACTGTCCGCTACCGGCTGCGCTGGCGGCATATCTGGACCTTTGCGAATGGCTTTTGCCAGCTCGATAGGGTCATCGTAAAGCCAGTCTCCGGTTTCAGGGTGATTGGCTTCTGCCAGTTGGGAGGCCCACTCCAGGCCGTCTTTGTGTCCCTGTAAGTAGTCGAGAGGCAAACACCCAGACTCGCTGTCCATTGCGGCCAGCCTGAATGCAGCCAGCTCCCTGACGATTAGATTGCCAAAATCAATTCCCACAACAGCCTCGCCGCTACTGATTCTCTGAAGCAGTTCTCTGTTGTCGATGCTAAATTTGCTGGTCATTGGTTGGCTCCTTCTACGACAGGCTGCTCAACTGTAATCATTTCAAAATAGCCGAGGTCGTGGCACGGATGATCTCCACGGGAAACCATTGGATAGTTGCCAAATTGCTTAATACTAGGGTCCAGATTTAAATCACCACAGCGAACATAGATATGACCGTAGCCGTTAATTTCACAAGAAACCTTTTCAGCTTGAATCCCCGCCATGCGCAATAAATAACAAAGAATTTCAGAGGATTTCCCGCATAGCCACGCATCTTGATAACAGGCGTAGTTTTCAGCAACAAAGCTACAAATATTTTCTGGTGAAATATTAAACTCAGTTAATGGTTGCTCTTTATCAAGACTCATTATTTACCCCCCCCCAACAGGACGTATAAAATCGGCAGGCCAGCGAAGAAAATAAGCATCGCCAGTATGGCCCCTATAATCATTGCTACGATGTGTTTAGCGATATCCATCTACTCAGCCTCCACCTTGATGCCAGCGGCAGTAGTCATCTGCGGTGCATTTAGTACAGGAGCTTTGATTACCATCAGGCCGCGCGCCTCCCATTCGCGAGCAACGTCGCTATCCAGCGTGCAATCTGACGCGTGATTAGCGTCGCCAGCGCGTACCCAAACGAAATGCGGAACGCAGCGGATTTCTCCGCCTGAAGCGGTAAGCTGCGCCTCCATGAACGCCTGAATGTCATCATCGCTTAGGTTTACTGTGATGACTGGTGGCAGGAATGCCACCAGCATGCGCAGCGCTTCCAGATAAAACTGCTCTTTAAGCGATAGCTCGTCAGCCGATTCCAGGGCCGCGATACGCTCTTTCACTGCTTCTGGTGTGATTTTCATGGCGTCACCTGATTAATCAGCTCAATGACCTTCACAGCCAGGATTGCTCCCGGCACCCAAAACCCCAGCACGCAGACCACCAGCGCGATAATCAGAGAGCGCCACATGCGTGCGTTTTCTGCTTTGAATTGCTCGATTTCGTTGTTCATTCGGCACCGCCTTTATTTGGTCTCAGTGCGCGAGCTGACTTGACACCAGGGCGCGAATAATCGGAGCCGCCAAAAACCGTGTGAATAGCTTTCAGATATTCAATGGATTCAGGCATTGGCTGGAAATTGTCATCAGCGATGTAGCTTAATTGCTGATAGTCGAAAGCAACGCCTTTATTGGCCTTTGCAAAATCGCCTGATTGCCTTCTTGCTTGGGCTGTTGCTATCCCGAATATCTCTTCCAGATAGCAGGAGTTAAACACGCCGTGGACTGTCAGCATTGCGTGAATAAACTTAAAGCGAACTGCCGGTTCCTTTCTCATCATGCCTCCCGTTTGAGGGGGTTGTTGTCGTTGGTTGTCTTTTTGTACGAAAAAGCTATTCGTGCCGACGCCGTGGTTACGAAGTCGGGATCCATATCTATGCCGATGAAGCTGAAACCCTCTTCAAGCGCAGCTCGTCCGGTACTTCCGCTACCCATCCACGGATCAAGCACCGTTCCGCCGGGTGGCGTTACGAGACGGCAAAGATATTTCATCAATGCTATCGGTTTGATGGTCGGGTGATTGTTCTTCGCACCGTTTGTGCGCCCTGCACCGGCGCGCGGATCGTTAAGGCCTGCGCTGCCCTCTTTGCGCCCACCAGTCATTTCCGATGCGCTGTGAGGCAAAAAGCGCTCCATACCCTCATCACGCTCATCTGGCGTTACTTTCGCGCAATAGAAGAATCTGGCGGCGCTTTTTTCTTCCTCCTGGCGAGCCTTGTGGGCCTTAGGTGGGGCCATATCCCCGTATCTCCCCTGAGATGGCCGTGCCTTGCCAGTCTCTTTAAGGTCGCCCTGTTGACCTTTTGCATCCGGGAATGCTGAAACAACAACATCGCACCCGTCATGAATCAGGTTTGCAGGCCAGCGGCCATTTACTGTCACCTCATCGCCTGCAATGCCCTTACGATGTTCTGGTGCTCGTATCATTTTCGCATTCGAACTCGTTCCTCTTGGGCTATATGAGCGTTCTTCGTTACCAATCCGACACGCATCAATATTCAGCGCGCCCGTTCCGTACTGCGCCATGTTTTCGGCAACAGTAGCCTTAAACGGTTTACGCGCCATGACGATAGGCTCATGAGCTGGTTTCAATGCCGTTCCCCAGCCTTCCCATTCGTCTTTCAGGTTATGAGATTTCGGGAATCCAGTGCCGTAAACCCACAAAATCTGGTCCCGTATTTCGAAACCTGCATCTTCCACGTTGACCACCAGGCGGTGATAAGTGCGAGAACCACCGAACGCCAGAAGGTGGCCGCCAGGTTTGAGGACGCGCAGGCATTCCTGCCACTGCTCAACCGTGGGAACGTCGTAATCCCACTTGTGGTTCATGAAGCTGATGCCATACGGCGGATCCGTCACGATGGCGTCGATTGAGTTATCCGGCAGCGTTTTCAAAACGTCTTCGCAGCGGCCAACATGAAGCTGATAGCTCATTCAGCGTCCCCCTCTTCCGGGCGGCGCTCTTCCTCGATGTACACCAGCGAGTGGTCGTAAAGCTCTTCCAGGGGGAAGCCGCGCAGGGTCTTTGTGTCCGGCATGCCATACGGGCGCTTCAGCTTGTAACCGTGCTGCTTGATGACGTCGCCCACCAGCACCTGGCCGCCCTGCTCCACCAGCCACTGGTGAATGTCGCGGGCCTGCTGGCTCAGATCCAGCGGGTAGGTACCCACGGCAACGGCCACGACGTGTTTGCCGACCTGAATGACCTTCACACCGCCAGGCTCATGATTCAGGGCTGGTTTGAACGTCGAAAGGTAGTTTGGTTGCATGAACATTCCCTATCGCCTTACGGCGAATCATATTGCTAATCTGCACCGCGCGTTGCTAAAACAGCAACACCGTGCGCCTAAATATCCTCAAAAATCCAGCCGCCGCCGTCTTTCTTCTGGCGCGGGAAGGCGTACCGGAACACAAATGGGAACTGCCCGGCCGCCACTTTAAGTTTAACTTTGGCATCTTCTTCTATGATGGCCTTTGCCCCCTTCACGTCGATCATCACCAGCAGGCCATCGGCGTACATGACGTTAAAATCGACGGTCAGCGTCGTGTTGTCGGCCAGCTGCAGCTTAATGCCCTCATGCCTCCACCAGAGAATTTCACCGGTGATCTCCAGCCCGCGCAGGTAGTTAGCGAACCTCGCTTCGGTGGCATTCATTTCGCCTTTCTTTTTGCGGCCCAGCGCGTGCAGCTTCGTCTTGCTGGTGGACTGCTTCGGCGCCGGGCTTTTGCTCTTCGCCTGGCGGGCCTGCAGCTGGTTGAATTCCTCTTCGGTAAATCTCATTCCCAGCCCAGCTCCTGCTTAGTGCGTTCATACAGCTCTTCTTCGGTGCCGAACTGCTCGATGAAGGCGCGTTTCGCCATGTGGATGCTGGCAATGTCCGGGTGATGCGTGCCGCGATGGTGCGCCGGGCACAGCGCGATGCTTTTCTGATGATCGGAACGTTGCCCTCGCCCATGGCCCGCCCGGAGATGATGAATTTCAGGGATTGTTCCCGGCGTACCTTGGACCAAACAGGCAATACAGCCAATTTCTACGATAGCCCCCATCCAGGCGTTATCCCCTTTGGTTCTGTGTTTTGTTGCCATTATTTAACGTGCCTCCACGTTTCGCCGTATCTAACCTTTTCAATGCAGCTCTTATGAACACCAATTTCATTCGCGAGTGTTTCGTGACTTTCTGAAGAAGCGCGAATGTAACGAACCAAATCGTCCGTTAACTTACTCGTCCCGGATTTTTCTCCGCCCTGCCAGGTGCCGTGCTTCTTCTTGTCTGCGTGATTTTCCTTCCGCGTATCCCACCTAAGGTTTTCAAGCCTGTTATTCTCCCGATCTCCATCGTTGTGACATGCTTCCATTCCTGATGGGGATGGTTCAACGAAGGACGAAAGAACTAACCGATGAATTGCAACCTGCCGCCTAGCCCCCTTTCTGGTGAAGTTCACGGCCAGGTAGCCGTTAGTTTTCTTCACTGGTTGAAGTATTTTCCCGCCGTACTTACGAAAGCCAAGAGTTGTTTTTCCCTCTCTGACTTTCGATCTAACTCTTCCTGCATCAGATACTTCGTAAAAATCTTCCCACTCGTAAGCGTTAACCCATATATCTTCTTTCACATTGGCGCACCTATTCAGTTATCACACAGATAGTGTACACCATATACTTATGTGATGACTACTTTTTCGCGTTTCTAACTATAGCGCGGCGAATTTCCGCATCGCGCTCGTCAGAACGCCCACTGAAGTAGCCGATAAAGAAAAATACGGCCGCTACAGTCATGCACAGGGCGAAAATGCTATCTCCGCTCATTTCTTCACCTCATTAACTTCTGGTGTACCAGGCGAAAGAAGAGCCACAGCCTCAGCAAGTAATTTCCTTGCCTTAGTCACGGCGTCATCTTTCTCCCCGTAAGTTTCAAGAACCAGAAGACGCAGCGAATCCGTCAGTATCTTCTGACCGCTTTCAATCCGGCATCCCGTACCTTTCGATACGTGGATAGCCTCCCAGAAATCACGCTGAGAAATACCCTTCTCTTTGCGGTACTGCCGCAGCGTGATCGGGGTGATGTCGTTAATCGATTTAAAAGTCATGTTGCCTCGCCGTGTTGTCCTCATAGCAACTATGTTGGCAAAAAATAATGCCAAAAGCAAACGCATGATTGCAATTTAGCAACGCAACGGGTAGGGACGTGATCCAAAGTGAAGTACCGGGAGGCGCGTATGCCTGTGGGGCGGCGACAAGATAATCGGCACGCTTTCTAAGGGCTATCAGCGCGGGACGTATAACGTCACCGGCGCGGCGGGCATCGCAAGGCAGAGCATGAAGGTTGATTGGGTTCGTAGGATTTATTTCACGCAACACGCCTAAAAGTGTTGCTGTTCTCAAACATATTGTTCTAATATAGCAACACAGGATTGCGGCGGTTAAATGATTACCGCTCACATAATCACCATCAAAAGGGGGATGTATGCCGGAAACCTGGCGGCCATGGACCGACGAGGAAAAGGCCTGGCTGGCCTCCAATGCTCACCGGTTCTCTGCTGAATACATCGGGCTGCGCCTGAAGCGCACAGCAGAGGGCGTAAGATGCAAAGCAGAGCGGATGGGCGTCCGCTTTACCCGGTGGCCAGACGAAGATATCCGCTTCTTACGCAAGAATGCAGCGCGGATGACAGCGAGAGAAATAGCCGACGCGCTGGGGAAAGATAAAGGTCAGGTTGTTTATAAAGCGAAGACGGAAGGCATCCTCTTCGGACCAACACGCAGAAAATTCACCGCCCTACAGGGCTAAGGATGATTATGTTTATTCTTCCATTGATGAGTAAGGCCAAAGGCGCGCGGGCGTATGTGACCGAATGGACGCGTGAAGATGACGCTTTGCTTCTCAACTTGTGGGAGACGAAGACGGCAGCAGAAATTGTACCTTATTTCCCCGGACGAACGAAACGCGCCATCGAATGCCGCCTGTGCTGGATGCGTAAGCATCTTGGGGTTAACCCGAAGGGGAAAAGCGTTCATTTCAACCAGGAGGATGACCGATTTATCCGCCGGCATTGCGCAGAGAAGTCTATCGCATGGATTGCCCACCAGCTGGGGCGCACTGAAAACTCGATAAGGGCGCGGGGCTACCGCCTGGGCGTGTCGTTCAGAAAGTTCGGGAGCGCCTATCATTCCACGAAGTACAGTGACGAAGACGTGCGGATGGTTCGCGCCTTGCGGGACAGTGAAGGGCGAAAACTCACGTTCCGCGAGATTGGCGAAAAACTGGAGATATCAAAGAAAGCCGCTGAAAACCTCTACCACCGGCGTATGACGGCCGACGACAGATACTGGCAGGACATGCTGCCGAAATAAACCGCCCCCAGGGCTAAGGAAAGGTATGAACGTTAATGAACTTCCGCAGTACAAATGCCATAAGGTAGTTCGCGCTGGAAAGATTCTTGCGACCGCCCACAACCCCAATGAAGATGCCGTTTTTCTTGATGTTGATGGGGTGGTTAATAAATGGCTTTCTACGCCAGCTGGGTGGCTTAATAAACATAACCCGGATATTGGCGGCTATCTCGTCGCCTATGAGGACGGCTATCTGTCCTACTCACCGGCAGCGGCCTTTGAGGCTGGTTATCGCCTTCTGGAGCCAACCGAACCGCTTACCGGCGACGGCACCAAACCGGATAAAGTCGCGGACTCTACCGATCCTCGCTTCGGGAAAGGTTATAAGTATCGCAAAAAGGCTGTAGTGATTGATGCCGTTCAGTGGCATGGAGGGAACCTGCCTGAATGCAAGCATTTTTTGGGAGGTAGCTATCTTGGTCAGCGAGCGGAGCGCCACCCAGGCGGCGCAAACGTCATCATGATTAAGACGCTTGAAGGTCAGCATATTGCTAGTCTGAATGACTATTTGATCAGAGGGATTAAAGGCGAGCACTACGCCTGCAAGCCAGATATCTTTGCTGCCACCTATGAGCCAGCTGATGCAACGGCCAGCACTGACAAGGAGGCTGGTGACGTGTCTTACCTGTACCCCTGCAAGGGTGGCGAGGGCTTAGCCTTTGTGGAAGGCGCTCTCCCTCACCAGGTGCTGGTTATCGAAGAGTACAACCAGCTCTACAAGCGCCACGTCGATCTGATGAAGTTCTTCGACACCGACCTGTATCGCTCCCTGAGCGTCGAAGAGCGCAACCGTCTCAAAGAGCAGTCCCTGTTCATGGCTGAATACCAGCGCGTGCTGCTTGAACGTATCAGGGCGTTCTGATGAAAATCGAAGTGGGACGGTCCGCCGTCTGGCAGCATGCAGAAGAAGCCGACCTGCAGGACATGATCCGCAAGGTGGCCGCCCACTTCGAAATAGCTGACATCGCGATTTTTACGCCGGGCAAGCTCACCTATGTGAACGAGCCTCCCCGGAAATATAACCGTATCCGGCCATTCGAGAGCGATCACCGCTTCGATACCGCAACCGGAAAATTAGTAAGGAAAGGCAATGGGAAATGAAATAGCGGTCTATCACTACTCCGCATGGTTCAACAACGCACGCGGCCCCGTCCATCATGACGGCGTTCTGCTGCTGCCGGTTATCAGCAATACCGAAAGCTATTTCGCGGCGCGCCAGGCTATCGCGAATGACCTGGGGATCCGCGTCGAAGTGCTGAACGTGAATTCTTTCGCCTACATCGGCCCGGCTTCTGTCTGATGAAGCGGGTAGCCTTTTACCGCCGCGCTGGGGATCAGACCACCAGCCTGGCGGGGACGAAAGAGCGGGTAGCCTGGCGCTTATCCAAAGGCCCAGCCACCGGCACCGAGCTGGCGGAAATTTTCGGTATCACCAGAGTGCAGATGAACCATATCGCCTCGAAGTGGAAACCTGATGAAGCCACCAGCTCGATCAAAGCGTCTGAGTGGTTCCAGCTGCCGGACGGCGGCAGAGACAGGACTTACAGCCTGGAGCGCAAGCCGAGGCGGGTAACACCGAGCGGTGAAACGCCTCGATACACGCGAAAGACCTTCCTCACCGCCAGTAAGGAAACCAAGCGCCTCAACACTGAGCGCGCAAAACTCCGGGCGAGGCTTATCGCTGCCGGGCTTTATATTGACGAATTTAATTGAGGTCTATTGTGGAAAAATTGCCAGAGCTGCACTGCCAGTGCGGTGCTACGCCAAAAATGAACATCACCAGCGAAGGCGGCAAGACAAAGTATTACGTCAGCTGCTCCGCTTGTGGGCGCTCCGGTCCAATAAGTAAGCAGCCAGCGCGCGCCGCTGACCGCTGGGCTGAGAGCACTACGGGAGGGGTATGATCAAGAAACGCCACCTGGGCGCACCGGCCCAGCCGAAATATCACATCGGCGCAAAGGTGAACTACCGCGACCATCGCGGCAAAGAAGTACGGGGGACCATCGTATCAGCTACCGCTAACTGGTTCGGCTATCACGATGGGGAGGCATTCACGCTGACGTATGCGCTGACGCATCCAACGTCGAGCCGCCACGAGCACCACGGCGACGACGACATTATCGGTGAAGTCACGGAGGTGAAGTCGTGATTACAGCACTAGTATGGCATTTCAGTGAAAGCATTTATGGCTGGATGCTGGCAATTACAGCAATTCAGGATTTGGCAATCACATCTTTTATTTTCAGCCTGTGCAGGAGGTGAGGCCGTGAGCTACTGGAAGTTTACCAGCGCTGAATCCCTGGCCGCCTGGGATGAAATGGTGCGCCAGGAAGAAGAGCTGAAGAAGCAGGGATCGACGTTTGCGGCCCTGTTCGGCGGTAAGCCGGTCTATCAAAAGACCATGTGTGACTGGCGTTTCTATGGCGTTCGCTTCGACGGTCATGTGTATGTTTCCGCTGACCTGTGGACGAAGCCCACCAGCAAGAACGGCTACGCGCAGCAGCCGCGCGTTAAGGTGCCTGCAGCACTGAAACGTGAATCAGAGGCGCTGTGGCAGCTGTGGAATGACCAGCGGCCGCATATCACCGCCGACCGTGAAGCGTTCTATGAGTCTATCGGTCTGGACTGGGGCAACCTCATGTTTTGCGGCTTTGCCTCATTCCGTCATGACGGCGTGATCTACGTCGAAACTGGGGCCACGCCGAAACCTGAAGCCGGTGGCGTGGAAATTCTCGGAAGTGAATACGCCGCAGCCCAGCGCGCGGCTAAGGCTGGTGACAATGTGCCAGGCGCTAATTCTTAAATTTAGCGGTCAGCCGGACCCTGAGCAAATGCTGGGAGTCTGCACTACTGAGGAGATTATCGAAGTCCTCAAAGACCACGTTCGCAGCGAAGTACGTGACGAGGTGCGCGCAGACTACGAAAACCAGATATCCCAGCTTGAAAATGAACTGGAAGAGGAAGGCGACTGGCAGAGCACCGCAGAAAGCTGGGAGTGTGACGCAATAGGACTTTACCGGGCAATAGAGAAAGCAATCGAATTGCCCTGGACGGAGGCACTGCCGATATTGCGGCAGGCGATGGAAGACCACGGCAGCGAGATCGACTAACCAACCAACCGCCCCCAGAGGCTAAAGAGAAAGGCATGACTACCGAAAATATCGTTCAAGACACTGAAGAAAGCCGTATCGCACAGCAAAAGCGCGAAACGCTTCACTCACTGCTTTACATCATGGCTGAGTGTGCGCCTTCGGCAGAAAAATTCATAGGCATCGACGTGAAGGAGCTGGCCCGGAAGGTGAGCGAAGCCTACGACCAGTTAGGCAACAACTATACCGTTGAAGCGGATCCAGCAGCCAATCCGCTTGCCGGTCTGGTGGTTCCCGGCAATAACGTCCTGGCTATGCATGCTGGCTCTATCGTCGAAAAAACCGTGTGTGCTGATGCGGTTAACGTTGGCTCGCGTCAGTCATATGTGACCAGCATTTCCTTCGGTGAGATCCAGGATGTTGACGGCCAGCTGAGAATGGAAGCGCGGATTACCTGGTCTGATGGTTCTAAGACCGAAAAATCTGCGTGGTGCGGAGACCTGGGTACGCCGAAAAGCTCAGCTGAGATCGCCGGTCGCGAGCGTATTTGGCTTTATACCACCACTAAAGATGAGCAGTGTCTAATGCTCAATACCGGCCAATAACAACCCATAAGGGGATTTTTATGTCAGACAAAGATATCGAACAGGAAATTCAGGCGAAAGGCTTAACTGCTCCACGCGTTACGACGAATGACCTGAAAGCGAACATTGCGCATACCGAGATCGTGAAACACGTTTCAGTCACAGGTCAGGTTCTGCGCTGGGCAATCCTTACCACAAAAAATGGGTTTGCTGTTACAGGAAAACCCTCCTGCGCCGTTTCTTCTGAAAATGATAACGCAGATATCGGCGAGAAAATCGCTATTGAGAATGCAGAAGATGAGCTGTGGGCGCTGATGGGTTACGCGCTGAAGCAGAAACTTTTCGAACAGCAGTAGGATGGTGGGGAAGTTCACGCTTCCCCCTTTTCAATCAAAATTGAGGCTTTAATCATGACTGTATTTGTAAAGAGCATTGCGTTTTCCGACCTCGAAAAAGTTGGCGAGGAAGATGCCAGACTGACCGCTAACATCGAGTGGACCGATAGCGTCAAGGCTCATAAATCCGTTTATGTCGGGCCTTACGATGAGAAGCGGCACGACGATTTTGAACTGGTAGCACGTCAGCGAATGTGGGAATGGGCGCAGGAAATGTGCGAGCCACATAATATTTCCGTTCGTGGCACGGAACCTGAAAATCACGATTGACCCTTTTCAGACTGTTTCGCCCTTGTTAATAGCGTTGCTGAAACAGCAACAGGAGCGAATCAGGATGAGCAAGAAAAGGTATCTCACGCAGGACGAAGTAGCAGACCGGTACCGGGGGCTGATTTCAGTCAGAACGCTCGCCTTGAGGCAGGCACCAAAGTACCTCAAGTGCGGGAAAACCGTTCTCTATGATGAAGCCGAGCTGGATGCGTGGGATGAACGTAATACCGTCAAATGCGCACCATTGGTGCGGGAGTGAGTATGAAACGTGAAAATCGATATATCGTCATAAAGCGCAAAGATTTAGCCCCGAACGTTCCGCTGGATACACTGGAGAAGTTCGAAGAGGTCTTTTCGAAAGTATCACCCCTGCTTCCAGCTCGCGAGTGCGTTGTCGTGGAAAGCGACTGGCCCGAATATGAGCACGTTTGGGAACTGATCCGCCTGCGCGTGGAGAAGGCAGAAATACCAGCCGAAACCGTCCATGGCGTTGTGGATGCGCCAGCGGTCGATGCCGCGCTGCGTGCCTTCACTGACGACGCCACGAACGATAACGCGTTCTTCCTGGTCCGCGCCATCATGGAAGCATGCCTGCCGCGCGTCCCTGAATAACTACCCACCAGCGGCCCAGGCGGGCCGCTAGGGAGACTTGTGACCGATAAAATCAGAGCGTCCACAAGAGAGCGTATCGCCTACTGGCTCCTGCTCCTGAAGCCGGGCCAGTGCATGGAGTTCTCCCCGGATGACTACGGGATCAGCCCGAAAACGCTTCTGGCCTATCTGGAAGCAATAAGCGACGCCTCTATCGACCGCCGGTACAAGATGTGCAGCGCGGGGTTCCGCAAAATCGGCGTGCGGCGGCTGCGGGACTGGCCGTTTTCCGGCAAGGCCGCGTGATGGCCAGAAAGTCAATCGAGCGCGAACAAAATCAGCACGGACACCGCTACCAGTGGTGGGAGCCTGGGAAGGTGAATATCTGCCTCCTTTGCGGAACGGCAGAACACCGAAACGGCAAATTCTACTGGGCAGGGCGCTGGTCGAAGGTAGAGCCACCGTGCGGCAGCAGCGAAAAGGCGCAGCGCGAATGGTATGACGCTGCTAATCCGGATGATGAAATGCCGGGGGCTTTCGATGCCTACAAAAGCTGAGTTACAGGCCCGCGTTGACCTGCTGGAGAAGGTGAACGCTGATTTAGAGCGGATGCTGTCGCGGGCGCAGCGCGAGCTGGAGGGCAGGCTGCTGCCGGAAGAGCAGCAGCCAAACGATATTACAAACACCGTCCGGAAGTGGATGCACGAATACCAGCTGCCCTGGGAGGTGTTCTGGTGCGCCGACCATCACCAGTGGGTCGATGAGCTGTGCAGCAGCTTCCCATACGACATTTACGCAGAGTGCCCCGGTTGCCGGGGTGAGGACAAAACGTGAAGAAACTCAAATTGAGCATGGCGGTGGCTTTGGGGCTGATTGGTTCAGCAATCCAATGCCGACCTTGGATAGATGCCTTGTCTCTCCAGGAGCCTACCGGCGGCTATCCGGTCACTGATCGCCATACCGGAAAGGCCAAAGAACGCCGTGAAGCAAAGCGCCGTCGCCGCGCTAAGGGGAGAAAGTGAAGCCAGTTATCAAACGTGGCAGGATGCAGGGATATAAAGCGCGTGGCGACCAGCGCCCTGTAGGATGGGTTTGTCTCTCATCCGCCGACCCTGGTCAGCGTTTTTGCGAGCGTCTGGATACTTGGTCAAACACGCCTAGAGGGGCATGGAAGAAATGGTTTGAGCGCACTCGAAAGCAGGCACTTGCGAAACTCGACGATGCTCAGCTGATGCCGCCCATCAGAATGAAATATTGTTCAGCACTGGCTAGGAAAGCTCTCGGCCTGATTTGGCACGACCGCTACCTTTTGAAAGTGGATAGCCGCCAGCCTGGCGGTAAGGGGAACGTATGAAAGATAGACAAGGTAATGAAATAAAGTTGAACGTGGCCTACCAGTATATTTTCGCCATGCCTGGTCCAGACGTAAGTTGTGTGATTGTTAAATCTTTAAACGATGATGGAACGGTTGGCGCTTTTGACCCGGTATTTAACTTTAATATCTCCGTTAAGCCGGAAGAGTTATTGCGGCCTCTAAATCATACCTGGGAAGCATGGCCCTCCTTCAAAGAGGAAATATTAAAGCACGGAGGAAGTTTGGATCTAACCGTCGATGGCACTGATGAAACTGACATGACAGCCTGGCGGTAAGGGGAATATGTGAACAAAGTTGTCAGCAGCGAAATTCATGAGCCGGTCTTTGATGAGCATGGGCATGTGCGCATTGATACGGAGGTTCATCTTTCCAATGGTCGGGTAATACGCGCTCCTGTTGTTATCACGGCGGCCGTAGCAAAGGGACGCTCGACTGATGATTTGAAGGAGCAGGCGCGGACCAAGGTCACAAAGCAAGAGAATGTGGATCTGTGGTTGAAATGTGAGAACTTTATCAGAGGTGAATATGAGTAAACGAGATATCAAAGCAAAGCGCTGGGATCGCAAATCAGCGAAGCGTCAGATGGCAGTCGAGCCGGTAATTGTTGACGGGTTTCCGAGAGGGCCGCAGCTGCGTTTTCTGACGCAGTACCGGAAGTTTGGCGATGGAAGGGAGCAGCTGCGCGATGGCGTGCCTGATTTTCGCGGTGGCTCAGCGGTGATGTGGGGAGACTGGTTTGATGTGTGCGGGGGTGAGCGTGTCAAAGCGTGACATTAAGGCGAAGCGCTGGCTAAAGCGCCGCCTGCGTCGCGAACATGGCGAATGGTGGAAGCCGGTATTCACGGTTTACAAAGTCGCCAACGGCATGCGAGCGCCTGCTAATGCAAAGGTGTTTGTGTGCGGAAGGCGGCCATGGATGAACACGATAAGGGCTATGCGTGATATCTGGTGTGGGTGAGTGACCGAAGGGGAATATGCGAGAGGTCAAAACGAAACCAGCACCAGTCCGCTACACCAGTTAGGCGGCATAACAGGCTAAAGGGTTTGAAAACACAGCGGAATTTAGAACGGGTAAGTGTGGTACATAATCACCCTACTCACAGTTTTTAGTTCACGCTGGTTCACTTTCAAACCCTTTGATTACCGGACTTTTTTTAAGATATTGACTGGTAGCGGCTCCCGATCAATAAACGGGGTGCGTCGGGCAAACAGATACCAATTACAGCACCACCAGCCACCCCCTAACTGCCACCAGCGAGGACTACCGAAGAATGCCAGCACTCACAGACGGGCATAAGACGCACATTCAAGACCCTGGCGGGGAAAGCCGGTCTGACGCAGGAAATCCGCGACCGGCTGCAGAACCACGCCCGCTTTGACGTCAGCTCACGCCACTATGACCGGTACAGCTATATGGATGAGAAGCGCGAGGCGATGGATATTTGGGATAAGTTCGTGCGGGACATGATCCGTGATAAGACACCGACAAGGCTGACGGTTATCGCCGGAACGGAAGCAGCATAAAAAAAGCCCCTTCTGGGGCTTTCTTTTTAGATGAGAGCGCGAAGCTCTGCCTGCATATCACGAAGCTCGATAATCGCTCGTTCTTCTCTCGCAATCTCTCTTTCGAAATGCTCAAGAATACCGCATGAAGGCGGTAACAATTTTTCTTCATCACCAGTAGTCGGTAACTCGCCGCGAAGACGAATCAACGTCTCACGAATACCACCGATAATTTCAAACAGATCATTTGTCTGGCGTTCCTTTACCATCAAAGCCGCTTCGAGCCTGGAGTTGTTTTGCACGTCATAATCGGTGATGGACATAGGTATTTCCTCAGTTAGTGTTCGAGGTTATTTTCCTCACTCTGAGGATAAGTGTCTAACGAGGGATTTTTGCTAAAGCGATAAGCGAGATTTGTTGAAAAAGCGACCCTGGCGGTCAGAACATTTATCCTCTTCCTCCTGTGTGGTTGGTGGAAGACCCCGCCAGGGCGAATAGACCAATCAAACGACTGTTATGGATACCGCGCCATAACGCAGGGCACCCTCCAGGCTGATTTAACGCCAAAACCTCATTGAGAGATCGGAGTTCCTGAAAGACGCCCTGCGTTATGCGTTGTGGCGGTGGTGCCTCCACCTGCCGGAACGGCCAGACCCGGTGGCGTCACACTATTAAGAACGCATTCATTTTTAACGTTGAATGGTTTGGCCTCGCCGCGTGCGCATAGCCGCAATTACCACAACGAGTAGCTCACTCGCTTTAATGCCGCATCCGGTAAGAGGTGAAAGCTCTGAGGTCGAAGCTGGCAAGTGAACTACCCGTTGCATCCTCGTCTCTTCCGAGGTGCCACACCGTATCGCCACGATGGTGAATCGCTCGTTCGTGCCGGATAAACACGCGGCTTGCACATTCCGGCTACCTGCTACGGGGATGATGGAAGCAAAGGCCCGTTCAGACCGCTAACGGCACATGTGCCATGCACCGAGGATTTAAATATAGCAAACAGCAACGAGTTGTTGCAACTATAGAACAAAAAAAGCCCGCTGGGACGGCGGGCATGGAAGTCGAGCAATGGGATGTTGTTCAGGCAAGGTAACTATAGCATCGCTGTTTACCGTTTGCACTGCTTCACTACATCATTGATGTAGCTCTGCAGGTACTCTATTTTTGTTTCCCGTCGCTGGATTCCAGCCCGGATATCGAGAACAATTGATCCAGCTTCGGCAGTAAGCTCGGTTCCTTCTCCATCGCCCAGGCTGCTGGCGCTGGTATTTCCGCCTGCGGAGTGCTGACGGGCTGCAAGGTTGGCTGTGGCGAGGTTTGCTTCAAGGATCCGCACCCGCTTATTGCCAGTGGCAACGTCATAGCGCAGAGCAGCATTTTCACGTTCGGCATTTGCTAATTTCTCCTGGGCTTCTTTATCGGCAGCAGCGGCGGCGGCCTGGGCCTGTTTCTGGCGCTCCAGGGCTTCGGCAGTATCCTGCTGGGCTTTGGTGGTGATCGCTATCTTCTCGCGGTCCCACGTCGCTTTTTCATCAGCGTGTTCAGTTTTGAGGGTCGATGTTTTCGCCTCGATGCGCAATTCATGCACATACCACACGGCGAGACACCCCAATAATGTGCAGATAATGCACATTGCAGCAGTTATTTTTGCAGAGATTAGAGGCGGGATGGTCATTTGATTTCGCCCTCTATGCGCTCTTCATCGGTGGCGACCTTCCCGGCTGCTTTCTTTGCAGCTTCTGCGGCGTCAGCAGCTTTTGTGGCTGCTGCTGCGGCCTTTTGCGCTGCTTGCGGCGCGATGGTAAGGCACATATCAAGCGCCGCCTGTCTCGACTGGCGGGACTCTTCATAGGCTGTTCGTATGCTGGAAACCTCCGACGCGGCTCGCGTAGAAATAAGCAGGTGGCTCGCGGCAAAACCGGCGCAAGCACCGGCAATGCTGAACAGCGCAGCGATCCCCCACACAGCCCGGCTGTGACGGATTTTCTTTTCGTCTGTCATGATGTTCTCTCCACGGCGGCCCGGAGTCTCTGGACCTCTTCAGACAATTTCTGATTTGTCGTCGTCAGTGTCTGAACCTTGTCCTGGATGATCTGGAGCTGAGCGGACAGGTCTGCAATCTGCTTAAACTGCTCGTTGCGCTCCTGCTCCACTGCGGTAAGGCGCTCCCGGAGGCGGGCGTTTTCCTCCTGAAGAACCTGAATCATGTTAACTTCTGCACGATCCCCAGCCACGTCCGCCGCCGTGCTGGCGAGGGTCTTTCGGAGCCAAAAAAATCCGCCGATAAAAGCGGTAATGGCTGCACCAATTGCGCCAAGAGTACCACCACCAGGGTTGAACTCGTCCATCAGACACCTCCGAACTGTTTGTAAGCGGAGGCCATTTTCGTATTGTACGAATTCTTCGCGTATGCCGGGCCGTTATAGATGCTGGCGAACGACGTCCAGTCTTTCGCTTTCAGCGCTTTCACCAGGCGCGGATCGGCCTTAATGAAGCGAACGAATGTATCTAGCTGACCGGCGGCCTTGTACTGGTCGTTAATGAACGCCTGCAGGGTCGGATAGCCGAGCGCTTCCCAGTGGTATCCCATGACCTGAAAAGATCCCCATGAGGCGGACTCCAGCGCGCAATCGCGGTCGTATTTGGCTGCGGTACCGAGACGTTCGTGCTCATCCGCTCCACCGAGATAGCCGCCAGGGGTTGAGCTACAGATACCGGAGGGGATCTTGCTGGTATCGATGCCTTTGGCGATGAGCCGTTTTTTGAAGATGTGACGTTCGAAAAGGATTTTCGGGCGGCCGTCTGCCAGGAATCCGTTCCCCGAACTTTCGACGGAAGAAACCGCCTTCACTGCTGCAACAGGAACACCGAGCTTACTGGCGGCGTCCTGATAGTCTTTTTCTGTAAGTGACTGCGACATGCGCGACTCCTTGAGGGATCGCCGCACGTCTTGCGCAGCTTGATGGGTATGTTTCGATTTTAGACCGAGCGTTGCCATAACCACAACAGACAAAAAATAAAAAGCCCCCGGCTGAAACCAGGGGCTAGTGGCGGGTCGCGATGATTGCGTGCCGCCGTCACGCTCATACCCGCGCCGAAGAAAACGCGGGGAGGAAAGGCCCGAAAGCCCACACACCAGGCCGGATCACGCGCCAGCGTAGGTGTGTTCCGTCCTACCGATAACCAGGCTCCGGCCTGTTTTCTTCCAGCCGGGGAATCAATTTAGGATCGATACGCACACCGCTGACTAACTGATCCTTACGCCGTTCTCTGGACTTGAGAGACTGACGAATATCGGAACTCTTAATAGCTTTCTCCGGGAATCGCTGAGAGAAGTCCCTCATCTTATCAATAATTTCATCCTGTTTCTTCTCATCTTGTTTCTTCCAGGCTTTATAAAAGTCACCCAGCAGCTTAGTACGCTCATCAGAAATAGATTTCTGCATGAGCATGTCGCCATTGTTCAACTTGTACTGCTCGGAAACCCTGGCAGGAGTGAAGCCAAGTGCCTGCTTGAAGATATCCCAGCCTCCAACTTCATCAACGATTGGATCACCATCTTTAGTTGCTACGCCTTCATCGTAGTAGCGATACGCCTTCATTGGGTTTTTGATGAATGAAGGGACGATTTTTTCCATTCCGCGCCAAGTGTATCCATCATTAATATCAGCTATGCCTTTAATGATGTTTACCGGAATAGAAGATGTTGCACCTAATATTTGCTGACCCCAGAAAAGTATTAAATCAGCACCTTCCCTATCCATTTCATCAGACCTAAACCACAAGTCACCAAAGCCAATCCTGGATGAAATGTCAGTTCCAGAGCCATATCCAGGCACGCCGTCGAACATAAGTTGCGTAGCCCATACAGGAATATATCTTTGAAGAAATTTCTTCAGTTCTGTTTCTGGGTCTTCCCCATCATCTGTAAACATGTTGGCAATAGTCATCACCAATCCGTAAAGAGGCAACCCTCTAATCCCCGCGTTAAAAGCAATGGATAAACCAAGACCAGTCATTTGAACAAATGCTTCCTGGCGCTCTTTCTTGTCTCGTGGGTTTATAGCCTCATAAGTTGTATATGCCAAATCGGCAATCATGTTGATATTGTAACTTCTCATAGCAAGAAGAGTCTTGCCTAAATTGCCATGCATAATTGCTGGGCGTGACGTGTTCTGGTAGTCATAATGCGATGACCACGTAGCTTCTGCCGCTGCTTTTTCTGCATCCCTTGATCCCATCCCTTGTTTTTTAGCCATTCTATACGCAGCAAGGAATGTCGCCTCTCGGTTAATCCTTTCAGTATGATGGAACAGGAAAGATGCGAGCTTCATTAACCTTGCTCTTGTTGGGGTGTACTTAATGCCACTATCCCCAATACCCGCTACGTCATGAGACTGGGTTCGGGTTATCAGCCCAATACGATAAGCCCATTCAATTGCTTGCTTTTCTTCTCCTGTCACGCGAGGAGATTTAGCAGCCAGGGTTCTCCCTCTCCCCAAATCAAGCAGAGCCTTAGTTATCTGTATGTTTGCTTGCGCATACCCTTTCCACGGGTCAGATTTATTGAGAAGGGCTAACTTGGACGGCGCTACGGTTACGGTCTGAGCCATGTTAACTATTGCTGAACTAACATTTCCGGCCATATACCAGATAAATGCCCCCTGCGTTGCCGCCTGGGAAATCCGGTTGCTGGTTGGATTCATTACATAGGCGTGGTTTCTTCTCGCCTGCTCAACCACCAGCCCGGAACGAACAGGGCTTCTTGTTTTCTTCGCTTCACGAGCGGCCTCATCAATCAGATCGCCCAGCTCCATGTTGTATTTCATTCTCGCCAGTTGGTGAGAACCGTGGAACATGTGCGAGGCAAACGCCCGCAATGCGTCTTCTTCGAAGCCAGCGCGGCCTTTGCGGTGGATGCGGTTTTTGCGTAATGAGAAATCAGGCATACGCTCCAGGTAGAGCTGCCAGATTTGGTCCTGCATTTGCTCGGTCCCACCAATGCCTTTAAGCAAATCCTCTACGCGAGCCACAAAATCAGCGGGAACCTGTCTTCTCAGGTCTCCATCCTGAGAAATAACACCCACCTCAACGTCATATCCTTCTTTTTTGAGGCGGCGCGCCTCCCTTGATTGCGCGAAGGCTGACTCCATGCGGGAGAAGCTGATAACCTCACCGGATCCTTTTTCGCGAGCCGTAACGAAGAAGTCACCGAAGCGCGCCAGCGGGAAGTATGGCCCGGCCAGGCGATTACTTTCGAACTCAGAGCGCAGCTGGTTGATGCGCGCCCGGCGGTTCCACGCGTCTTTGCGTAGCCCGCTGTTCATTGCCTTCTTGGCTTTTTCAATAGTGTCGTCCTTCTCTTTTCCCTTCAGACCTTCATCCTGAATACGCTGCATTTCGTCATCAAACTGGCGGCGAACCTGTTTAGCGCGGATATCCATCGCCTTTTCCATGTTGTCGATAATGACTTGTTCCTGGGCGTCTGCCAGCTCAGAATACAGGTCACGAATACGATTATAGATGCGCTTCCCTTCAGGAGATAAGGCGTCATACCTCGCCTTCAGTGGCGCGTAACTCGCTTTGCGTTTGGCATCTTCCTGCGCTTTTTCGGCTGCGGCATCAAAGGCCGGATCCCCAGGCTTTTTCTCTCGAAGAACAGTAAGGTCAGCACCATTCAGGATTGATACAAAGTCCTTTGATGGATCATTTTGAGCCAGAGTCGAATCGTGCATCAGGCTCATTAGCTCGGTATTTTCTTCGCTATTCCTGACCCGGTATTTCAGCCATTTCTGCGCTTCCTGGTCAGTTTTCGCATGCCATTCGTCGCGCAGGGTATCCATCTGCAATTTAACGTCCGCGTAGCGGCTTAGTGACGGGAGATCTTTAGCCACGCGCTTCAGCATGAAACGGAACGGAGTTGCCCGAAGAATTGCTGGCATAAGGGTTTTCAGCGTGTTGTCCGGCAGGTCGGCAACTGAATCCCATTTATCATCAAAGAACTTCTGCTTTTCCTCTTCGCTCGGCGGCATGCTGTAAGCAGTATCCGTGGCCCCTTTTGCGGGGCTTTGGTTACGGACGGCACCGGCGGCCAGCGCGCGAAGCTGTGATGGAGTAACGTCGCCCAGCTGCACACCAAACCGCTGCTGTACCCAGTTTTTCACGGTACCGATCACGGTTTCGGCCCACTTCCGGATGCCAGGAGGCATCTGCTCGAAGTGCTCGACGGCATACGCGCCCAGCTCTTCAGCGCGGCGACTGCCTTCCTCGCTCTGCTCGATACGGGCATAGGCGCGATCCCATGCGGTTTCACGGCCCTCGCGACGGCTCGCGGCCTCCACGTACTCATTGAGGCGGGAAATCAGGTTGTTCCAGCGCGGCGAACCGCTGATTGCGTTCATGCCAGAGTGGAACAGCTCATGCATCAGCACCGGCTGCGCCGTCTCTGATGTCATATTCGACAGCGCAAGGTGGATACTGCCGTCAGGATCTACCCAACCGGCAGCGTCAGCACGGCGGTTTTCCGGCGGTGTGTCGTGAATGACGATCCGCCCATCTTTCTGCAGTTTCGCCACCAGCGCACCGGCATCGCCGCGCGCCAGGGCACCACGAACAGCGCGGTTAGCCGAAACGGAGTATTGCGGTTTCGGCTCTTGCGTTGCCGGGGCAGCAACATTTTCGGCAGGCTTTTCGGCCCTCTTCGGCTTCAGCTGGTCAACCACTTCGGCATGACGCTTACGGGTGTCCTTCAGCTCCTGCGCTTTCGGCCATTCCGCCAGCTGCTCCTGCAGTTTCGGGATCTCTGCCAGCGCCTTCTCGCGGCCCTGCTCCATGACGGTGATAGCGTCGCCCAAATCCTTCACGGCGTTGCTGATACGCATCGTCAGTCCCAGCGGGTCGGCACCGATACCGAAATTGACGGTATAGGAACCAGCTCCCTCCAGGTTGATGGTGAACTGCTCGGCGCTGGTGCGCTCCATGCTCATCGGGAAATCGCCGTACTGGCCGATATGGCGCTCATCGCTGTGGTTGTGCTCCATATCGGCAGCGATAGACAGTAACGCTTCGCCTGCGTCCTTACGCTTTTCCAGCTCCTGGCCGTTGATGGTCATAGCGAACTTGTCCGGCACCGACAGGTTTACGTCCTGGCGCAGCTCATCCAGCGACTTCGCCATCCACTCGGCTTTGCGGCGCTGCTGCTGGATGGTATCGCGGATACGATACTGATCGCGGTCGAAACCGGCGCGCTCGTTCTCCAGGCGGCGCATTTTCTGGCGCAAGGTCATCTCTTCCAGGATGAGCGGATTGCCGCTCGATGCCGCTTTCATTTCTGCCGCGTTTGCAGCTTCGCCGCCAATATCCTCAACTTCGCGCTGCGCGGTGTTACCCTTGCGAACCTGCTCGATAAAGCGGGCTTTCGCCTCCAGGGTCTGCCACATGCGGCTATCGAGGGTCTGTTTCGTCGCATAGCGGTAAGCGCCGACTTCGAAGCCCTCCGGATCGCGGTCATAGAGCTTGTTACCCTGGCGGATAATGCGCCCTTCACGCTGCTCCAGGTCGGACGGACGCCACGGCGCATCGAGGTGGTGAAGCGCAACCAGGCGATCCTGAACGTTCATACCAGCGCCCATCTTCGACGTTGAACCCAGCAGAACGCGAACACGACCAGAGCGAACCTTCCCGAACAGCTCTTC
>OGVK01000005.1_pt1 | contig 28674 bp, 43 predicted proteins | sample 1575721 | NCBI WGS metagenome assembly OGVK01 (sample SAMN07581521, study PRJEB24739) | freshwater metagenome | place: Singapore | collected 2015-01 | reverse complement strand
ACCGATTTTTTTTAACTGATCTAGTTTGTCGTAAAATAAATTGTGCGCCGGCATGGTAAAACTCCTAAATTTTAATAAATAATAACTTAAATATCGCTTTACTTCAATCTATATTAAAGTTATGATTACTCTACCAACTAAGGAGTAGCACTATGAACGAATTACAACCAATTGACCAAAACATTATTATCGCAGCATTCAATAAGCAAGGTGGTACAGATGAATTATTTGAGCGTATTGCTCAAGAAGCGCGCTCATTTGTTCCAGATGTAACCACTAAAAAAGGTCGCGATGCTATTGGCTCGGTTGCAATGAAAGTCAGTAAGTCAAAGACTTTGATTGAGCAACAAGGCAAAGCATTGGTAGCTGAGCAAAAAGCACAAATTAAAGTGATTGATGATGATCGAATTTCAATTGTTAAACGTCTTGATGCTTTGCGTGAAGAAATCTTATCACCTCGCGTAGAGTGGGAAAAAGCTGAAACATTGCGAGTTGAAAAACATAAAACATTCATTGCTGAAATCAATGCTTATCCGCAGCATTGTATTGATGATCAATACTCGTCATCACAAATCAGTGGTGCTATTTCTCGACTTGAGTCTGTAGTTGTTGATTCTTCACTTGAAGAATTTGAGCAAGAAGCAAAGCTTGCAAAATATGAAACACTAGATAAATTAAAGCAGTTACTTTCTGATCGTGAAAAATATGAAGCAGAACAGGCTGAGCTGGAAAAACAACGCATTGCAGAACAAGAGCGACTACAGCGAGAGCATGATGCGCGTATTGCTGAGCAAGCACGTATTGAAGCTGAACGCAAAGCACAGGCAGATATTGAACGTGCCGAGCGTGAGAAGCGCGAAGCTTTGGAGCGTGAACAGCGCCTACAAGCGGAAAAAGCAGCAGCAGAAAAACGTGCAGAGCAGCAGGCTAAACAGGCTGAAATTGACAAGCAAAATGCTATTGAAGCTGAGCGTATTCGTATTCAAAAACAGCAAGAAGCAGAGGCGAAGCATCAAGCAATGCTCGAAGAACAACGCAAAGCTAACATTGAGCATAAACGCCAAATTCATAATGACATTTTGGGAGCATTGGTTGCTACTGGATTAAGTGATGAGTTGGCTAAAGAAGTTATCAAAGCTATTGCTAAAAATGAAGTGCCACACGTTTCTATCAAGTATTGAGGTTTACAATGAACGTATCAGAAATCAATCTAACCGCAGAAACAGCAACTTTAATCAGCAATGATTTTGCTTTTGATGTTGAATTTTCAGGTCGCAGTTTCAAAGACGGCAATGGCTTTGAATCTTGGAATAACGTAGAGATTGAATCAGTAAAATTGGTTCAGGCTCACAATGAAGATGGAGAAGTTGACCACGTTCTATCAAGTGATGAAGAATCACAAATCATTGAAACTTTAGAAAACCACATTCGCGATTCTCTGTAATCGCGATTCTTTGGAGAACACCATGGACATCAACAAATACCTAGACAAAATTCGCGATACTGAATCAACAGAAGCATATTTTTGGGCAGTTGAAACAGCGTATCAATTGGGCGCAATCAGCGCAGATGAACATACAAAACGCATGGCTTAATTCAGAAAACTTGAAGCAGAACATACCGCAAAACTACTGGAGAAAATCAAATGAGTAACCTACCACAAACACAAGAAATTTCGCCAGTGCTACAGCTTATTGAGCGTGTGGCACTAGACCCTAGCGCAGACGTTGCTAAGCTTGAAAAAATGATTGAACTGCAAGAACGAGTTATGAAAACTCAGGCAAAGGCACAGTTTGACCAAGCAATGCTTCAATTTCAAATTAAGAAGCCAATTCTTGAAAAAGCATCACAAGGGCATAACTCAAAGTATGCAAAGCTTGAGTACATTCAATCTCAGATTGAGCCTGTATTGCGTGAGTTTGGATTGTTCGTCCGTTGGAGTACAGAAGCAACCCAAGACAATAAAACTCGCGTTACGTGCATTTGTACGCACATTGGTGGGCATAGCGAAACGTCATCTATGGACGTTGTGCCTGACAAAGGCGGCTCAAAGTCAGACATTCAGGCAAACGGCTCAGCAATCAGTTATGCACAGCGTTATACGTTGCGTTCGCTACTTGGTCTTGTAATCGCAAATGACAATGACGGTCAGACACGTGCAACAATAACACCGCAGCAAGCCAAAATTCTCGATAAAAAACTTTCGTATCTTGGCGATGATGTGAAAGAAAAAATGCTTGCCCATATCGGATGTGAACTTCATGAGATTGAAAAAGGCGCATTTGAATACTGGTGCAATCAACTAGACAGTCGTGTTGCTAAGAAAGAGGATAAATGATGGAAGTGTTCACCGAGATTGAACAAGGCACACAAGAATGGTTAGACCTGCGCTTAGGTCTAATCACTTGCTCAGAAATCAAAACGATTCGTGCAGATGGTGCAGGCGCTCAGACATACATTAACGGTTTGGCTTATGAGCGCATCACTGGCGAGTCATCAAGCGTGTTTGCAGGCAATGAATGGACTGAACGTGGTCATGAACTTGAAATCGTTGCGCGTGATCTGTATTCACAAAAAACAGGAAGTCAAGTTGATCAGGTTTCGTTTATTAAAAATCATGGGTTTGGTTATAGCCCTGATGGTATAGTTGCGAATGGTGCAATCGAAATCAAAGCCAAGCAACCGCAAGTGCAAATTGCTATTTTGCGTTCAGGAGAGATTCCAAAAGAACATCATGATCAATTAGATGGTGCATTGCTTTGTGCTGATTTAGGTTGGATTGACTTTGTGAGCTACTGCCCTAACTTGCCAATTTTCATTAAACGTGTTTATCGAAACGAACGCACAGAGCAATTGGCAAAAATGAAAGCTTTAGTGGACAAGTACAACAAACAGATTGACGAAATCGTTAATCAAATCTCGGAAATGTATTAATGAATAATCAAATCGTTTTAATAAAATAGGTTTTATTATGCTAGAAAAATTCACAAAATCACTTGCGTTTATCGGTATCGATACATCAAACATGAATTACAGTATGTGTGATAAAAACATATACAAGTTTGAAGATGAAAAGATTGATAAACAATGGCGTTCATTCTTTGCTTTCTATCGTGATGGTTTGCGTCAAGGTCGGATTGATACACTTAATGAAGTCGCAGCAGATTGTATGCGTAAATTGAATGAGGTTTAGTATGAGTGAATGGATTGATTTGCAAGATGAACAACCAATTGAGATGAAACCAGTTCTAACAATTGGAAAGACTCCTGATGGCAGTTGGACAACACCAATAACAGCAAAACTTTATAACGGAAAATTCATTGTTGGGTTTAATTTTGGGTTTGATCGGGTTTGTAAGGTTATAGTTGAAACCAAACCAACCCACTGGATGCCACTACCTGAACCACCAAAATAATAATTAGCCCTCACACCGAGGGCTTTTTAACGTCTAATTATCCTGTGCAGCATACTTCAAATTATCTGCACAGCGATTCAACCAACCTTTGCCATAAGTGCCAAATGTTGATAGACCTGTCAGATATTTCAAACGCTCAGCAATCAGACACAGGAGAACATCATTTAATTCCATTGCATTTGTTGCTGCAATTGTTCTAGCACCAAGTACACCGTCAGGAGTTGCACCTACTGCGCTTTGCAGACCCTTGATTGCACGAACAATACCTGAATTAACCGCAAAGTCCCAAAGCTGAAATACGATAGCTGAGTCGAGTTTTTCAGCGCCTAGTTTATCCCACCAGTCACGCTTGTAAATCTCTTTGGCTTCAACGATGGTAATGTTTTTAATATCCAGTGTTGGGTATGTAGCAGCAGACAAGCCAAACTTAGTGCCAACAAGCTTGCCGACTCCAACCTTTCCGCCAGTCCAGTTTCCTGCATCACGGCTATCGTTTGTGAAACCACCCTCATGTCCGATTAGCCGATCAAACGCTTTATCAAAATTCATAAATTACAGCCAATAAAAAAGCCCCGTGTGGGGCTAGTTTAGCATATTAAAATCTTCGTGGCATTAACAAGCCATGTGTTCTATCTGTTAGCTCAACATAGGCGCATTCTTTCTCAGCAGTTGGATAAACAACTGGCGAGGTTTTCATTCCAAACACCTTTCCAGCCTTTAAGAACGTAGCAAGGTAGTTGATATCGAAAATTGGGTAATCAGTGAATGTGATTTTTTCAGGCTTCTTAATATCAATCTTTTTGACGTCAGGAAATTTGCCCTCAATTGGCTTAAATAACTCATAAGAACCATTATGATCAAGCAGCCAAAACCCATCTTCTAATTGATGCAGATCAACTGTTTTTATCATTGGGTTATTTCCAACTTTCTTGACCAAAGAATCAATAGTTTCAGCAGGAACAATCAAATCCATGCCAATGGTTTCAGGAGATTCAACAACAAGCGCAATATGTCCATTTGTTGATGCCATCAAACCATCGCCAATATGAATACCACACAAATAAAAACGAACATCCTGTTTAGCTTTACATAGTGATAAAGCTTTTAATTCGTCATATTGCAATTCGATTGATTTTAAAAATTTCATATTATTCTCCAGTGTATTAATGCGATTGTGCGTAAATTAAAAACGCTATAGCTGTAATCGAAAGAATGATAACAAGCATAAAAATATAAGCGCCAAAACGGTTGTTTTTACATGCTAAAACATCGTAATAATCTTCAAGACTTTTATTAGCGTCTAGCAATTGATCACGCTGATTGCATACTTCGTCCAGGGTTTTTTCAAGGTCGTCTAGGTCATGGTAATAATCATCAAGGATTCGCTCTTTAGATGCGAGCTTCTTTTCAATTAACTGGCTATTGATATTTGCGGCATTAAAGTTTGCTTGAGCAGCTTCAAGTTGCTTCAATAGCAATGAATTGTCCTTGCGATAACTCTCAAGACGCTCTTTCAAATCATTAATGCTTTTATGCGCTTCTGTTAAATCAAATGCAGCTTGTTTTTTATAGGCTTCGAGGTCAGCAATGATGCCGCGGAGTTCGCGGTTTCTGCTATTTGCCTTTTCAAATTCTTGTTCAGCCATTTTACAGTCTTGGCGAATTCCTTTATTTTCGGCGATCAAGTCATCAATGGTTTTTCCTAGTTTATATTTATCGTAAATCAAATCTGAGCATTTTTTATTTAGATTACCCGTGTTGGATTTAGCATCCTTCAGCTCATCAACCAACCCCAAAATAATCTGCGAGTCAGTCTTAACCTTTTCCCCGTCAATCGCAGCGTTAAGCTCACGAATCAAGCGCTCCTGCTTCTCAGTAGACAAGACACGGATTTGGCTCAAGTATGAAGCGTGATGCCCAATGCGGACAGATAAAGCGCGCGAAGAAAGACCGAGTTTTGTTTTGGCTTCTTCGATTTTTGCGTGTACTTTTTTCATGATATTGCCCCTTAAAGCGCTCCGACTTTTGCAATTACTTCATTGATTCTATCAATAGAATCATCTATCCATTCTGCCGCACATTCACTCACGCCACTTATATATGATAGCTTTTCATTGCCATCTAAGGAAAACACAGACCAACAAATAGCCTTGTTTTTTGCATAGTATCCAGTATTAAAATGCAAATCCTTGTCAATACACAGCGCTGCTAATACTTTTAAACGCTCTTTAATTTCTTTCATCGTAAAAACTCCCTTGATTGAATCACTACTTTAATATAGTTTTAAATTCATGTCAATAAAAAGCCACTCGAAAGTGGCAGTTTTTTACTTAATTAACTTGGCTATTTCTTCCAGTATTTCCATCTTAGCCTGATTGGTTACAACGTCATAAACGTCATCTGTCACATTATTTGCAATCTCTTTCTTTGTTTCTTTGATGAATCGATTGATCTTTTCAATCTTGTGTTTGTTTACGTCCTTTGCGGCAGTCGGAGTGTATCCACCCCATTTAGGTTTAATTGCTGAGTTCATCCGCGACCCTCCATAATTTTACGATCTAAGCATGAAACTGGAACGTCAATGTTTTCATTAATGTAAATCAACTTCGGCATTAACCCAATTTTATTCAATTGACCGACTCGCATGAGCATACAAATACCGTCTGCAACTTGTTTGCTGCTTAGAATTACAATGTTGCGTTTTAAGTCTTTCGATACTATGACATTGATGTTTAGCCTAAAAAACAACAGTTTGTCGCCATGCTTGAAGCACTGACCCTCATCTAATAAGTGATTTGCAAAGCTTTCAGATACAAATATGCTTTGCTTTGAAATATCTTCATGATGTTTTAAGACTGCTAATAATATTGCATTACATAGAATTTCAGTTCTGGTCATCACTACCCCCCTACAAACTCAAACTTTTCTAAAAAATCCTTAAATGGTCTAGCATAGACATTTCCATCTTTTTCGCTGAAATAAACTGCCATTTTTGGAAATTTATCGGTATCGCATTCATTGGCGATATTGATTAGCTGATAAATATTTCCAGTTTTTAAATGCTTGTATCTCATCCCCACACTCCCACCGCCACCATCACATAATACAAGCTTACAGCACTGCCAACGATAATTGCTGACAGAATGCAAGCCACTAAACAACAGTCTTTTAGATTCATAGATACATCATCGCATGATTTATCGAATCGCTGCTTGTAAGCGCCATGCAGATTGCAATAAGCAGCAGCATGGCGGTTAAGAATTTATTTTCTATTGACATGATTCTACGTCCTTGATGGCTTTATTTAATTCAACCCATTTACATTCAAACCCTGTTGTTCTATCTGAAATAATTGAGCTGCATGAATCATAAGATTTCTTGGCTACTTTTTTGCTTTTATTGAGTCCACCAAGTTTTTCCACCAACTCCCAAGATTCGACAAGGCGTTTTAGGTCGTCATTAAATCCACCATCACAGCACATTGCTGCTATCGTCCCAATCAGGGCAACTTCTCGTTTTGCCCTATCCCACCCAAACTTTTTGACAAATTCATTTGCTCGCATCTTTCTCACTCCAAACAATAACAAACATAGCGACATTGATGATTTCAGTTAGTCTTAGATTCATCACGTTGCTCCTCATGCCATTTCTTCAAGCTTTGTACTAAAATTCCAGTGTCCCGAAGTTTCAGCATGTAATTATGCTCATTCATCATCTTCACGTCTTTGAATTTAGCATGTGCCTTTATTTTAACGTCAGAGCGCGTTAAATCGTAATTTGGCGGAATGCCTACATTCCACCAATGTTCAATCATTTCGTTCTGTAAGCCTTTCCAGCGCGTTTTTAAGCCATGTCCACGCATCACCTTTACCTCACTGCCATTCATAAGCTGCTCATGGCTCATTTCAGGCAATTCAATGTAAAAAGGAATCGTGTAAATGCTTTCCGTTTGCATGTTGTAAAAATGACTGTCGATTCCAATTTCCCAATAGCTTGGCGTTTTGAGTTGCTGCATTTTCAGAGCAATGATCAGGTCTTGCTGCTTATATGCGTCAATCGTTAAAAACTCAGGACAGTAAGCGTCATCAGGTAAATTATGCTCATCACGATAAGCATCAATGATCTTGTTAACTTCTTCAATGCAAAATGTCATTTCAAACTCGTAAATATTTCCAAGCTTAGATTGCAGTTGATGAAGTCGCTTGTTCGGGTTGTACGGTTTGCGGTTGCTCATAGAAATTTCCATAAAGTGATTGTGATGATGACTGAAACTGCAAGGTATATCAGGTGATCTATTTTCATATTTTCGGTATCCTTTGCTCATTTCTAGATACTATATTTTAATAATGTTTTAGTCAATATATTTTTAAATGAGAATGTTTATCATATTTACCATTTCCTATAAGATTTCTATAGACGAGCGTAGCGAAGTGGTAAAAAAAGAATAGAAAAATAAGCAAAATGTATAAGAAAAACTAATATAGAAGTAAGAGAAGTATAAGAAAAACTATATAGAAAAAGCGTTGTAAAGCGATACTAAAATATAGTATAGTTTGTCTATCGAGTAGGAGTTTCCGCGATGACAAATGAAGAATTATTAAACATGTTTGCAGGTCAAGCGATGCAAGCTTACTGCAAAAAGATGGTTTAGCAGCAGATAAATAACGTATCCGCAAATCTGCTTGGATGATTGCTCGTATGATGGTTAGCACTAAAGACAGCGATAAAAGCCAATCTGAAAAGATCAATGCACCTGATTTTACAATTTCTGATGACAATCAGATTAGGGTCGGGAATGTGGTCATGGTTCGAGCTATTAGCAGCAGTCTATATGGCTACACTGGTGAAGTTGTCGAGATTTCAGGATTGTCAGCATGTGTGAAAATTCAAGGTGATGATTACTGGATTGAAAAATATCAATTGGAGGTTGTGAAATGAGTGAATTAATTAGCGGTAAAGAAGTAAAGTTGGCTTGGGCTAATGGGGAAGAATTAGAATTTTATAGTGAGGAATTAGACAAATGGTTTGGATTAAATGACGAACCGTTTATGTCTGATGTATTTGATATAAGAAAAGTTCGATTAAAGCCACGAACTATCATGATCGGCGATGTGGAAGTGCCTGCACCTTTTGAGCCGAAAGAGGGTGATTATTTCTATGTAATATTCCCAACTTCATTTACAGGGTACACGGAAGTTTTCGCGGAGAATCAAAAAAACCTAGAATGTTTTACCAAATTTGGAGCATGGCGCACCGAAGAACAAATCAGACAAGTCGTTGCAGCATTGCGTAAATTGTTTAAGGGAGAGCGAAATGAAAAGAATGCAGATTAACGGATTCATAGTTGAATATTGTGAAATGAGCAGCATGTGGCATGTTTACCTTGACGATACTCACTCAGAATACTTTGAATTTTTAGATGAAGCACGTAATTGGTGCTTAGAGCATTAATTAATTGAACTGGAGCAACAACAATGATCACTGAAACCCAAACCCCAAACCTTTACATCAAAGACCAGTCATTAAGCGCAGAAGTTGAAGAATGGCTCAAAACCCACAAGGCGACAGTGCTGCCGAGCTTCAAAAGCACTCAGACAGGTTATACGCGTGACTATACGCCAAACACCAACAAACCAAAGAAAGAACCCAAACCAAAAACAAAGGAACAAATCTCGGCTCAGGAGAGAAAAGAGCGCAAAGAACAAGAGAGAGCAATCGACTTGGCATGGCGCAGAGTTGAGCAGAAACGACTTTTTGCAATATTCAGTGCAAATGCCAAACTTGGTGATTTGATTCGACTAGCTAAAATGATCGGATGCTCAGGTGAATTGCTCAGCTCAGCAAAAAATAGCGGTCATACGCTGAAAAGAGATCGACTTGAGAAGATCGCCAAAGCACTAGAAACTTTTGAATACGGGCTAAAAGAGCGCAAAGAAACTTACTGCGAAAAGCATGACAGTTACGACTTCATCAAAAAAGGTGATTATTCTCGCTGCCGTGAATGCGTCAGCGACTATCGAAAAACAGTATTTGCGAACAGCAGAACCAAAGACCAGAAAGCAGAAGCCGAACGAATCGAAAAGAATCGCAAGGCTTATAAATTTGCGCTTGAGAACAATCTAAAAACATTCTCAGCAATTTGTAAGAAACACGGTTATACAGCTTTCGGCGTTCAAGGTGAATCTTATCGCTGCAAACAATGCCGTAAAGATGCAAACAATAGAAGAAACCTTGAAAAGAAATCCAATATAAACTAAAATAGCGATTCAATTTAAAGGTGAATGAAATGAAATTAGAAAATTACAAAGTGCGTGTTAGCAATGAGTCAGAAAGCAAAGAAGTTCAGGAGTTGTTTTTTGAACTTGGGTATCATTGGAGTGACAATGTTAAGTCGCCTAAATATTTAGAATACCCTGTTATTACTTCGTATGAAAAGAATCATGAATTGGGCTACGGAATTAGCCTAGATGAATTTCATTATCATCAAAATAAAGAACTCACCATCCAACAACTCCGCAACCTAGTTGCAGCAAAGACCAAGAAAGCGCCATACCTTGTCAAAACAATCGACAAATGGGAAGAACAGCACTTAACAAGTGATACGCCTGAAAGTGCGACTTGTTTGCGGATTCCTGATGGGGCTGATAATGCTGTCTTATATAAAACAGGGATTATTGAATTTTTTAAATCAGATTTTCGTGAATGCTATCATGGAGATAGATTTAAATGGTTTGATTGCTCAAAAGCTCCAAAATTTTACACACTAGGAGATGTTATTTGGCAACGCTCAACCCACCCCGAAGAACTCCCATTTATTGATGATGAGCCAAAGCATGATGACAATGTGAACCATCCGTCACACTACACGCAAGGCTCAATTGAGTGTATTGAAGCACTGGAAGCTGCAACGGTGAACAAGCAAGGAATTGAAGCTGTATGCGTTTCGAATATCATCAAGTATCTGTGGCGCTATGAGTCTAAAAATGGCTTAGAGGATGTTAAAAAGGCACAATGGTACTTGCAGAAACTTGTTGATAAATTGGAGCAAAACAATGAATAAATTAACTTTGGCGCATGATTATTACATGGCTCATGTTAAATCAGGAACTTTAGTTTCAGAATGTGAAGCATGGGCTTATGCAGACAATATGTTCTATGAAATGGATTTACGCCAAGACAAGACCTTGCCTGATGCGCTTTGGCAACCCGATTGGTCGTTGGCTCCCGATGATGCGGTGGCATGTGCGATGGATCCGGATTTGGAAATGTGGTGGTGTTCTTATGAACCAGTAAGATCGTGCGTATCATGGGATTCTAATAGTAAAATTTCAGAATATCCAAACCATAACTACACAGGCGACTGGCGCAACTCTCTCCGCATTCGACCAAGCAGCAAGTAAATGACCACCCAAGACCTAGCCCTTAACTTAATCGCAAAGCTTTTGCACTCAAGACCGTTTACTTTGGAGCTAAACGAAAAAGAAACAAAGGCTTTGCATGAAATAGCAATTGAAACAGAAAACTTTAATGAATTTGTGCCGTGGTTGTGCCAAGCGACAATGCAGAAAAGTCTGAATATTGAAATAAATGATTCAGTTGCAGATATTCTTTATCATATATTAGCAAGCCATCTTAATTGATGGCTTTTCTGTATCAAGAAACCGCAGCAGTCTTTAATGCAATCACTGAGTTATACAATGATTTCGCAGTGTCAACAAAGCCGATGCCACATTTGAAATCGTTGTAACTGTTGCCATCAAATAAATCCTCGTTTGTATGAAATATACGTGATGTATAAGATCATCAGCGCAATTGTAGCATTGTATAAGTCGTATGTCTGATTGATGTAGCTGTGATGATCTTTTGAAAAGATTCCGGCGATTGAAAGCAAGGTAAAGCCTGAGATTCCACGAACAATTGGGCTTACCTTAATGTTTCTATGAAGAAGCAAAAAGAGGATGCAAGACGCAATCACCCCTAATGATAGATTAGTTATGATCATTATCGTCAACTCCAAAACGATCTTTTACCTGTTTTTTAACAATCTTTGGAATCAAAGTCTGTAGTAATTCGGGTAAAAACTGTCCGCAAATTGTCAATATTGACACGATAACAGAAAGCCACCATAGCGAACCTGCTTTCATAATGTAGTAAATCGGCAATGAGAACACTTGAGCAATCAGAAAGCCCATGAGCGCAAGCCGAAAGCTATGCCGAAGCGGAACATCTTTCTCAGATAAGATATAGATACCCATGCTGATAAAGCCAACGACAATCATGATGATAAATTCATCAATATGCTGTCTAATTTTTTCTAGTAAATCCACTAGCTTCCCCCTATATAAGATTTACTTATAATAGAAAACTTATATTGAATATTCACATAATAATATACATTAATAAAGTAAAACCGCTAGAAGGCAGTTACCTATTGATCTTTATTTAGCTTTCAATTTCTTGAATGCTAAAATCATCACTTCGCACTGCACCATCAGGAATATCTCCCTGTTGCAAAGATTCAGCATATTCCATCGCTTCTTCTTTTGTATCAAATTCAACCTCAAGCTCGGTATGGAAAATGCGATTCATAACAATTTTAAATTTCATAGATTATACCTTATTAAAATCTTTGTCATTGCTATAGTAACTATCACTATAGTTGATTGCTGTAATTGTCCCATCACTGGATTTTTCAGTAACAATGAACAAATCTTTCTTTGTATCAGTGTCGCTTGTAACTATATATTGAGTACAACTTAAATTACCATCATATTCAAGCACTAGGCTTGCTGTAGGTGCGCGAGATAGCAATACATTATACTCACTATCGCCTTGCTTTATAGATATAACATCAACAGACTTATTGGGAAGTTGCAAATGAATAACATAACTCTTACTTGAATCTAGTTCACAACTTTGAGATAGCTCTAAATATAAGCCATCTTGATCGAGCACTGAGCCAGAGCTAATAACTTGCTGTTTGGTGTCATCCGCCATCAGTAGCAGGTCGTTGCGTGTCACCAGATCGGCTTCGTGATAGGTTTGAAACTCTACAGCTTTACGCTGATAAATTAACTTATTGTACGCTCGATAAGCTAATAGCTTTGCCTGATTTTCATTGGTTACGCCTTTAGCATCAATTTTTTGCGGGTTAATCACATCATCATGAGGCAGTTTGATCTCGCTTTCAGACCAACTGTCATCGGGGTCAATCCAGGTCAGTTGAATCCCGTCATAGTCTTTATTCACCCCAAAGCTACTGGTGCGTTTTTCTGACTGCGGAACTTTGTTACGATGATTAAAAAGCAAGGTCGGCACATCCTGCGGCTTCTCAAAGGCAAAGTACACGATGTTGGATTCGCGTCTCGCATCACAGAACAGTACCGATGCCATTGCAGCTAGTGTTTCTTCATAGGACATCTTGGCATCATCAAAGGTGTAGTTAAACTCGATGGTTGTGCCAAAGTAGGCATTGATTTCTGAAGCGGTGGCATACAGGCTTTCAATATCCAGTGTCTCAAGACTCCTTCGTCCAATCAGTGGATCAACCGTCAAGGCACAGACCGCATCGGCAAAGTTATTACTTGCGGTCATTTCTGTAGATTGAGTGCCTGTGGCATAGCTGTACAGTTTGCGTGTGGCAATACAGTTGATCTGACGTTCTTTGACCGAGAGTGCGCCATCGGTTGCCAGTGTTTTAGTACGGACAATGGTCACATCAGGGTAGCTGTCTTGGGTGGATTGCTTGAGTAGAAAGACATCTTTGAGTTTTACGGTTGAATAGCTCTGACCGTTTGACCAGCTTGAACCGGTCTTGGCTACACGAAAGCGAATGCCATAATGTCCAGACTGTAGATTTAAATAAATGCTCTTGCCAAAGCTATCAATGATATTGCTATCTTGTGTAAACGAATATGATAGTACACTCCCAGTTTCATTGCCATTTTTATCAAGATACTGGTATTCAATGGTGAGTGTGATCCAGAAGTCTCTTCGCGCACCCTTTTTTGTAATCTGATACAGCCCAGATGGAAAATTAAAGTTAAACAGGGCTTGTTCTGCATCATAAAATTTCAGGTAATACCATCCCACCCACTTGCTGGTGATGATCGCCAGTGAAATTTCAGAATCGCTACTGAGCCCACTGGTTGTCCCGCCAAAGTTACTATCTAGCTTATTCCAGTCGTTATTGACCGAAGATGCATTGGCTAGCGTAATACGGTCGGACTGAATGGCTCCTACGGTGTAGGTTTCATCCAGATTGATGCTGTTGCTTGAATCGGTCAGGCTAATCCCTGCACTGATGCTATAGGTCGTATCAACTTGCGACCAATTAAAGTTGACTGCACTGGCATCGGTCAGTTGAATGGTATAGATATAATCTGAACCACTCAGCGTTTGAGTGACACTGGATACTTTAAAGTTTCCTGATAGGTCATAGCTTTGACTGGTTGTACTGCCATTGGGGTTGCTCACGGCTTTGGAGATGGATGCGCCTGTGAGGGTCAAACCCTGATAGCTGGCATAGCCTGCGATATTCTGGCTGCTGGTGATAATCAACTGTCCACTAGCATTGACTGTTGCAGTCCCTGAGAGTGAAGCGTTAGCTTGACCAAACTCAGCGCCTGCAATCGCAATGCCATCCCCCACTTCAAATGATTTAGTAAAATCGACACTGGTATTAGTGCGATGGATTGCCCCACCTGAAGTAAAGTACAGTCCGACATTACTCAGACTGACATCATTCGGGGCTTTTAATGTTTGTCCGTTGATCGATGCCGATTTCTTGACGCTATACGGTAAGCTATCGAAAGCCGTTCCTGCCTGATAGGCAGGTGTCCTGATCAGGCTTGTGCCAGGATCATAAAAACATGCCGATGAACCGCTAATCCCCTCGACTGCGGTTTCCCCGTCATTCACTTCACTGATATGATAATAGCCACGTCCCAGACACATCAGACATTCTTCAATCTCGACCCCATCACTGTTGTAATACGACAACGGCACTGCGATCAGGTCAGGAATGGCTTTGACTGTCCCGAAGATATCTGCAACACGTCCGCCTAGTCGCTGCTTGTTTGATCGACTTGACAGATCATTGTTACTTGAACCCTGCGCTACTGCTGATGGGATTTTCATCGTTAAAATAGTATATAGCGAGTAAGCCGCAATTGCTGTAACTGCTCCGTAAAAAGCAAGATACATTGCATAAGCTGCCCCACCAGCATGGCACACCACATCAAACTGATCTTCAGGATCAGCATTCAGCAAGGCAAAAGCGGTGGCTTTATCGTGTGGAGTTACATCATTTTCAGCGCATGGCAATCCTTTATAGATTCTTGCTTGCGGATATTGTGCCTTGATCTTTAAGAATGATTTTAATGGACTGCTTGTTTCTTCAAAAAATACACTTGAGCTATCAAGAGGATTCTCAAATATTCTGAATAGGCTCATAGTATTTAAACCTTGTGTAATATGACTTTAATGACCTAATACTAACATATTGAGCGCCATTTTCACTCAGATGTAAGACTTTGCCGTTGTAAAAAATCCCGACATGATTATCGCCGAGCGCATTTCTCATTAAGACAATGCAGCCATGCTTTGGTTCTAATAGTCTTTTATTTCTGACAACAGTTTGTCTTGATGCGTTAATTGCTTGATTTAGCGCACCAGTTAATCCAATAAAGCTATTTGAATAATCACTATTAAATAATGATTTGGCTGCATCAATCACAAAATGTACGCAATGGTAATTTAATACATTGTATTTTTTCTCAAATAGCGACAAGTCCATATCAATAAAACCCGATTAAAGTAGGGAAATTGGCTTTTGTGAATAATAATCCAGTACCTACAGCATTCAGTTTTTGGGCTTCCGCATTAAATGTTGTGCCCTGATAATCTGAGCTTTGGTCTGTCACTTCAAGGTTGTCAATCACCAGAATGGGTGTAGACAGATCCAGACTGGAGTAAGCTCGATAAGTAACCTGTGGGCGTTCTGTTGATCCTGAATCTAAAATTGCATCAATAAGATCAGGTACAATATCCCCTAAATCACCAATGGTAATTGCTAGAGTTTGATCTAAATCGTCTGAGCTGCTGCCCTTATCAATTTTAAGCGGCACATAGTCATAGTTAAAGTAACTGCTATCATGACCAACACTCACACCATCCGCCATGTTGGTGACATAGCGCAATGGTTCTGCCCATAAACTGTGTTTTATTTCGATACATTCAATCAAATATGCTGGCTGCGTAGCAAATAAATATTCTTCAATCTGATTAGTCATTTCTTGACTCCGCTAAGGTTTTTAATGCTGCATTATTTAGTCGGTTATTCAGCAAACTAAATTGTGCAGATACTTGAAAAACATTGCCTTTTTTAGTCATAGATATGCTATCAGTCATAAAGTGTACTTTATAAAGTTGCAATGATCTGTCATCAATAGTCATATACATAGTAAACGGTTTTCTTGTATGCTGCCATACTCGATAAAATGCAGTGAAATATGTGTAGTCATCAAGACCAAAATTAAAGATAGCTGAAACCACATTTTCAAGATTTTCAAATGTTTTTCTATAATAATTATCCGCCATTCCCTCAACTTGAATTACATTACTGCCGAGTTCAATAGAATAAGACGACTGCAATGGCAATAAATCCAAGTGATTAAACCGCGCCCCTGCAATGTTGCGCGGCTCTATAATCGCTTGATCATAGTAAATATTAAAACGGTTCACAACAGCTTTTAAAGCAAAAGCAAAACGATAGTTCTTAGTCATTCCGATTTGTACTAATGCTGATGCCGTGCCTAATGCATACTCTATTTGAAAGCGATCTCGCTGTTGGCGGTAATACAGGGTGTCATTGCGAATATAAGCAAAGATCACATCGGCATTGGCGGACTGCTCTGCCCGATGGTCATCCAGTGCCAGTTGTGGGGTCAGGTGCTCAACATCATAGGTTGTTGTGACATAATCGCTGATAGTGGTGTCATACCACCACAAATAGGCAATGCCATTTGCAACATAAGTCACGTAGGGGCGCATGGAAAAACTAAAGGCAAAACTCAATTGAGTGACATTGGCTATTTCAAGCAACTGGTGCGTAATTCCTAAATTATCAGTAATAGTAATCCAGCCATCCTGATAAAAACACGTCCATATTTTGACTTGTAGTCCATTTGACGCATCTTGAAGATCTGTACCACCCCATTCATAATCAATCAAATCATTGACCCGATCAGGTACTAGAAATCCTGAATAGATGCTTGCAGACGACAATGTATTATCAGGTAGCATGATGATTATCCTGTATAACGTCCCCAACTCATTGTGAACGTATATGTCATGATTTGAGATGAAGTTTTGGTAATCGTTGGTGAGATTTGGAATTTGTAAGAAATACCATTACCACCAACTGATGCTAGTAACCCACTAATACCATATGGCATTAATGTTTGATGTACTCCATTTGCTGTATTTAAATCTAAAGTAAAAATACCTTTCATAGATGTTGCTGTTGGATACGTAATAGTAGGTGAACCAGAATTACCGACAGATGTTGATGGGTATGCAGTAACCCCACTATTTTTCACACCAGAAAAAATAGATAAACCATAAAATTTTATTTTTCCAAATGAAACATCCACATAAGTAGATGTCATATATGGTTCAGCACCAACAGAGTATGTTCCGATTACTGCACCAGTTTTATCTAATAAATTAAAATTTCCAGACCAGCCCAAAGTTGGATAATCACGAATTTCTGAAACTACATCTAGATACTCATCTGATAGTACTGTAATTGTTGTTGGATTACCGTTGGCATCTTTGATCAATGCTCGATTCCAAAGATTTGCATTTCCCCATCCCAAACCGACTTCACTGACATTTCCAGCAGCAACACCTTGCCCAAAACGCCAAGTCACTTTCGCCCAACGATAATAAGGGGTTGTTGTTGTTTGTATGCCCGCACTGCTACTTTGTTGAGTTGTGGTGCTCGCAAGGAACGAATCTAGAGCTGTTTGTGTGACAACGGGTGTGCTATTCCCTGTACCAACGCAACATCGATCAATCCATGTGCCCGCAGACATACGCGCCAGTCCCGTGTCTAAAACAAGATTGTGAAACCAATCAGTCTCTCTTGCGATACTGTCATCACTGGCTTTACGCACAATCAATTTAAATCTAGCACCAACTTTACTATGTGCTTGTAATTGCATATTAACCTCTAATTAATTTGTAATCTGTGCACCAACGAGTGCAAATGAAGTGGCAACATTTTCAGGTTGTATTGTGTTCGATAACAATGCTGTTCTTTGTGATGCAGATACAAGTGCGAATGCTGTATTAACACTTTCAGGCGATGTGGTTGTACTGCGGTATGGGTTGTAAGTTTCAATAGTTGCACCCGTCATTGCGAATGAAGTTTGCATACTCTCAATTACAGCCTGATTCCCCCCACCTGTTGCACCTGAGCCACTGCTATTGCCAGGATCGGGATAAAGCACAATAGATGAACGAATTGTGGCTTGTGACAGTGCAAATGCCGTCTGCACAGCTTCAACATCAGCATCCGTGAGATTCATTACCTGACGTTGTACCCCATCTGTCAGCGCAAAATCGGTAGCAATACTTTCCACAAACTGAAACGGATACATTCGCGAAGTCAGAGCAATCACGGGACTGATCACGACAAGAACCTGAGCACTGACATTAAATATCCGCCCATTGAGTTCAGCAAAGTTAAAGCTGTCAGGCACAAACTGACAAATGTAATCTTTATATTCAGCACTTTCAATAATCAACTTCATTAAGAAAGGTTGTGGGTCTAATTGCCAATTTAAATAAAATGCTCTGAAATATAAGTAATCAGACTCATTAACATTTTTTCCTAAGCTAACTAAGTGCTTTTTTGATTCAGTAGCGGTGCTATATCTTGAGAATCCTCCAAGCAAGTCGTCTTTCTGTACAGAGCATCCGAACTGTACAGTATAGTCATCTTCTGATGATACAAAATCAAGACGATTCACTATCTATTTCTCCGAGCCGTTGTATTTCGAGATACAGACTTGCTTTCGCGTGAATTGGCATTTGCTAATTGCTGCCATGACCGCTTAATCATCTGATCTACAACACTAATACTAACAGAACCGTCAGAATTTTGCTGAGCATTTACTTTAGCTCCTGAATTATTATTGATCGTAATATTTGCTCCTGATTGACTTTTGCTCGATGTCACGCTATCAGTGATTGCTGATGCTCTTGATATATCTTGAGATATTGCGCTAACAACACCGCCATCCGCATAACCGTTTGGTGATGACTTACGCATAGATTCAACATTGCTAACACCGCCCCACCGTTTAATATCTGCTTGCGACCAAACAATCTCGCCTTTATGCACAATACCTGCTTCTTGATATTTTCCGCCATGACCAGTATAGCCACCATCGGCAAACTGTGCTGATACCGATGAAATATTTGAAATAATTGAAGCGGTTGCGGCAGCTACGGAAGCCATTGCTGCCAAATTATACGGGAATGGATTTGCAGACGCTTCTGCAATACCTGTTTGAATTGCAATAAGTGATGATGCAATTGCAAATGCTTTTTGGGCAACAAACATTGCTTTATAGATGCCTGACTGTTGATCACCTGCGCTTTGTAGCATATCAACCATTGAGCCTGTAATTTGCTGACCATAGCTCAACTCAAGGCTAAGTCTATCTTGCTGATACTTGGTTGTATTAGCTTGTCTTAGTGCTTCTGCATCCAATTGATTTTGAGTTCTCTCAGCTTCAGCAGCTTTTTGAATTTCAGTGAGTTGGTATTGATAGTCTTGTTCATCAATGATTCCCTGATCTCGTTGAGCTTTTAAGTCATCTGTAGCTTTACTTGATGCACTGTCAGTCAAAGAGTTTTTGGTAGACAATCCACTATTAATCTGATCATTACGGTTTTGATAGTCGGCATCAAGTTTGGAAAATGGATTGTCTTGACTAATACCAATACCCAATTCACTCTTTAACTGATCCCATTTTTTCTTTGCATCATCAAATTGTTGATTAAGCGATTTTGCATACAATGCTTGTTTGTATGCTACAAGTTGATCCGCTAAAGTCTTGTCAGCAGCGTAAGTTTGCTTAATGTTTTCAATCTCAAGATCATACTTTTGCTTAGCGTAATCCTGTTCTTTCAATAAACCTTGTTGAGCATCTAACAGAATACTTTGAGTTGCTAACTGACGAGCCTTAATTTGATAATTATATTGCTCATCAATTGCAGCTTTTGCTTTAGCTAGTTGCTCAGTATTTAGTTTACCTGATGCTTCAAGTTGGAGTTTTGCAGTATCACGAGCATAAACAAGCTTTTGTTCTTCATTATATTTGTAACCATTCAATTCATAGTCAAGCTGCACTTGTGATAGCTTTTTCTGAGCTTCAAAACGTGCATTCTCTTGCGGAATTAAGCTAGAAAGACCATGAGATTTTAAATCAGCAATCTTTTTCTCATGCTCGGTTTGAGCTCTGAGATCATCCGCCATGTAGCTTTCACGAAGTGCTTTGGCTTCTTCTTCGGTTTTTTGTTGCATCTTGATCTGATCATTAAGATAAGATTCATAGTCCGAAGATTCTCCACTAAAACCCGAAGAACCACCCATGTAGCCGTAGAATTTCTTAATATAGTCGTTATTAAATTTACCAATATTCGTGCCACGCTGAACATTTCCCTCGCCTGCGTGATATGCACGAACTGCCTTCTCAAGATTACCGTTAAATAGTTTAAGCAAATATGCCATGTACTTTGCAGCACCCTCAGCAGATTGCTTCATGTTTGTTCTATCAGTAACCCCAAATTGCTTAGCTGTTCCAGATAAAAACTGAAAACCGCCAGTTGCTCCAGTTGAAGCATTGACCTGATTAGTTTTTCCAGTATTTCCTGATTCTATTGCATGAATTGCAGTCAAAGTTCCTTTAGGTAAACCATATTTACTCTCAAGACCCGAGAAATTGTATTTTTTAGCATTCGCTAAAACCTGTGTGCTTGCCTGTAAGGTCTTTAATTGCTTTTTGGCTTCCTCGTTCTGCTTCCGTTTTTCCTCAGTAATCTGTTGCTCTTTTTCTTTTACAGCATCAATCGCATTACTAGCACTGGCGATTTTTTTCAAATCCTCAGTGGTATAAATTGCTGTAGTTCCCGCCGGTGCTACTTTTTGCTTAGCATCAATAAATTCCTGAACCCTATCCGCAGTGTTTGGAGAATACCCTTTATTTAACAATGCAAGGCGTGTATTAGCCTTGGCAACATCCTGATTTAGCGAATCAAAGAAATCTTTTTGAGCTTGAGCGCCTTTTTTTGCTGCTTCGGCATTGTCATGGATTGCTTGAGTGTTTTCTTTAACTTTCAGTGCTGCATTTTGCGCTTCATTACCTGAAAGCTTGACTTGAACACCCAAAGCATCTAATGCGCTTTGTGACTTCTGAGCCTTTTGTGTATTTGTTTCAAGCTCAGCCGAGTTCTTTTTAAATGACTCATAAATCTCAGGATTGATTTGAAGTTTGTTAAACTCGGCAGTTGCTTGAGTCATACTAATTGTGCCGTTTTTAGCACGGTTCACAACGTCTACAACTTTCTCGTTGTTCGCATAAAGTTTAGCAATAGCATCTAACTGGGTATTTACAGTGCTGCTTGTTTCAGCAAGTGCAGCGTTTTGTCGATCAAATGCCTGTTTTAAATCGTCAGCAGCTTTCTTGCGTTCATTGCCTTGTAGCTTGTCTAAAGACTCAGCCGTCTGATCAGCAATTGCAGCTTGTGCTTGTAGTACTTTATTTGTTTCATTAGCACGGTCTTTAAAGTACATATAGCCCGCAGCTAAAGCAGCAACCGCCACCGTTGCTACACCAACCCAACCACCCATCAACATGAATGCGCGTGAACCTAAAGACCGTGCAGCAGTATTTGCACCTTGTGCCACTGTATCCGCTTCAAGTGCCGCAGTATGAGCAGCAGTGGCAGCAGTAGAAGCACGCTCCGCAGCGAGTACAGTAGTCTGAACATAAGTTAGTCGAGCCATCCCCGACATACGAGCAGCCGTGGCTTGAGCATCAGCTAATTGCATAGCTCGAAGTTCAGCAATGGCAGCAGTACGTGAAACCTCGGCAGCCGTAGCTGTTGCAGTACCTTGTAACTCAGCAAGCAATGTTGCTCGGCGTTCAGTAGATGCAGCGATAGACGCTTGCATTGCTACAGCTTGAGAAAGAATAGCTTTTGTTAATGCCGTTACACCACCAACAACTGCAATGTCTGCAATGGTAGAAAGGTTTTCACCGAGAGAGCGAATTGCACTTGAAAGTGTACTTGCTGCACCTGAGCCTTTGCCTGCTTCACCGATAAACTTTGTCACAGCATTTGATAGCAATGTGAATGATTGCCCGATGGTAAAGTCTGTTTTACCGAATAGATCGTCTACTGAACCTTTCGCTTTCGTTAATGCTTCAACCAAAACATCGCCAGTGATTTTACCTTGTGCAGCAACGCCACGAAGTTCGCCTACCGTGATTCCCATGCCTTGCGCGATAGCTTTTGCAAGACCCGGGGCTTGTTCCATGACACTGTTCAGCTCCTCACCGCGTAGTACCCCTGACGCGAGTGCTTGTCCGAATTGCAGTAGTGCTGCATTGGCTGATTCAGCAGAACCACCTGAAATTGCAATAGATTTTGCTACAGTTTCGGTTAGTTGTGCTGTTTGTTGTTGAGTTATGTTTAAGCGTTTAGTATTGTCAGCAAAGCGTTGATATGTTTCTGTTACACCCTGCCAAGCCTGACCTGTTTTTTGAGCAATGGCAAAAGTATCCGCCATCGCTGTATTCAATTCATTCTGAGAATTGGTCACAAGCTTTAAGCGGTTATTTAAGCCTGTGTACATATCCATTTTTTGAATTGCAGAACCAACAGTAACCAATCCCGCCATATACCCAGCGAGTTTGCTTGTAGCAGACGATAAGCTATTCATAGAGCGACCAGCAGCGTCACCGTTGCGCTCCATGTTGTTCAACTGATTAGATAAATCATTGATAGTACGAATTGTGTTTCTCGTATCAATCTCAATTACCAATCGGCTTGTTTGGTCTGCCATAAATTACTACCTTTTCCGCGCATTCAGCTTTTGCTGTCGTCTTGCGTTATCTAAAAACAGATTGTCGATTGCAAAAATACAATCTATAAAAATGTGAAGCTCACAGGGTGAATCATTCAATTCCAAGTACGATGTTATCTGCCCTGTGTGAAGCGGAAGCGGTGTACATTGCTCATACTGTCTAGCTCTTGCAATCATGTTGTAAGCAACAACTACAGATTCAGCAACACAACTATATTCAGGCTCTAACTCGGATTCAGGCATCGGCTTACCAAGCTTTGCGTAAATATCCCGCTTCTTTTCGTCACACCAGTCTTGAGAGCAATACTTGTAAAGCCTAATTACTTTCCCAAAACATCATCACGATTTGCATCTTCTTCGGCTTGAATGCGCTCAGCATTTTCTTTAATGAATGCCCAAATCACAATGCCAAGGTTGCCAAGATTTAAAAGCTTTGTTGCGTTTTCAGGCGTGTAAGACTTCTCGACTTCTTCGCCATTCTCAACAAATGTGATGTACTTCCAATCCTTGATTAAATGACATGCACAAGCTTCAAGTAGCAATTCATGATAGAGTTTATCGCCTGCAACCGCTTGTGATGGCTCAAATCCTTTAGATGCAATCTGATTGTTTACACGCTCAAGGGCAACACGGTACGGCTTGTAACTGATACCACGAATATCGAACTCAGCTAAAACCTCGCCTGTTTCAGGGTCTTTGTACTCAACCCAACGAGAAACATCTTTGCTTTTTTGAATTTCTACTTTTAAGGACATTTAAAGCTCCAAAACCGCCCGAAGGCGGTATGTTCAATATTAAGGAATACGTGTAAGAGTTGGTGCTTCGTACTGCACAGTAAACGTAAACTGTGTGCTAAGAATATCAGTAGATGAGCCACTAGGAAGCGGTGCAGACAATGTGACTTGAGGGAAGTTAAGCACGTACTGATTGCCAAGATTATCTTTCAGGGTCCACTCAAGGGAAACAGGCGTATTGTTGAATTGTTTTTCGTACAAGTCAGCACTTGAAGCGTCCCAAGCCAGTGTTACTGTGCCTGAGATTTTCATTTGATTTTCAATGATGCCATCAATGTTATCATCAAAATTGATGCACTTTTGAATCTGAGCAGAGTTATCAAACGTCACTTCTAACTGAGTAGCGCAAGCAGTAATTGCAGCATTATCAAACTTAATTGCACCAGCAGATAATGTTGTGAATTGAGTGGCATTGCCCGCAGCAGTAACCGTACCAGTTGGCAATGTGCTTTGACCAACACGCTTCATGCCCATAATTGAGAATGTTGAAGTCACAATGCCACTTTCAGGAATGGTTAATTTCCAAGAATTGACATAGCAGCCTGTGAAAACTTCATAGATTGCTTTATCAGTAAAGCCTTTAATGATACTTAGGGTTTTAGCAGTAGAACCACCAAACGTCAACACATCGTTCGTCCAAGCATTATACGCTACAGCTTCGAGAAGTGGATCTTGCTCACCGTAGACAAATTCTGTTTCGATGTCGCCTGCAATATCCGAGCCTGTTACTAACGTGCCTGAGCCGATACGACTATCACGAATCGTTGCTGATTCAGTAGTGGATGGGGTTTCGTCTAGTCCGTTAGTTGTAAACGGTAGAACTTTCCACGTTGTCGCAATTGTATTTGGTGCTGACTCAACACCGTAGCGCGTAATCTGCTTACCGCCTGAACTTCCTGACATTGCTGTCTCCCGACAATAATATTCTTAATCAATAAAAGTAATATAGCATAACTAAATTGCTAATTCACTCTAAATTCTGCACGAACTATTTTAGAAAAAAAGTTATCATCGTTAATCGGCTCTGGTGCATGAACACGATAAATTTCGAGATTACCAGTGCTATAATTCTGCAACAAGTCACGCCATAATTGACATAGATTTGCCATTGTTAGTGTGCCTGTGTTCTTGGGAACATAGCATTGAATTGAAACAAATCCCCAATCTCGGACATTCAGACCATCATTGCCAATTTGTGAAGTTGTGCTACTGCCATATTGAATTGATACTGCACACCATGCTGCATTTGTCGGTGCAATAAATGGCTTGCCGTCTGCTGTTGGCTGGTTTTCGATTCTCAAGTAGCTGCTTTGAACCCCTGTGAACTCTCCGACCTTTTTGTAGATTGCTTTCTCTACTTCGATTTCTGTCATCATAAAAATGCCCTCGTGATGAGGGCATTATAGCTTAGTTTAATAGCGTCTTTGCAATTGCTGAAACCCTATCTTTGCAGAGTTTATAAATGTCCTTATAATTAAGTCCTGCATTAATTCCGTCACTAATTGCAATCTGAACCATTGTTTCGGCAATCTTTATTTCATTTAGCTTTCTAGCATCAAGATTATCTCTTTGACCCGCATCAATGCCTAGTGCTGAATTTGTCATTTTTGTTATTGTCATATAGTACATTTCAGAACTTTTACTACCATTTGTTCTAGCATATTCAACTAAATCACGTATAGCATCAGTTTCCAAGTGTCTTACCGCTTTACCCTCAATTCGAGCAATATCTCGCTTAGCTAGTTGCGTTCTTGCATCTCGAAAGGCTTTGACTAGCTTGATCTTTCTTTTTCGTGCTTCGAGCGTATTCTTTGAGTATGTCAACAGTAGATAGCATTGATCTTCTGTTAGCATGTAGTATCTGCTTGGTTTTGCAAAACCGCCATGAGGTAAAGCAACACCCTTTTCCGCTAAGACCGTTAAAGGGCTGATCTCTTCAAAATCTTCAGGATACTTATCGAGTAACTCAAGCAAGTTCCTATGTCTTTGGTCTAGGAATGGTGCAAGTGTACGGGAATCAACACGGAATTCTGATTTAATCAGAGCAATTGAAAAATCTGTCATGATAGTAACTCTATAGTTATGCCACTATTGGCAATTCAATTATAACATACTTTTTGTTTTTATTTTATTAAGTGAATGTGGCAACATTGACAAGATGCTTTCGGATGCCTCCTAGCCACACTTCATCATAACAGGTTATTGCTTATTCATCATCACTAAGTATCTCTAATTCTGCTTTATACATTGCCTGTGCAAATAATAGAAAGACACATATTAATGACATAACCCAAGTAAGCACAATTAACCAAATCGGTTGATCTGAATTTTTAAAAACAATAAACCACACGAACATTAAAATTAATGCGATGAAGCTATTTATAAAATCTTTAATCACACCAACTCCCCCAACTTATCCAACATTCGTTTTAAATTCTCAGGAGGTAGAACGTCTTTCAATTCAGGATGCTCCATGATGACATTTTTTAAATGATTCACATATTGAGAACATGCAACCACATTGTCCTTTGTGTACCCTAGATTGCTGTGAATCCTGTCTATTGACAGCGTATGAATGCCACGATCAAAAGCGATTCCACTATAAAAACAATGGGTTTTCTTCAATATTTGTTTCATTTCGTCTAGTGTTAAATCAAAATGAATACCTCGCTTATTTGCACTTTCTTTGACATTTGCATACTTCTTTTTCACCCACATTTTAAAACGATCAGATTCAGGATGATGATATTTACCATCGTCATCAAGTTCATCTTTGATCATCACGAGAAATGGAATACCATGCAGCGTGTGCTTATTCCCTGCCTTGCAAATCCCTGCATCAATCAGGAAGTTTGCCATCTTTTTCATGTCAGCAATAGAACTATCTTTCGTATTGCTATTGTTTGACATGCCGTTTATTTCAGTAGCGACTAGACTCATATCTTTTGAATTTAGCCATTCTTTGCCTTTTTGGGTTTCCATGCAGTACACGATTATCTCCCATACTTTGCCACAATACTTAAAAATGCCAACTTATAAACGCCCAATGGTGCTTGCTTACTGTGTCCATTTTCCAATTTCATGCCATAGGGTAAATTGTTCTGAACGTACAACATGCCACCTAGTTTTAAGGTAGCGATCTTCGCAGCACCATCAGCTAATGCTTCGCTTCCACTCTTACTAGTGCCGATAGGTACTTGCGAATTATCGGCACTATTTAATGAAACCCTATGCGAATTTCGATAAGCCCCTGTATCAACAGGTGAGCGTGTAATCACTTGTTGCAGCGTATCAATTGCAATCTTCTTTGTTAAGTCCTCAGCGTCTTTCGTTACTGTAAACTTAAAGTTGCTCGGTCTGCTGCTCCATCCCATATTGTAAAACCCCATTCTTGACCCAAAACCGTTTACCGTTTTGACAGTCTACAAATGACGCTAATAGATCAGGATAATTCGAGTGACTGTCCGAGTAGCCAACATAGACCACTTGATCACATTCGTCTAGTTCTGAAACGAGTTGAGCTGCCAATTTGTCGTGAGCATAGATTAAGTCGAATCCATCAAATCCAACTTTCTCAAATAGTTTCGTCCAGCCTTTCTTCGTTGCCTTTGCCACTGCGCCTTTTGCTATTTTGCTCATTTAGATTGCTCCTTGCACATCCCATAGTATTTAGCATTGAATTCATTTAACTGTTCGTCTTTGTAAGTCTGACTGCTATAATCAGGCTGTGAATAGGCATCACGAATCATGTAGTCAACAATATCATGGCTGCTCTTGTCTTTTGTTTCCCTATATTGCTTCTCGTTGAAGTTGACCATTTGAGTGATGGGAACACCCACTTGTTTGGCTTTCATGATTGCGTTTGACATTTTCAAAAGAATGTAGCAGTTTGACGTTGATCCTGCGGCATTCGCTGCTAACGGCGCAGCGAGTAAAAGCGATAGTAGTAATTTTTTCATTTTAGTTTTCCTTCAATTCTAAAGCTTGTAAGCGATATTTCTTTCCGCGAATTTCAAAATCAATAACAATATCTTCCTTAATCAAGTGTTCAGCTACAGCATTAATTGCGCTATCTGTAACATCATCCTTTTCACCAATAAACATATTATTTTTTGGATTTACTCGACCTGCTATTATTGTTCCACTTAGTATTGATGACATTACTTTAATTGGGTTTTTACTCATCTCCATTCTCCTGTGTTACTCTGATCATGGCGTTGTATATATTTTCTAAATCGGCATAATGTAAATTATCTGAAATTGAGCTATATGCTGAATCAAGCATTCTTTCTGTCGGCTCTTCCGGCACAATCACCCACTCGCCACTTTCAACTTTTGCAAGCTTTGCTTTCAGCTGATCAATTTCGGATTGTTTATGCTTAACACAATCTAACCAACCCAACCACATAACCCTAAGATTAATTAATGTTTTTTCATCTTGATCACCAAATGAAAGATCTTCAAAAAACCAAGTCCCCCTTTTGTGATCAAATACAATCTTATTTTCTTTAACACGGTACTTATCACTAAATGCTTTGATTTCTTTCTCTAAATCAATCATAACTCAACAACCTCATATTTTCCTAAGTGTTTAATTGCGAACCAGTGACCGTTTAGTAGTTGATACCAAGTTCCATCATTCAGCAAAAGGTATCTGTCTATTTCGGGTTGGTAGTGACTAGGTTTTATTTCCATCGATTGATTCCTTCTTCTTAAGAAGCTCATCTTTAACCCACTTACTAAAATCAAAAGTCTTGGCAAACTCTAGCAAGTGTTTTTCTTTTTCAATATTGAAAGAAACACGTTTTGAAACGCGCTTCTTTTCGTAGTCTTTTTTTCTATCATTCTGCATAAGATGAAAGCTCGCCAGAACATGCAATATTGAAAGCTAATCCAAGTGTTAAATGCTCGCGTACAATTTCTCCAGTTCCGCGTTTTGCATAAAGATATGCAGAACTGCCATTTATTGTTAAGCGTTCGCTTTTCTTAAAGGTTAAGCCGTGTTTTTTAGCTTCTGCACGACACTCTTTGATTACTTGAGCATTATTTAGTGTAGTCATTTCATTCATCCTTTGCAAAATAAGCACCATTGCTTTCTATGTTTTTACTATATCGTAGCTACGATAAAAAGACAAATTCATATTTCTAATAACTTATATTTATTTTACTTATTAAAAAACCGCGCTAGGCGGTTATTTTTCTGAGTTGCGCATATATCGTGACTGGGAAACAGATCGGAAGAGCACACGTCTGAACTCCAGTCACCTGAAGCTATCTCGTATGCCGTCTTCTGCTTGAA
>OGVK01000004.1_pt1 | contig 28920 bp, 31 predicted proteins | sample 1575721 | NCBI WGS metagenome assembly OGVK01 (sample SAMN07581521, study PRJEB24739) | freshwater metagenome | place: Singapore | collected 2015-01 | reverse complement strand
CATGAACGCAATCATCCAAGGCGTAACCATCGCCCCATCATTCCCCGACATGACTGTCGATCTCAAGTCCGTGACCATTGATACAGATACCGATGTGAGCTTCAAGCTCGTACACGGCACAGCGTGGGTTTGGGCAAACATCCGTGTTGAAACACACCAAGAACAAGCCACCAAAACCGTGTTTGCAGCCGAGCCATACAACGACCGCGAGTACACCGTGTACTACGACGAGCCGCAAACCGTTGGCTATGCGTCGGCCTTCAATTGGTCAGATGAAGTGTTCGCCGTGCAAGACATGCCTTTCATACTCACGTTTGCACAGCACACCGCGCTGAACGAACACCTCGCCAACTTGGCACAAGACGAAGCAACCAACTAAGGACAAGCCCCCGAAAGGGGGCAATGAGGAATGATCATGACAACAGTCAGAGAGTATTTCAATTGGCGCGAAAATGGCGGCGGACAAGACTGCGATCAAGATATGGCAGGAATTGCCGCTTGCTTTGCCAATCATTGCGTTAATCAGTACAGCGAGCAGTTGTGTGCACGCATTGCCGAGTTGGAAGCGGCGCTAACCGAAGCGCGATCATGGATTGGCGATGGTGAAGACTCAATCTGCTCTTTTGTGTATCCAGAACAATGCAGCAGCGATTACGTCGAGATGGTTAATCGCGTTGATTCTGCATTGAGCAAAGGGGATGCGGTATGAACATCCACACCATTGCGCGACGCGCAGCCGCACAAATGCACGACGACCAGTTCGACGTGATCACTCGCAAAGCGGCAACTGAATTCAAGCAAGACAAGCCATTCCGCGTGTTTTTGGGCTGGGTTGTCTACATGTTGGCAGCCATTGTGATGATGGCAATTGCACAAAAAGTTTGGGGGGTTTGATATGAGCCGCACACATTGGAAGCGTCTGATCAATCCAGACTATTTGGGCGCGTACAGCTTGCCCGAAGGCCAAGACATGACCGTCATCATCAAGTCGGTCGGCAAGGAAATCGTGGTCGGCACTGGTGGCAAAAAAGACGAATGCACCGTTGCTCACATTGAAGGCAACAAGCCGCTGATCCTGAACAACACCAACTGCAAGACCATTGCCAAGCTGTACGGCGCGTACATCGAGGACTGGGTGGGCAAGCCAATCACATTGTTTGCCACAACTACCAAGCTTGCTGGCGATACGGTTGAGTGTCTGCGCATTCGCCCCGTGGTAGCCAAGCCACAAAAACCTGCCATTGCGCCTGATCGGTTTGCGAAGGCATTGGAGCAAGTCAAGCTGGGCAAGTTTGATGCAAACAAACTGCGCAATGATTTTGCGCTGACTGCCGACCAAAACGCACAGCTCAACCAAGCATTGCGCGAGGTGAGTCATGTTTAAAGTCCGAGCATCTGCGCTTGGGCAAATCATGGGTGATGCCAAAAGCATCGCCCCCGAACTGCTCAACACGCCTGAATTACAGCGCATCGCAGCCAAAAAAACCAAGACCGACGAGGACAAGACCATTCTTGCGCCGCTCTATCGTCAGTCGCTGTCGGCTGGTGCAAAAACGTATGTCAAAAGCCGCCTATCTCAAGACCTGCTGAGTTGGTCACCAGAGGTCAGTACAAAGTACATGGAGAAGGGTCACGCGGTCGAAGATGACGCTATCGAACTGTACAACACGGTCATGTTTGAGTCGGCAGTTAAAAACACTGAGTACCGCGAAAACGACTGGGTTTGCGGTACATGCGACATTGATTTAGGCGACAAGATCGTAGACATCAAATCAGCTTGGTCGCTGCCCACCTTCCCCATCCTACCCGAAGATGCTCATGACAGTGGTTATGAGTGGCAGGTACGCGCCTACATGATGCTGTGGGATCGTCCACGCGCTGAGGTGGCGTTTTGCATGGTGGACACCCCTGATTATCTGATCGGCTACGAGTCGGAGGAATTGCACATCGTTGGGCATATCGACCCATTTCGGCGTGTGACTGTTGTGCGGTATGAGCGCGACATGGAAAAGGAACAGGCCATCATTGATCGTGTCGAAGCATGTCGGCGGTATTACGGCGAACTGATGGAGCGCATCAAGGCAGGTGCAGCATGAGCCAATCCAAGACCTACGTCATCCGCACTCAACTGATTGCCGACAACGCCTGTAAAGCAATCCTGAGCAATTGGGAGCGCATGCAAGCGGACGGAAAGCCCATGTGCGTGGAGATCAAGCGCACCAGTCGGAGTCTGGAGCAAAACAAGCGGTATTGGGCAATCCTGCACCGCTTTAGCAAGGCCGTGAAGATCGGCGGTCGGCACTACGCACCTGAAACACTGCATGAGTACTTCAAGCGTGAATTCATCGGCATAACTGCGCTGCCCAACGGAATGCCAATGTCTAAAAGTAGTGCTGACCTGAGCGTCGATGCGCTTGGTGAGTACATGCAGCAAGTTGAAGCATGGATGATCGATAACGGCGCAAGCCCTGAGATTTTGGGAGAGTGAGATGAGTAACTTTAAAGCTGGCGACAAAGTCTATTCGCCCACCAAGTCAGGAAAAATCTTGACAGTGTTGGTTACTGATGATGAGTCATATCCTGTCGAGGTTGGGGGTGTGACTTACACATTGGATGGGAGGGTTATTGATTACTATCTTACACCACAGGTCTTCCACGCCACCCCTGAAAACCACGCCCTGTTATCACAACTCTACCCTAATGTGGAGTTTGAGAAGCCGAAGCTGACGGGCAGTGATTTGACGTGGCAGAAGCTTATAGAAAGCGCCAATGGTGTGCTGTGTTGGGTAAGCAATGAGTCTGACGACCAAGCAATTCAAAACGAATGTGTGCGAGTAGTGATTTCGGAAGGGGGTGGTAGCGGTTTTAAGGATGACGACGGCAACCATTGGCGCTACGCCGTCCCTGTCCCACGCAACTACTACGCAATGGATGATGAATAACCCCACCGCCCCACTCGGTGGGGCATCCCTAGATTGAGGATGATGATTATGAAACGCGCAAAACCAGACCACGTTAAAAAGTTGATTGAGTTGTTTGAGCAGTACCCAGATGGCTTGAACATGCGCCAGATTCAAACTGAGCTGCAAACCAGCCCTGTAAACGCCCAAGCTGCTCTCGATGAGTTGGGCGCGGTTAAGGCCGGTGCAAAGTGGGTGCTGACAGATGATGAGGTCGCACTGGTGGAAGTCGCACCAGGCGCAAAAGCGGACATGACAGTAGTAAATGAAAACTTTACTACTGAACTATCTGGAAATTCCGGAGAGTTGCCCGAACCCAAGCAGCTTGATCAGTCTGTCTTTGATGGTCTGCCGCCGGAATATCGGTGGGCAGCGATTAGTAGCGATGGACGAGCTCATGCGCATAAGTGCACGCCAAAAGGCGCGACGGAAGCATCTTGGTGGTGTGTTCGTGGCTGTGCAGTTTATTTGATTGGCGAAGGCTACGACACAACCGACTGGCAAAACAGCCTGATCGAGCGCGAAACGGTAAACCCCGTATCGGAACAAAAACAGGATGATGCGACCTGCCCTAGCTCTGACCGAGATCAGCCCAAAGCCAAATCAGACTACTCGCCCGTCTTTGACAACATCAAAGGGCTCGTACTGAGCACGATCAAGGCGCATGGTGGCGCGACTGCCGACCGTGTACGCGAACTGACTGGAATGCACCCCGATGACATTGCTGATGCGGTGCAATTCATGGTTGATCATGGTCAGTTGATCGGGCGTGAGGTCTACTTTGCGACGGTGTACGAGGTGGCAGCATGAGCATGATTAGTATTGAAGATCACAACGAAACCGTGGCGCAACTTAAAGACCAGATCCAAAACCTGCGCAAGCAACGCGACCAAGCCGTAGCAGATTGCGCCATGCTTGAAGCGGACAAGATTGGGCTGATCAAAGCATGCGACCAACGTGCAGCGCATGAGTACAAGTTGATGGGTGAGAATGCGGCGCTCAAAGCCGAAAACGAGCGGTTGAAGGCGGCTCAAAACGGGACGCCTTGCACTCATAAATTCAACGCAACAAACAATGCGGGCGAGCTGTCCTGTATCCACTGCCACATGTCTTTTAAGGATCAGCAAAAATGAAACTCCTCACCGCAAGCCTTATTATGCAGCAAGCCAATGATGGTAGTTGGCGCGTTGCATCATCTTGTGTAAAGGGCAAGAAACACAAAGCGCATGGCAAAACCCTAGCCGAAGCCGTCGCCCGTTGCGTCGTGCAAATGCGGTTGGGGGATGAGGTGGATGTGCCTGACGAACTGTGTGGGAGATGTGATGATGCGGTTTAAAGAGGTGCAGTACTCAGCTTTACGCTTGGCTTGGAAGTTTCAAAAAATGCAAATTGATCGGGCTAAAAACAAGCATAACGTCAAGTGGTTTTCGCTTTGGAATGTGGCTTTTGCTGTTGCGCTACCCATCGGCGCTGTAGTCATGTCAATTCGTGAAAAGCAGTTTCTTGAAGATAATCATGATGCAATTGTGAATTGCATTGAAAGATACTGGGAATCAACGGAGGTTAATAATGCCTGAACTGATCATTCTACCCCCCGAAGCCGTGTGGCTCACCGACGAGCAGGCCGCACAGTATCTCGGCTATGAACCGCGGTACTTTCAGGAGAATATCCGCACAAAGCCTTGGTTCACGGTGGAGCCAAGCACAGTGTTGGGTGCACGACGTTGGCGCGTGTCAGAACTTAGCGACTTCTTGGCCGCCAAGCCCAAAGATGTCAGAGTTGGACGTAAGCGCAGTGCTTAATCTAGCAACTGCGCAATCTCGGTCGGCGTGGCGTTGTAGTAAATCATCAGTGAGCGCGGATCTTTATGCCCAACCATCCGCGCCAAATCTAACACGGGCAACTTCTTAGCCAATCGCGTCAATGCCTCGTGTCGTGTGTCGTGGAAGCGCAATTCTTCGATTTCACAGCGATCTCTAGCCCGGCGAAATAACGTCACAAAAGAATCGTCACGCACTGTAAATACACGGGTTTTGTCTAGTCCGCGCATCAAATCAAGCAATTCTATGGCCCGGCGTGAAAGCGGTACTTTTCGCCTACTTCCATTCTTGGTTTCAGTCAGCAAAACGTAACGCTCGGCAATATTCACCCGATCCCATGTCATTTGCCGTATCTCGCCTGAGCGCATGGCGGTTTCCAAGGCAAACAGAAAACCAATGGCGACCTGCTGCATGGCGGTCTGTGGCGTTGCTTCCGTGTGGCCAAGGGCAAGGCATATCCGGTCTATCTCGTCTTGAGAGATGCGCCTATCTCGATGCTGTGGTTGTGGCGGTTTGGTGAGATCGGCAAATGGATTAGAGTTGATCCACTTCCACTCCTTGCGAGCGACGTTAAACACAGATGAGAGTAGCGATATTTCACGCAGCACACTTCCAGCGGCGACCGACTGCCCTCTAGTGTCACGCCACCGCACCAAATCATCTGTGGTGATTTTGCGCATCTGCATGGCGCACAAGCGTGGAAACTCACGCCTGATCAACTCAATCCGTTTCAGCTCCCATTTGTGCCCCTTGTGCGTGGGGCTAACATCGGTTGCGTACCGGTCAAGCGCGTCATTGAGCGTGTGATCTGTGCCAAGGCCAAGGACTTGGTTTCTGATCTCGGTTTCTGTCTTTGCTGCCCAAGCCTTTGCGTCGGCTTTGGTGTCGCGTGTAGCTGATCTGCGTATGCCGTTCACACATACTTCGACGCGCCACACTCCCCCACGTTGTCTATAAGTTGCCACGGCGTAAAACTGGCGTAATTTAATATGGGCAAAACTGTAGCAAAAAAGGGGAAAACTGGTAAATAGGCACGTTTGAAAGATCGGGTAAATCAGGCATTTAAGGGCAAATATGTAGCATATATGGGCATAAGTGGGTTATAGTGGGATGTCCGGCCTCGGGCACTCTCTTTCCTTTAGAATCAATATACTTACGATCAATTTGGCGTATTCATGGCGTAATCCGTAAAACAAAAACCGCCCATCTCTGAGCGGCTTTGTCGGCTTGGTATCCCATGCCCGATGTGTGCGAGCATTGCACACGCAACCTTTCCCAAACTGCTTCATTTTGGGACTGCTCTATCTGATTGAGCTAACACATCATGAGTTGATCATACCACATGTTCGATTTTTGCCAAATTTTAAACATGATGGAGCGGACGTGTTTAATTTTTGCGGTTTTTTCGACATGTTTAGCCGCTTTTAGCTACTTTTAGCCGGTTCTTATTTGACGGTCATTTGATCGTTATTTGATTTTGATGGGTGTTTTGTCAAATAAAAACCGCAGCGTGCTAGGCAGTGGCTGCGGGCGTATTAAATGCAGTTTAACACGCTACCGACATACCGGCACACAGACCTGCACGTTGATCGGCACTGTTACGCTGACAGAGTGAGATGCGCACCCTGTCAGTAGCAGGCACAGCAACAAACGGATCATGACAAAAACAACAGGCGCTCAGACTTGCGTCGGCGCGTCAGCCCAGCCAACACCTTGCCGTCTGCTTTGTCCCACTTCAAAAACTCACCAGCAGCACCCTGATAATCACCGGCGTTGAGTTTTTTGAGTAGGGTTGATCCACGCAAAGCCCCTGCACCCACGTTAAATGCGAAACAAACCAGCGCATCAAACTGGTTTTGATTGATCGGCACGGTCACCGCAGTAGTCACAGCAGATTCAAACGTGGCGATGTCTGAGCGCAGCAGTTCGTCAGCCTGAGCCTGAGTGATACGTTGCCCCATCTGCGCGGTTTTGGTGTGGCCATAGCCGATGGTGACCACGCCAACAGCGTCTTTGTACGCATCGAGCTTGCAGCCCTCAAAGGACTTGATTAGATCAAGCCCCTTTTGGCCAATAGCCATTTGTCCACCGATACCGAGCATGATGCCAAGATCAGCCTGCCCTGCTTTGGCTGCAATACGATTGACCGCATCGACTTGCCGCTGAGTGAGTACGCCGCCGCACATCTGACGTAGCTTGTCAAAGATTGCTTTCATTGCTGGCCCCCATCATTCGGCTTGATGATATTGCGAGCATCACGGATCACTTCGTCAAGCTGCTTGCCTTCACGAGCGTTGATCCAATTAAAAGACCAACGGACGATAGCCCACCCCACCAGTCCACAGCTAAACACCACTCCACCGATGGCCACCATGCCGACCCATGATTCAAACGGGTCAGACACTCGCGCCCAATCAAGCAGACCAAACTTGACGACCACAGCAGAGCCAAGGCTCAAACTGCTCACTACGGTGCTAATCAAGCCAATCGCCCATTCCTTTGGTGAGCGTGGCATTCGTGCCATAAAAACGACTGCCATTGCCAACACCGCAGCAACCAATCCAATACCAGCAGTGCCATAAATGGTCACCGCTGTGGCGTGGCTTGCTGCTCCTTTTGCAGCAGCACCTGCGCCCGTTCCTACTCCGTGCTCAATCATAGCCACCCGCTCACATTGACTACGCCATCGGCTTGCAGCCATTTTTTGGTTTGTTGGTATTGGTCATTGATCTGCTGCGTAGTCAGTGCAACCGAGTCGAATCGAAACTCTTTAACCCGTGCTTTGTGCGCTGTGTTATCCAACACGCTAGACAGCGGTACGGCTGCGATCTGCATGGATGGGAACGAGCCAGCAAAGTTGAGTTGACGCGATGATGCGTAAAAACGCTTGTCGTCACCAGGCACAACCGTAGCTACTACCGGAGTCGCGCTAAAGCTTGGGACGTACAGTGTGAGCGTTGCAGACCCGTCCGTGTTCGATGTTTGCGTCATGGCGACGTAGTGATACGGCATTGCTGGACGCGCAGCCAAGCCTGTACCAATCACAAGATCAACAAATTGACTGCCGACTGTGCCTGCTGCGGTGCGGTAGTAAAACGCAGCGCGGATGGTCAGTGTGGACGTACCAGACACAGTTTCGCGGACAAACAGCCCCATGCCTAAGCCTGTGCCGTTGTAGTTGCCGCCAAGCCATTGCGCCACTGCGCTTGCACTTGCTGTATTGGTTTCAGTGGCAAATACGCCAGACAGCGTAAAGTTGTTGTACAGATGCTCACTCAAACCCACGACATTAACGCCACCATCGCCATTGGCGATAATGCCATTGGTTGTAATCAGTGTCGCGTCGTTGACCTTAGTCAGTGTGCGCTCGGCATCTGATAAATCGAAAAAGTTGAGTGGGTTATTGGCTCGCACCAACACTTGCATGTTGTCTGTATGCACCACACGACCCGCAACCGGAGCGTTAGATGGAGCGTTGGAGTTTTTCAGAGTGACCGACAGCGTCATGATAGTGACCTCTTAGGAAGCGTTGAAACCGTCACGGCGGCTGTATTGCCACATGACGCTTGCGTTGTGCAGAGCAAATGTATTGCCCAGTGGTGATACAGCAGTGTCATAAAGACCGGCTGAATCGCGGATGTTTGTGCGTGGGCCAGTAGTAGGCCCTGCCTGATCAGGATCGGTCGGACGACCACGACCGCAAGTCAGTACAGCATCGGCAGTTGCGGCAGACGATAGTGTGATCGTGATTGTGTCAAAGCCAGTGACTGCCACACTTGAGATGCGTGACGTGTTGACCGCCCCACCCTCCCAAATATCAAAGCCACTGTTATGGGTTGCGGCACACAGCGCGGTATCAATAACAAGCTGTGAGCGAGCGTTGTACTTGACTGTGATGGTAGTAGTGCCCCACTGCACTTCGACGGGCTGCAATGGCTCCCAACGCGAGTGCATAAACAGCGTTTCAAACATGGCGCGGCTTTGATACTCGCCCATCAGCCAACTGCCCTCAGCAGTCAGGTGCAGATAGTCATCTGTGCTATGCGGCATCATGTAGACAGGCGCAAACATAACGATATCGGGATAGGTGCGACTCATACGCCACTGAACGAGCGCAGATGACATAAAATCGTTGTTATAGCGTTTATGCGCACCGGTCTGATAGATAAACATGCAAGGCACAAAATCCTGACCGGTGATTTGCATCAGGCGCTTGTCAAACTCTTGCTTAATGCGCTTCACGCGCTCGGCATACAACCAAAGCGCAGTATCGGAATCCGACTCACCTTGAATATAGCTGTACGCGGACACGGCGTAAGTTTCGCCAAGCGAGTCACACAGCGCCTTGGTGTCGGCAATATACTGAGTGGCTTTCTCAAACCATCCGACCCCGCCAAACTCGGCAGGACTGAGCGTTTCGGCAGAGTCGCCACCGTCGCCATTGCTGCTGCCAATAAAACTGGGGGGTGTGCCAAAACTGGCGTTAAACCGACGCGCCAGACCGTTTACAGTGCCAGCCACTGGAGACTCCATGCCAGACTCAACCAGCGGCGCAAATGCTGTCGCAGCATAACCAACATCGCCAACACGAGTACGCACACCACCAGACAGCATGACGTTACTAAACGCCGATGCTGTACTGATAACAGGGCTCGCTTGAGATGTGCCACGAGATAGCGATTGACCGTAGATCAAGATATGGTTGCGATCAAGGATTTTATGCTGACCGGTCGATAGCGATGCCGCTTTATAGACCGCAGCATAGATATCAGTGGTATCAATCGCAGTTTGATCCGCAACAAGACCGGGGATATACACATTGCCATTTGGTGCGATGTATAAAAGCGACCGGCCGCTATCTGTATTAATGCTGATACTGCGGGATTTGCCAAAACTGACTTTGAGATTAAATAAATGCAGCTCGCCATTTTTAAAGCTGAAAAACTGCCGTCCGGCAATATCAGACACCAGTAGACCAACCAGTTTATCTACCGCAATTGACAGGCCAAACGCGCTGACAATGCCGTCTTTGACTGACAGAAACTCACGCCCACCTGCATCACGAATGGCAAAGTTTGCAGATGGCGTTAATTCAAAGCCAGCAAGATACACGCCTTGCTCAGTATCAACGCTAAACAGGATTTTATCGGTCGCCTGATGCACGATACTAAACGCTAGACGTTTGCCGTCTGGGTTGTGCAGCACGTCTAGCACCAGACCGGCATTGGAAAGTAGTGAGTTGATCATCACCAGTAGCGCCGCATCACCTGCCAACGCAGCAGCCAATTCATCGCGGTCTGATTTCGTTAGAACTGTTCCATTCCACTGCCACAGCCAGTTATTTGCAGGGTTTGGATCGTTGGTGACACGAGCAAAGCTGTTGGTTGGCAGTGTCGCCTTGTCTGCATCAAGCGCCGCATAAGTCAGATAAGCCCTTGCTGTGCCGTTGGCTAGTGCATCAATCGCACTATCAAGCAGTGCGATTTCTTGATTCGTGGTTTTGATATTTGCGCCGATTGCAGCAATGGCAGCGGGTAAGTTCGTTTCCATTTTTAAGACTCCAATGCCGCGTTAAAGATCGCCAGATAATCAATCTCAGCGTCTTCATCTTCTGGGTTTGGGCTAGGTGTGATAACCGTTACTGCGCCGGTCGCATTACCGCCACCACCTTGCATAATCAGGACATTAGCCCGCAGATTTGCCGCAGGTGTGCTGTCTGAGATGTCAAATTTGTAGACAATCGTGATCTCGGTATCTGTGATCTCACTAACTGCGATATAGCCAAGTCTTGCGCTTGATGGCGTTGCACGATCATCGACACTGATTTGCACCATGCGCATCGACGGTCGATACAAATACCCGTGCTTGAACGTGGCGTATCGTGGCGCGGTAGATGATGAATCCAAGTCAAAAGAGTGTGTTTTGCGTGTCGATAAGGCCTTTAGGCCGTCCTCGGAGATTACTGCATTGATATGCCATAAAGCATCGCGGCCAAGGCTTGGTGGATCGCCACTAAATACAGTTTCTCCCATCCCTACTGCGTTAATCGTCAGCGAAATTTGCTCAATGGCTGGTGTGCCCGTGGATAAAAATGCAAGCGCAGATCGGTGTACAGTGCCGCGGATGTTGTTTGCAAATTTGGTGTTGTCGTTGCTGTCTCGATGCAGTGCAGCTCCACCAGATTTGTTGGTCTTGACTGCAAAATTGATATTGCCGCTTTCACCTTTGACGTGGATTGCATGACCATTACAGTCCTCAACGTCCGCTTCGATGCTTGCCCCTGCGCCGGTGTATAGCAGTGCATCACCGGTGAAAAACTCGCCTTCCTCCGGATCGCCAACTCGACCAGTGGAGTTTGAGTAGAGCATGTTGACGCACGCCGATGATGTGACGTGCACGCCGGTCACGCCAACAACTCGTGGAGATAGCTGCTTAATGTTGCGGACGGTCACCTCGCAGCGGAAGCGCTTTGATGCATTGATTGTCACGCCGTCAAATTCGGCCATCGGTTGCGTGTATGTTGGGATTGCCGCCGACCAATTGGGGTGCAGTGTCCCCAAAAAACGAACGTCAAAAAACGCACTGCCATACGCGCCATCGTCGATCTGTACTTGCGAGCGGTTTGACTCGCTGATGATTCGTCCGCCTTTGGTCAATCGGCAAATATCACGGGTGCGAAAGCCACAACCTGACCAGTTCGCGTAAGTGTGAATGTCGCCACATTCGATGTTTGCCCGATGAATCACAATGCCGTCACACGGATCACCAGAGTAATAGTCAGACATAGCGATTTGCGTATGAGCCAATGGCCGTGGCAATAGACCGCACAGACCGACCCAAGCACGACGCATTAGCCAGTCACCATTGCCAACACCGAAGCCGCCACGGATGATGATGCCCTCTTTGCCGCAAATGCCGACGATGCAGTCAATAATAGTGAGCTGTAGGTTGTATTGAGACTGCTCAACTGTAGGCGGCTCGCTAAGCACTCCGATGCCAGCGACGTTGGTAACAATGACATCATCAAGCACAAATGCCGCCGCTGACCAATTAATACCGCCGCCGGACGTATTGCCAACATCCACGTCAGGCTCGTTGTACTCACCGAGCAGATATTGGCCATTGATGCGCAGGTCTTTAAGTGTGACCGACTCAATATTGACGCCGACGATAGCATCTTGATTCGACCCGACAATCATGCGCAGCTCAGTCAAATCTTGGCCTTTTCCGATCAGACTGACTCGGCTACGCATGGTCAAGCCACTGATCATGTACACGCCGCTATTGAGATATACCGCGCCACCGCCGGATAGATTTGCATAATCAATAGCTGCTTGAATGGAGTCGGTGCAATCCGTCTCGCCGTCCGGAACTGCGCCAAAATCAGCAGCATTAATAAAGTCAGATAGTTTGCTGTTGACTGTTCGCACAACTGCATCACCAGCGCCAAGCAAATACGTTCCGTTGTTTGTGCCACCCAAACCCTGTGCCGCCGCAAGCCATTCTTTGAGTGTTGCGAGTAGCAATTTCGGGTCTTCGCCGTAGTCTGCCTTGAGCGCCCGAGAGATTTGCGCGGACAGTTCTTGTAGTGCTCGCCATGCTGCGTCAAAGTCACCATCAAGCACAGATGGAATAAATTTATTTGTGTTGTTTGAATACGACAACTCGCGCTCAAGCGGAGTCTGCCGATAAATCACAATCTTTGAACTTGCGAGCGGCGGCGTTGATAATGTGACCATGCCGCCACTGTAGGTGTATTCGGATACAACACTTCCATTGATTTCTACGCGCAGATAATCAGCATTTGGCACAACAAAACCCGCAGCAAATGTCGATGTTGTGCCATTCGCTATATATGTGGTTACAGGAATCTGCTCTGGTACGGTCATGTCTGCGCTCACTCAAAGTCAAGCGACGCTTCAAAGCTGCCGCTATTCGTTCTCCAAGTGTCGCGTTCAACAGCATTCAATTTCTTGAGTGATTTTCCGAATCTGCAAGGGCCATCTTCAATCGCACCAGCCAAGCTATCAAGGTGGTCATCTTCTTGCACTGTCACCGCAGGATTAAACTGACGCATCTGCACCACGGCTGGCGCGTCTTTGGTCTGTCCTGCTTCGTCAGTCACCTCAAGCACACTCATGTGCGCCCACAGCAGACCAGACGTTAAGGGTGCTTCGATCTGCCCCAAGATGCGCTTGTTCTTGGCTTGGGTGGCATGCACTTCTGACACGCCGCAATTGATCCGCCGCGCTTTGAATGCTGCCTTGAGATAGTCAGGTAGTGAGCCGCCGATGCCGTTGGTTTCAACGACGACACGGGTCAACATAAACTGCTCAACCAGATCAGCGATTTGCCAGACCTGCCCACCCTTTGGTCTGCCTGTATCGTCGGTTTCAACAAACGCACCGGTCAGCGCAATAGCTCGATGCCAGTAGTGATTACCCTGCAAATCCTGAAACAACAAGGACAGTGACGAAACATCTGAGTTTTTCTTACCGCTCGATGGATCCCATCGCAGCGTGCCAGACACTAACTGCACGTTGCCGAGCCACATTGTTATCTCGCCATTGGCGCGACGGATCACAGGCTCACAGTCGTATGCAATCAGGTAGTCAGGATTCAGACGCACATCGCCAATTGGCTTGGCATGGAGTTGATACTGGCTGTCCCATTCGTTGAGCGTATTACACTCTTTGCGCCGCTCTGCCATCTCAGATGGCGTAAACCGCTCAGGCCACAATGCACCGCTATAGCAGTCGATCAGATTGTGTTCTGTGGCGGTACGGATTTCCCATGCACTGCCCACCGGTCTGACATGGTAGTCAATGCCGTCTTGCAACAGCTTGGCAGTCTTACCAATCCCAACAAACACATACTCAGGGCAAAATGGCAGCAGCATAGGCCGCCCTGCTTGTTCGTCGCGCTTAAACCGATACTCTTTGTTAAACATACGCAGGATCAGACAATCCGCCCCCTTTGCTTTGATGTCCTCGTATAACGAGTCGTGGGTGTGTGGCGTGCCGATCCATAGCTTTGTGGCTTCCGGCACAGCGATATGCACTTGTTCGCTTAGGCGGTGGCGCAGCTTCTCGCGTGCTTCAGGCGTGCCGATGTTCTTTTGCACCTCAACGTCATCGTTTTGGATTTCGTCGGCGCGTGATGATGTGATGTTGGAGAGAATGCCAGCGGCTTGCATCGACGGGTTGCGCTCATCTTTGGCATTGGGTGTCCACCAAAAATCAATATCGCCACGCCCATCGCCTAGCTTTAGATGTTCGGTCAATGGATGGCGGCGCAGCACTGCACGGGTATCACGGGAGCATTTACGCGCTGTTTTGTCTTGGTCGCCTTGGTGCAGGATTCGATACTGGTCATCGCAGTAATAACGCCATGCGTTATAGATACCCAAGATCGTAGATTTGGCATGGCCACGCGGCATCATCAGCAGTTTTGTGCGGCTTGGGCGTTCTAAAAATTCACACACCTGCAAGTGAAAGTCAGGCGGAATCCATCCCTGAGTTTCAGCCCAGATTAAGAAAAATACGGGTAGCGAAACCTTATCTGTCATTGTTTGCGCTGCGTATATTCCTCATAGCGTTTGTTGGCTCGCTTGAGCATGTCCTCAGCAGCTTTGGTGGCTTCCTCTGGCTCGTCTACTGTCCGGCCTTGTGCTTTGGCTTGCAGCAATCGCTCGATGCTCAGGGCAAGTTTCATGGACTCGTTCGCGCCTTTGGTGAGCCATACGCGGTCGCCGCGTCCTTCCTTAGTGTTAATGTCGCATTCAGCGTGCGCCATATCCATTGATTCAATCGCATGGTCAATGGCTTGCTCTTGTGTTTGCTTGAGTCGCTCTAACTGGTCATCGCGCATAAAAAACCCTCCACGTCACTATGATGATGACAGGAGGGTCATTGGATTTTTTGGGGATTATTTAGCTAGTTTGGCGAATGCTGCACACTCAACCAAGCCAACCTTGCGCAGCAATGCCGAAAAGGCGCTATGTCCTTCCATGAGTTCCACAGCATTGACCACCACTTCCTGATTGGTCATGGGTCGGGCGAATACTGTGTTTGCCATAGTATCGACGCTCACCAAAAAGCGGTGCGCCGTTTTCCCCTCAGACTGCGCCAACAGTGGCACAAGCTGACTGGTCATCAGCAACGACACCTCAGAAGCCAAGCGAAGCTGTACAGGATCAATCGTAACCACAGGCGCGGGCAACAACTTAGCCTTCAAGTCCATGTTTTGCAGGTACGCTTTGGATTCATCGAAGTGAACCTGTAGCAACTGGCTGTATTTGGCGATCTTGAAGTGTCGATTGTGGCGTGACCACATTTCGGCATATACGCCACGATTGCCCTGTCCGCGACTCTCAACAATCGCGTGAAGCTCTGCCTGTTGTTCTGGTGTGATGGTTTTGCGTGAGTTGATGGCCTGTTCTGCCACTTCACGATCAAGAACATCCAACACCCACTTACGGAACTCTTTGGCTACTGCGGTACGGGCAAACATGGCGAGCAAGTGACAACCGCGAAGGCTGAAAATGCGCACCTTGTTTTGCAAATTCTTCGTGACGGTCGAATTGGGGGTTACGGGAATTTCAATGACTTGGGTCATTGATCCTGTAAATTCGTCGGCGTTACGATCATACAGCTTTCCAACCGCATCGTTATTTGCATAGCCCAAAGCCTGTGCAATCTCAGACGCACGCAGCCAGTGCTGACCATCGCGGTCGGTGACGGTGAAAGTGGTGTTTTGAAATGCTAATGACATGGAAGTCATGGTCTTACTCCTGTGTATGAGATTATCCCTTTTTGATAGGGCGGACAGGAGCTCAAAACCGTACACAGTCGGCGGGCATATTCCCAGACAAGTCTGGTGTTGTATTAGCCGCACTCCCGTCCATAACTCATATATGCAAACTCAACGGCCTAGCAAACGTCGAAAAGCAAGAGTAAGACGGATTTCACCTACGAATAGGCAAAATAATAGCCACGATGACGCTGTGACTTAACGCTGTGTATGGGGTGTTTTGAGCACCTGTGTACAATCTAGGATGTTTTTGTGTGGGTGTCAATCGGTGTTTTTGTTTGAAGATCCTCCCACATTGATCCACTTATACACAGCAAGCACGTACTTGGATGTAAAGATCATGCAAAATGAAAATACCGCCATCCAAAACAAAGCGTCATAGAAAAACGGCGTTTGACGCTTAGGAAAAAAATCATCTATTTCGCATCTATACCCACATCCAACACGGTCACTGACCAGAACAAATAAGACCAGAAGCATCATGTTTATGGCAAAAATTGCCAGCGATGCTCTTTGTATTCTTGATCGAGTGATCCATTCAAAAAAAACAACTAGCCTGTTTCTTTTGAACTGGTCGCCAACAGGCTTTTTTAAAATCCAGACTGTCAAAACGATGACACCTAGAACAGCTAATACAATCGGAGCATCCGCCCATTCCAGCCCCAAAAAAGATGGCTCTGGAGGGCGATAAACTCGAGAGTTCTCAATGTTTGCCTGATCGACACCATCATTATAAGGACTTAACCAGTCGCTCATTCCCCCACCGCCTTTTCCCAGTCTGGCGCTCTGTCTGGCGTTAAGCTGCCAGACCCCCACCATGGTGTCCTATCAAATTTACGCCGATCCCTTGCTTCTTTGCGTTGCAAGTAGCCGGGGTTGGCCATCTCTTGCAACTGGTTAAAAATAAGTCTGTCAGTTGCTGCTCTGGTATACCACAGGTTTGCGAATGGGGTGTGTGATTTTGCAAATTTGATAGCTTCGTTGGCGGCATTGGCTTTATCGTCACCCATCGCTGTGCGAACACCACGATTGCCGATTGCCAGCATTTGTGTGATATCACCAAGGATAGGGCCGCCAGCAAGATCAGCGAAACCTTTGCCATCCGGCGTGCTACCTGCTTTTAATACATCCCCATACACAGCCAACGCACCACCAGACAACACCGCATTGACGTAAAAAGATTCTTGGGTCATGTCTTGAGGGTCATTACCCTGTGCGATCTCGCGCAACTGAGTCACAAGACCACCAAGCAAGCTCATCATCACAAACAACGGCACGCCGTAGGCAGCTTTGCCCCATGCGCCTTCTTGCCCCATCATCCGCGCGCCATGACGCATCATGAGTGCGGCAGTAAAGGACTTAAATTGCATCGTTGACCGACCAATCTCACCTGTCCATGTGCCTTTTTGCAGATAGCCGTACATCTTGGCACGTTCACGCGCACCCGCTTCAATGACTGCCATGCCTTGCTCGTCTAGGATGTGAGCCATGTAGCGTGTAGCAGCTTGCTCGCGCACAGACAAAGGCAGGTCTTTGATCGCCATAATGTCACGCGCTGACAGGATCATGCTGCCGTTGCTACGCTCAAGCGGTGTGGCTTTTTGCCAGATTTGCCAGTCTTGCTCGGTAATACCTGTGCTTTCCAAAAAGCTGCGATCATCAGCCTCAAGGTCTTTCCATGCCTTGCTGCGGCTTAGTTTGCCGTACTTATCCATCAGCATCATGCTAAACGCTTGCTTGCGTGCTGCGGTGAGTGCGTTAAGGCCGCTTGCTCGCATGACTGCGGACGCTGCGGCATTTGAGTATTTAGCCACTTTGCCCGCTCGCGTGGCAGTCGTGGTTAATCCATCATCGTTGTAGCGGTTCATGCTTGCGAGCATCTCCTCGATGCCCAAACCAACAGACCGCGCAAGCTCGCGATCAGACGCATCAAGGGGGTTCAGGTTTTTGAGTCCTTGGCCAAAGATACGGTGATAGGCCAAGCCGTGCATCCAAGCCGTGCGAGCAATGGATGCAGCATCGGTAAATGACGACAGCGTTGCACCACCAAGACGACTGGCCACATTGATTGATCGGTATGCCGCAAACGCTTCGGCTAGTGTGGTCGATACCGCTACGTTATTGCGTGCCACTTCATCATATAGGCGTTCGGTGCGTCGGCGCATTTTGTTGATCTTGTCGAGATCGCCGCCGGCTAGCTTCTCGGTTTTCTCAGCGTCATCAAGCAGCATTTTGAGCATGTGGTTGGGATTGCTTCCAAAGCGTTCAACCAAGGCAATATCAAGCGCAATGCCGTCAATATGCCCCGTCATAATACTCAGCAAATCACCTTCGCCGTACTTGGCTTGGTAAGCGAGCCACTCATCACCGCCTTTGAAGTGCAAAACACGCGACTCACTACCTCGGTTCGAGCGTTTGCCGCCTGCACTAAACCGACCTGCTTCCATCTTGTTTGCGCCATCAGTGGCAATGCTCACATACGACTCATTCAGAAACTCACGCAACTGCGCATCGCTCATCAGCGATCCATCTTCATTGATATAACGCTCTCGGTTGATCATGGGCAGGATGTCGTTTACCCACGCATCACGGCCAGCTTTGGCCACCTTGAAGGCGCTGTGAACATGTGGCATTGCCCAATCTTCAAGTTTGCCCACCATGCCACCAGCACGGTTGAAACGCTCGCGCAGAATCTCAGCAACCTCTTGAAACTGCTTCGCGGCTTTGGCTGCTACAGCATTACCTGTGTCAGTGCCGTGCAACTCACGCACAATGTCGCGGTTCATCTCAACGTCATTTGCCAAGCCAAGCCATTTGCCTTTGGTTGCGTCAATCACGTCAAGCATCATAGATTTGGCAATCGCTGACGTTGCTTGTGCCTGACTATAAACCGACTGCACTTGGCTTTTGCCGTCATTGAATGCGGCAAGCATCCGGTTAATGGTGTTGAGTGGGCTAAGTTGAGTATTGGCTTCAATATCCGCTTTGGCGCGTTGTGCTGCGAGCATATCGAGTGCCAAACGCTGCTGCTTCTTGGCAAACTCAGATTGCAGACTTTCGGACACCAATTTGCCAGCTTCGACAAGGCGCTCATTTTCAGGCATCTGCATGTATGCCTTGCGATCCCTGACAGCCAGCTGCTTCTTGGCTTCAACAATCCGTTGCTCAATCTCTTTAGCCTCACCTGCACGCAGTGGGCGACCCAATGCAGCTTCTACGGATTTAATACACTGATCGCGCATGTCATTCTCCAAACTGCAAGGCGCAGTTAATCGCCGCATCGTTTGCTTTGGTTTGTTCGTCAATCGCTGCTTTTTCAGCTTCAAGCCGGTCACGCATCTCTTTGGCGGTCATGGTGATAGGGTTGCCGTCTGCGTCTAGCTCGCCGGTGGGGATGCGTAAATCATCGGGCAGGTTGAGCGCGGCTTGTTGTTCGGGGGTTGCTGTGCTGTTGGGGGCATCTACTGGTGATGTTGCTTGCTTGGTTGTTGGTTGAGTGTCCGACTGCACCACAGGTTGATCAATGATGGTTTTTGGCTGTGTGGGTTTTGATGGATATTTGATTTCCGGCATTTTGCCAGCCGCCGCTTTGGCTTGCATTCCCTCTCGAAAGGCTTGGCCGTCTTCGGTTCTGACCTGACCTTCTTGGTCAATTTTGGGGATTTTTGCACCACCGTGTTTCTCGGCAACCTGATACATCGCCGATGCAATGCCCTGACGACGATAACCCTTATCAACATACACGGTTGGATTGTAACGCATCCCGTTTTCATCTTCGACTCGGGTGTAATCCAGCATCCCAATCACTTTGTTTTTTGCATCAACAGCAGCTACCATGCCGCTATCATAGGTATCGTGCAGCACGACCATTTTGACGTTGCCATATTCGGCATAGTTTCCAGCAGCAATTGCATTTAGTGCAGGCGTTGTGACCAGATCATCAAAGCGCGGACTTGCCCTACCAATGCCAACATCTCCAACAGGAACAGGCTGTAAAACATCTGGCGGCGCAACATCCGGCTGAATGATCGGCTGTGCATCCACTTGGGGTTGCTGACTGCCAAACAAATCTGGTTTGGGCTGTGGAACATCTGGTGTGGTTTGCACCAATGGCGGTTCGCCATCAGTCACGACAGACTCATCCACCCGTGGCGGCATCGGCACATCTTTACCCATCGCGCCCAAATGCCGCTCGATGCGATCCACATATCCTGCGGTTTCGGCATTGCTTGGGCGCTTGCCACTCGCCACCAACTTACCTTGCTTGGTGCCACCGTTATAGTGAGCTGCCGCCGCAAGTACGTTGCCGTCATATTGCTTGATCAGGTCAGCCCAAAACCGCCCTGCTGCATCGATGCTATGCACAGGGTCGGTAGGGTCTAACCCTTTGCCGTAGGCTTCCCACGTTGACGGGATAAACTGCATGACGCCTTGAGCGCCTGCGGGTGACACTTGGTCTGAGTTGCTGCGCTCACCACTGTTTTTGACTGCGACTAGCACACCTGAAGGCAAGCCGTACTTTTGCTCAACGTGCGCGGCATACGCATCAAGCTCTGGTGAGTTGTATTTGAGTTTCTTGCGCTCATCGACAGGCATTGTCTCAATCTGCGCTGATGGCTCGTATGTGCGCAAAAGAGGTGGCACATTGACAGGTCGCCCAGAGATCAGTGCTTTCTCAGCAAGGTCTAGGTTTTTAGTGTGGCGGTTTGCTGTGTTTGGCGTATCAAGCGGTACGGGCGACACGTCAGCAGCTTGTTGTTGTGCTTCGACCTGAGTTAATGCGTCCTGCTGTTCAAGTGGCAATTGTCGGCGGCTGTCCATGTAGCGGCCAATACCCCAAAACCCCAAGCCAAGCGCCAAATCTGTGGCGATTGCTGTAGGGTCGGTAGGATCAAACTGTTTGGCTTGCTTGTCGTAGCCTGCGCCTTGTAACACTTGCTGTTCGGCGTACCGGCCAGCAGCACCAACAGCAGCAGACAGACCAACTGTGGCAGCAGCATCGGCGGCCTTGGCTGCACCTGTATTTCCGCTCAGGACACCCTTTGCAGGCAGTACCGCACCAAGCATGGTTGTGGCGGCGCGTGCTGTACCTTGCAGTTGAGCCGTCGTGTCGTCAATGCCATCCTGCTTGGCCTGTGTGTAGGCGTTATAGCCTTCTGTGCCACCAAGTACCGCCGCACCTGTGATTGGGTTGCCTGTGGCGACCGTAGCGCCGACCATCGTAGCACCCTGATCAAGAAAAGCCCCCACCACCTGAGCGCCTGCGCCACTGTCCTTTGGCGTAAATTGATCAGCAATCCGTGCTGCTTCTGCCCTGCGGTTTTCATCCTGAGCCTGTGCAACATCTGCGGTCTGTGCGGCTGGTTTGGTTTCGTCCCATCCACCAGCAGGCATTGGCAATAAAAGATCAGTTGCTAGGCTTGCGGCTGCATCACTTGCCTGATCAAGTGCTTCTGCGCCAGCAGCAAAAACCTTTACGCCAGCGCGTATCGGCGCGTTGACGATCTCTTTACCAAGCCCGCTAAATAACTTGATGTCCGGCTGTTTTTTAACACGGAAGGCTTCAATATTTTGCTGATCAATATCACTATTGAACGGGCTTAACCAATCGCTCATTTGGACACCACCACTTCAAGAGGACGCTTGGTTTTTGGATTGATCACAACCCCACCCATGCCATCAGAAACGTGATACACCCCTTCCGCGCCAGACTGGATAGGCTCAAGTGGCGAGTTGTCTAGGTCGTCATAACTTAAACCAGCGGCAGCAGCAGCCTGTTTTAGCCCAACGTCCACCTTGTTTTGAAATTCATCATCATCCATACCGTATGGCTTGATGACTTTTTTATCTTGATATGTAGTGATTCCGCCTGTAGCTAGTGTTACTGCTGTAGCAACTAGATCGGCATTCACTGTTTTGGCGTCCTCGGTTGCACCAGACTTGGCGACCAATCCCGCATAAATCATTTTTGTGATCGCTGATGCATCGCTATGCTTGTTTGTTCCCACCGGAATTGCACCATCAAGCTCGGCATTAATCTCGGCCTGTAGTGCAGCATCTTGCGGCAAAGGAATGGTTTTGTTTTTTCTGGCACGATCACCAGTCAGAATTAAATCACTTACCTTGTACCCTGCGTTTTTAGCCTTGGCACCGCGCATCTCAGCAAATGTGGCATAGCGCAGCGCATTATCTCCTTCGGTAATGGCTGCAACTGTTCCGCCGATTAAGCTATTGTTGTATTCCTGACCGTTTCGACCCGCTTCTACAACATTCATTGTCAGTGCGATCTTGGCTTCATCTGGCAGTTTTTTGAGAAGTTCTTTGATGGCTTTGGTTTCTTCTGGAAAGAATGCGTTAGCTGGAGCAATGACCCCATCGTATCGACGAATCTCAGCAAGACCAATAATCCGCCCACGCAATTGCCCAATCATTTGGCTTGCGCCTTCTGGCGTTGAAAGATCGCTAAAATTCAATGGCGCGAAGTTCTTTCCAGTGAGCTGTGCATAACGCTGTAATGGATCGTTTTCAGCAAGTTTTTTGCTTTCTGACTGAATGCGTCGATAAGCTGCTAACGTCTGCGCCACGTTGGTAGCATTAGCAGTTGGGGTTGTTGCTGCTGCCGCTTCCAATTCTCGCGTCTGTTTTTGCTGCTCTGGCAGTGGCTGTGCTGCAAACTTTTGAATGCGAGCGTAATTCCTAACCATTGTGCGATAGACTGGCTCGTATGTTGTGCCAGCAACCTTGTCCTGCAAACCCTGAAAATACTGATCATTTAGTGGTAAGCCGGTTAGGATTTGTGACTCAAAATCACCAATAGCACCCTTGGCCTCTTGCTCACGTTGGTTTTTTTGCACCTGCTCAGCCCGACCAACTTGGTCAATCTTGCCTTGGATGCTTGCCCAGTAGCTTTCTTTGGTGTCTGGTTGCAGCCCTGTGTATTTATCCTTGGCTCGCAATTCGGCTTGCAGGGCCTTGAGCTGCTCAACGTTATCACCAGCTTGGTTGATGCGGTATTTCACTTGTGCTGTGTCGATCTCTTGCGCACCGCGTTGAGCGATACGTGTTTTCTCGTCCTGAGCAAAAGGAGCGACCATCAAAGCATCAGCAAGCTTTTGCTTGGCCTTGGTTGGGTCTTTGATGCTTAACTGAACGATGTTGTCATATAGCCCCGTAAAATCGCCTTTAGCCTTGGCATCAAACGCTTCGCGCTCGGCAATATTGAACCGTCCATATTGTCGCGCCTGATACTGTCCAAACTGCGCACCAAGCAACTGCTTGTGCTCAGGGTCAGCAACATCGGCGAGCTGAGTCTTTTGAAACTCAGACCATGTTTTGCCGTACTCAGCTTGAGCTGTAGCTGTGTCGATCTCACCACGTTTAACGCGGTCATACAACTCACCACCAATCCGGTCGGCTTCGAGTTCTGCGGCGGTCAGCTTGGTCAGCGATGTAATGCGCTCTTGTGTGGCCTTTTTCTGCTCAAACTCCTGCAAGTCTTTGGCCTGTTGCTGCATGATGACCTGCTGACCAGTCTGTGCCAACTGCGCAGCGCCCTGAGCAATTGCGCCTGCATTGGTATCAGCAACACGTCGAACGCCCTGATCCTGCGGCAGTGCATTACCAAAATTACCAGTTTGGATTTTCATAGTTATTTACCCATCTTGGCCTGACCAGCTTGCCACTGCTTAACACCAGCATACCCAGACAGCGCGGACGCACCTGCTTGCATGACCGACCCCGCCATTGCATTACGCCCTGCTTGTGCGGCCGCTTTGCCATCCGCTGCAATTCGAGCGCCGCGATCTTTAGCACCCAAGATTGAGAGCCAAGCATCTTCTTCACTGTCCCGTGTGATCTGGTCATTGATGACAGTAGACACGCCTTCGTTGACGTTCAGCCCATTTTCAGCAGCAGCAGCTTGGGCAGATGATTTTACAGCAGCAGCTTGCTTACGAATCTTTTCAGCTTCGAGCCGTCCATTTGCTTCGGCTGCTGCCGCATCAGCTTTGCTTTGAGCCTCCTGAGCCTTGCCAGTCTGGTACTGCGTATAGCCTGAGTAGAGCGCCGATCCTGCTGATACTGCGGCTGCGACAATCAATCCTTCTGCAATGCCCATATCAAATCTCCTTCTCAAACATCACGCCAGCATCTTGCAAGCCCAGCTTGTGATAAAACCGCGTGGTCTGAGCAACGCGCACGTCTGTGGTAATGCCCACCTGAATCACGTCAGCACCCATGCTCTGCGCCCAAAACTCAAACGCTCGGTACAGTCGCAACGCAGTTGAGCCACCGCGATAGTCGGGATGCACCATGAACGAATAATCAAACGCTGTCTTGCTATCGCCATACCACGACTCAGCAATGCCGCCACAAAACCCACCAATGATGCGCTCGCCATGTGTGGCTACAAACAACACGCCAGCACCGTCGATACATGCCTGAAAATGCGCTGCTACTTTGTTGCGATCAAACGACCGATGCCGATAGCGTGGCGACTCTTGATGCAACACTGCGCCCAACTCTAAAAGCGCAGGAATGTCGGCAGTGCTGGCGGTTCTAATCATTGGCGCTCATCTCATAAACTAGGGACAAAATGCGCATCGGGTACGGATCATCACGACCAACAACCACGTCAAGCTCATGCAGGTCATCCCATCCGCGCTGCTCGACTTTGGTGTAGCCGCTAAACAATTGGACGGGTGAGTTGGCAAAGGCAAAAGGCTCAACACCTTTGAGCGGCACAAGTTCGTCATTCACTTTGATGCCAGCAGTGTTTTTGAGCGCCAAAGTGATGTTATGCAAGCGCACCTTGCTGGTGAGCGATGTGAGCGGAGCGCCAGACAGTTCGGGTGGCAATGGACGCACACGACATGGATATTTCATGCTGATGTAGACAGATTCAGCATTTGCTACCACGCCAGACTCTAGGGTTGCTGCAACCTCGGACGATGCAGTCACACCAATTGATCGATAGCCATAAGTACAGCCAATTTTGTCGGCTTGCTTAAAGTACGACAGGCTTGGGATTGTCACGGCGTTGCTGTTGACTGTGCGCAGCAATGCCCCATCGAGCAGCACGTTATAGTCCAACCGCTCAACAAACACCTGAGCGCCGATCACCACATGACCACGCGCAATCAACAAATACGCGGTATCGTCTGATGTGACACACATGTCGTAAGCCTGGGCGCTACCCTCAAAATCATGACGGGCCCATGCAATCACCTGTTGATCACGATTGAGCGTGCAAGACGCCAAGCTGCCGTTATTCATCACACACCACACAATCTGATCAGGCTCTTGCTGATAACAGATGTTTTTGATCCCACCATTGTTCTGCGGAATGTGGGCAGCCAAAGCGGACAAGTCCTCAGCGATCAGACCATCTACCTCATACCGGTATGACATAGCACGCAAGCGCATACCGCCGCGTTGGGTAAACAGCAACTCATTGCTGATACGGATGGGGATAACGCGCTCGTCTGCACCGTATGACGTTTGCTCTACTGCTGTCACTGTGGTGGGGGTCAGTGGATTGCCGCTACCACTGATAAAAAACTCATTAGTTGTTGTAAGTGCCACCACGCCATCACGCAGCGCACCAAGATGCACCACGCGGTTTGGTCGGGGCGACGATGGCACAACCTCAAACGCATCAGCATCAAGTGTAGTCAGTTGGAAGTTTCGCTCATCACCGATGCGGCTAAACCAAATATGGTTTGGGCGCTTGGGTGTGGCGGCAGCAACAAGACGCTGCTTAAAGTGAGTGATGCAAGTCGGGTAGCCTTCATCGTCCGTCCACACCGATTCTTTGAGCACCCATGATCCAGCAATTGCCGCCACGTCTGCGGTGAGTGCCTGTAGCACTCGACCCTGCACCTTCTTTGCATCGACAAAACTGGTGATCTTGACCAGCCCGCCGTTGATTGAAACGTACTTGCCCACATCACCAGCAACCCACACGTCAGGGTAAGTTAGTGGCGGATCAACCAATGGGTCATAGCCGGGTGGTGGCTCAACATAAGACTCCAAAAAGACATTGATGCCCACCTCTTTTCCGGTTGGCTTGATGTCTACTTCTGGTGTGGCGTTAAGCTCAGCAAACGGCGGAGTATCTACAGGAAAATCGTCAAAATCCCACGTCACAAAGTCATCAGATGCTCGCAGCCAGCGAATTGGCAATGTGCCACTGCTACAAGCAATCCACATGCTCAAACCTTGCTGTGCAATAGAGAGTAGATCGGACGCTTGATAACCAGTGCCCAACGACTCGAACACCATCGCACCAGTGCTCGCATTGATCACGCGCAGCTTGTTAATGCAAAAGATCACCAAAAATCGTGGCGACTTGCCCAGATCAAAAGGCACGATGCGCAGCGGATAATCCTCAAACGACATGGTGTACAGATTGACTGTCCCTGGGCGAGCCTTCACGCCACCCTCCACCACTGGCAACACGTTCAGCAGTTGCCGCGCACCGTTTGCGTACTGAGCAATATCCGTCCGCGTGAACAGTTCGTCCGACAGCTCACCGGCGGTAAAGTTGGATTTTTGGATCTTCGCCTTCGCCATCTCAGTACCTCACGTCCAGAAAGCCTGAGTTCATGGGGTCGAGTAGCATCATCGGCTGTTCTTGGCTATCGACAGCACGGGCGCGTTTGAGGAATTGTGAGAGTGCAGCTTCGCGCAGGTCTGCATCGGTCGTTGAGCCTGTCAGCGCCTTGGTCAGCTTTGCAGCCATCAGCAGCGACATGGCTTCGATTAGCATAGAATCCCACGATGCTTCGTTGTCGTTGTTGTAGGTGTAGATCAGTTGGATCTCTGGCTCACTGGCCAGCAGCTTTTGACCCTCGACCACATAGTCTTGGGCATTGACGGATTGCACCCGAATAAAATCATCGGGCAGTTGGAATTGTGCGCTGTAGCCAAACGCAGGCTTGTCCAGCAGTGGCGCAAGCAATACGCGCTTTGTCGCACAGTTCCAAGGGTGCATGCGCAGCAGCATTTGCCGCGCAGGCTCATACAGGTCTTTGCACAAACGCGCACGATTGGTTGGCTCGTCGAGTGATGCAATGGTTTGCTCACCAAGCATGGCTAGTGCAGCGTTGCAGATCGTGACGTTTGATGCGGGCATAAACCACCTGTGTGAGATACAAAAAACCCCTGCCCACCGAAGCGGACAGAGGAAGGGGGTTAGACAACAAAGTCGATGGTGACGACTTTCTTTTCGTTGGCACGGCCAGAACCGACCGACATTTTTGCGCCCAACTGCATCAGGTTTTGCAGATCAGGACGCTTGTCGATACTGAAATCCCAGTTGATGCCACGACCGAAATGCACTGCATCGCGAGTCATTGCCACTGCTTTGCGCTCGGTTGCACCACCTGCGCCGTTGTCGAGCAACTCGTAGGGAATCCAGTTAAAACCGCACCACTTGCCATCTACGTTGCCTTCTTGCAGCATCTTGACCGCCATGAAGTCGGCACTGGTCAGCGTGGTGTCTGCCAAGATTTGCGCCATCATGTTGCTGTCATAGATCATGTACAGCTCTTCGCCCTGCTCCACGCCGACATGGTTGGCTTGGAAGATTTTGCGAGCGGCGAGAATCTTGGCTTTAGTGAAGCCCGTACCACCCGCCAGAATCTTTTGACCACTAGGCAGCGCAGTGCTGGTATAGGTTTCACCGTCTACGGTCTTGCGGTTGATCGCATCGACAGCAGCGCGGTAAATCGCTTTGTCCCACCGACGATTACGCGCAGCGATCATCAGCTTCATGTACTTGTCTTGTGGGTTAGCTTTGAGCTTGGGCAAATCAATTGGCTCAATCGGCACAAACAGGTTTGCGTCAATCATGGTTGCCAAGCGAGTGCCAGCGTCTGGAATGGTCAGTGTGGTCGCACCGAAACGGGTCGGGTTATCGACCATTTCCACCGAACCCATGTCGTTGATGGTGAATGACGCACCTTCGATTGCCCCACGGTCGTTACAGATACCCATGAGTCGGCTGGTCATTTGCTGACACGCCACCTCGAATGTGTCATGGAACTGACGTACAAACGCGGCGGTGATGTTGTCTTGGTTGGTAATCGGCATGATTACAAGTCCTCACGATAGATTGATGTTTGCTTTGCCTATCGGGTTGCCTGTTTCCAGACCCTACACGTCAGCACCTTGGCGCAGTGCTGACGGGCTTGCAGGTTGTCGAACCGCCACGTTCGGCCTGTTGTTACTTGTACGCTTGCGCGTAATGCTTGGTGACCTGCTCATGCACACGGCGATGATCGGGGTGTTTTGGATTCATGTAGGCTTCGGACGCAAGCATGTCTTGGATGCTTTCCGCCGACACACCACCACCACTTGGCGGCTGATCCTCACCCAACTGAGCGCCAAAAAACGCGGCCAGCTTGATCAATGCAGGATTGTTGAACTCAGGCGCAGCCAACTGCTCTGCGGTAAATCCAGCAGCAAGTGCAGCCTTGGCAGCCAGCCCCATTTTTGCGTCAGTATCGCTGCCCCACTCGCTGCGCAGCGCAGCAATCACTGCATCGTTGTCGAGTTGACCGGCACCAGCGACCAATGCAGGCGCACGCTCAAAATACTCACCGAGCACAAACTCGACTTGAGCGTTGGTCAGACCCTTGGCATGTGCAGATTTAAGAAAAGCCTTGTTTGCTTCATCTGCTTTGAACTCAGCAAAATCGAATTTGTCGCTTTTAACATCGTATTCGTCAGGCGATTTAGGCGGCGCATCACCTGAACCCAAGCGAGTTTCCATGTGCTTGTAAGCTTCTGCAAGCTTTTGAGCGGACGCGCCCACATCGAGCGCATCATCAGCGCCTTTGACACGGAACTTTTCAGGCAGCCATGCGTTGGGGTCGTCTTGCTGCTGCTGTTGTTGCCCTTGCTGTGCAGCCACAGTAGCCAACACAGAGCCAGCAGCAGGAGTAGGAGCTGAAGTACCGCCGCCGTTTTGTCCATCGCCGCCTTCCTCATTCATCAGAATCAGATACCGCAACATCATTCACCCCGTTTGCTAAGTTGATTTGTTTAACCACATGCTCGACGACTGAGCGCCGACCTGCCCGATAGCACGACTCGCGTTCAGCTTCGTGACCACCACGGACGTATGTGTCCTGTGTGCTAAACCGACGCATCAGGTCATTGAGCACACGCTCACCGACCGACCCAGATAGCTCAAACAGGTATTGGTAGTCCTGTGGTGGGGCGCGTTGGTCTGTCATGCCATCGCTCCTTGTGCAGTCGCATCAATCGCCGCTTCACCAGCCTTTTGCTGTAGCGCCATTTGTTGCTGTTGCTGTTGAGCCTG
>OGVK01000003.1_pt1 | contig 30155 bp, 27 predicted proteins | sample 1575721 | NCBI WGS metagenome assembly OGVK01 (sample SAMN07581521, study PRJEB24739) | freshwater metagenome | place: Singapore | collected 2015-01 | reverse complement strand
TACGTCAACATTTCGGCGTGGTAAGAATAAATAGCGGTTTCCGCTGCCCCAAGCTCAATCAGCGTATAGGTGGAGTTGGAAACTCACAACACCAGTTTGGACAGGCTGCTGATATCAGATGCAGCAATAAAGATATAGCTAGAAAATATTTTAGCTTTATTGCTGCTCATTGCATCTATGATCAACTGCTTTTTGAATACAACAGATGTGGCATCTTCTGGATTCACGTTTCTCTGAGACGAGACGAAAAGAATAGAAGAATGAGAATAGAAAATTATCCAACTAAACATTAACACTGAATCATGAAATACTATATGCTATCATCAAATTTCCTTAATAGTGAGGAAATGCAAAAATTAGATATTAATCACAGACTTGAAGGACGTGGAGCAATCATGTTTATCTTTGAGTACCTCGTTGACCGCAGGAATGGATTGGGAAGTTATATCAGCATCCCAAGTCTTGCCAGATCAATGGGAAAGAACAAGAAGTTCTTGCTTGATATTATTAATAACTATGGATTGTTTTGCAGTCCAAAGGATAACGACATCTTTTACAGTCCTTATCTCCGTACTACTCTTGGCTTGCCAGAACATCCTTCTGATGATGAAATTAAGGAGTGTGTTGGAGGCTGGAAAGGCACAAAGAAAGTCAATGAAAGTTGTAAGAAAGTTCAAAAAAGTTCCAACAAAGTTGCAACATTTTCAAAAAAAGTTGCAAAAATAACTCCGCAACTCGCTGATAATCAGCAACCCCACTATATAGAACATAAAGATAGAAATAGAGATAAAGAAAATATAGATAAAGATAAAAAATATTCTTCGTCTACGACTACGAATATTAAAAGCGATGACGCAAACGCAAACGTTGATTCTCCTTCTTATTCTATCAAAAAATCATTTGCTGACGCCGAATGGGTGAAGTCTATTTCGGGAGTCACGTGCCTTGACCTTACCGACAAGACTGTTGCCGAAGCTAGTCTTGAGTGGTTTGGCATGCAGTGTGTAGCTAAGGGAAAAACCTTTGAAACGGATGAAAATGCAAGATGGTATTTCTGTAATCTGCTGCAACAGGGACGCAAGACGCGAGAAGCGTTTGATGAATACTACAAGCAATATAAATACGATGAAATGGTGAGGAAAACTGCTTTGGAATACTGTGAGGACAATTATTATGACTATAAAGAAAACGGCAGACGATATGATATCTGCCACCAGATTATACCGCCTGATGCACCACGACAGATTGATCCAAACACCACATGGAGCTGGATAAAACTGAAATTCATTCCTATCGATGAATTCAAGGCAAAGCCAGAAATGGTAGCAAGATCTAAGTATTACGAGGAGTACAGACGGACACATAACAAGCAATAATACATGGCACAGACGTATGATGACGGCTACGGCCATAAAGTTGTGGCGAAAGAGGACTTACAGATATCACGGTCCACAAGCGCAAAGACGGGCGGAAAGATAAGATGCAAATGCCCTGAATGCAGCAGCCATGAGGGTAACAAACCTAATTCCGACTGCGTGAGCATTGACCTTGACACAGGTTGGGGGCACTGCTTCAGATGCGGAACAGTGTTTCTGCTTGAAAGCCATTACAAGACATGGAAGGAAGGACAGGAAAAGCGATATGCCAAGAAGAAATACAACCTGCCCACTGCTGATTATTTCATGACTAGCTACGGCACAAAGACGATGGAATATCTCAAATACAGATGCATCAGCACGGAGACGGCGCATAAGCTGGGCATCAGAACGAGGGTTATTGAGCATGGAGCTGAGAAAGAGGAATATCTGGGATTCCCATTCATCGACGGCAGCAACACCATTGACGTGCAGTTTAAACTGGCTTCAAAAAGTGAAAAGAAGTTTTTCTTTGAACAGGGCTGCGAAAAGATTCCCTATAATGTGAACAGTGCCATAGGTGCGTCTCAGATACTTATCACAGAGGGGATGATGGATGCAGCGGCATGCGTGGAATGTGGTTACGATGCAGTGGTGAGTCTGCCAAACGGAGCACAGAGCGACCTGCGATGTTTTGACAAATACAAGGACTACTTTGCCCATGCCACAATCATTTATGCAGGAGACACCGACGACCCCGGTATTGAGGCTCGCAACAAGGTAGCTGCATATTTTGGTGAGGCACGCATGAAGTTTGTTGACTGGACTTACAGATGGAAGGACGACGAGGGCGAGGACAACATGCACTGTGCCAAAGATGCCAACCAACTGCTCATGGAGAAAGGCAGCGATGCCGTGGTGTGGTGCATTGAGCACGCAAAGAAGATGAATGTAGCGGGACTGGTGGAACTGGACAGCGTGGAGTCGCAGCTTGATGATTTGTATGAGAACGGACTGCCTAAGGCAAAGGACTTGCACGTGGCTAAGCTCAACAATGTTTTCAGAATTGAGGACGGACTGATCTATCTTGGCTTTGCAGCTCCGGGCAGTGGAAAGTCTACGATGATGAACTTCATCATGATGAGCATGGTGCATCTTTACGGCACGCATATCCTGGTTTACAGTCCTGAGAAATATCCAACTGCACGCCATTATTCAGAGATGATAAACGTGATGACGGGCAGAACTTTCAACAAGGGCAAACTGATAGAACCTGCCTATAAGCGGGCAAAGGACATCTGTAGGGAATATATCCGAGAGATTGATGCAAATGTGACCAATGATATCGACGGCATACTGCACATCGCCCAGCAGGAATATTATCAGGGACTGTGCGACATGCTTGTGATAGATCCGTTCAACTGGATTCAACTACCCGAACAGACTGGCATCACGGACACGATGAAGTACACGATGCTGCTGATGAAGATCGTTCAGTTTGCGCATCAGTATAAAGTGCCCGTGTTTATGATGCACCATCCACGCAAGTTTGATGATAAGACCAAGCTCACCATCAACGATATCTTCGGTAGTAGTGACTTCGGAAACAAGAGTGATTACGTGTTCTGGCTTGACCGCAGAAAGGACGAGGATCCGATGAGGGAGGTGACGTACTGGAACTGCATCAAGTGCCGTTGGAGTGAGATAGGAAAGACTGGCGCTGTTGCGCTGAAGTATTCCACGGACACCATGCGGTATGCTGGCTGCAATCAGAACTTCGACATGACGTATAGCCCAATCAGCGAGGATATAAGCGACTGGACGAAGCATGAAGCCATATCTCAGGAGATAGATTTCACTCAAGAGAATCCTAATGAATGCCCGTTCTAGTTAGCCGCTATATCGTGGAAAGATAGGGAGCATGAGGTTGATGTTGTTTTGTGGGTTCGTGGTTAATGTTGTTTTGGGTTTTATCTGCGTAATCAGCGAGATCAGCGGGAGATATTGGGGTTTCGTTTGTGTGGATTGATTGAGTATCTTTCCTATTACCCAACAATTCATGACTTTCTGTTTCTATTGTTATATTCTACCAATCTAACCCCAAACAAAATTCCCATTAGGAATGCTATTACTATAAATACCATCATTATTCTACTTCTTTTAGTTCCTTCATTCTGTCTAATACTTCTTTCTTGTTATATTTCTTACCGTCTATTTCTATTGTTTCTGATTTTACATCTGGTTTAACTTCTGGTAAGAACTTTTCTGTATAGAATGATTTAATTAAATCAAGAGGCAAATATTCGCTACGATATTTTGGTTCTGCGCTTATATGCCTAATTAGGTGGTCTTTTGGGTTTATAAAATAGTATTCTTTATTATCCTTACCATTGTATATTCCGTAATCATTTTTACCACCTAATTTTTCTAGTTCTGAAATTATTTCATCACCTCTGTTCCAAACCCCTCTGTAATAAACATGGGTGTCTAATTCTTTCTTTGGGTATTTTTCAAAGAACACATGGAAGTTTTCGTATCTTATAACATCGTTCCAAAAGTCAATTCCCTCGTCGGTTTCAACCCATTCGAAACCTTTAAATACACGACCTGTACATTTATGTTTTTGAAATACGGTTACATCAGCAGGATTTCTTTGTTCTACCTGCCTTTCTACCATTTTCTGAACAACCTCTATCGGGAAACCCTCTAATTGACCTATAAGGTCTTCTTCTGTTACTTTATATTCTTCCATAATTTTACTTTTTAATTAATAATATGCAAATGTAACTATTATATTTGAAACTTAAAAGTAAATAACACAAAAAATGGCGATAATTAAAATTAATTAACTATCACCACTCACTTATATTTCAAATTTATCTTTTAGATACTTCTTAATATCATCTACGGTATAATTATAGTCGTTACATAATATATACGCTGCATAATCTATTATTTTCTTTATATCCTTGTCCTTATCCTTGAACTTATCACGTGTTACATATTTAACTATATTACCTCTACAAAAATCTAAGTTGTTAGCTAAGATATACGATATAGGTTGTATCGCTACTTTTGAATAATGGTCTGCACTTTCCATATTAATATACCTTTCCGTTTATAATCTTATGATTCTCAAACTCATACTTACCATCATCATCTTTTGTAACAATTCCAAATCCTGTGTTCCAATTATTAATTCGAGCATAGTCTGGATGCAAGTCGCACATACAACCGATAGAATGAGTACTTATAACTTTATCGAGTCCCGTCTTTTCTGTATGGTCCGAACTCCTATGCAAATGGGAACAGACGCACGATGTCTTGAACTTATTGAATAATGTTCTTGCTGGATTTACACCTCCAGAAGACATCTTAATTTCATGACCATGTATGATTGGTAGTTTACCATATAACATGATTGTATTAGCATCTATTACTTCAACTCCTCGCTCATGTAAATGCAAGAACTCACTTAAATCAAACATTGGCAAGCCAAATAATTCTGGGGCTTTAAGTTTAAGGTATGATTCAAGTCTAGCTTCGTGATTACCAACTTTAAAGTATATCTTACATTTTTTGAAAGTATTCTGTAATGAATCTAAAAACTTTTGTCCTATTTCAAGTTCCTCTTTAAGATTAACCTTTAGTGGGTCTTGCATAAACTTACTAAGACGATAGAAATCAAAGGTGTCACCATTCAGTAAGATAGAATCTATGTGCTGTTTCTTTGCGTAGGTATAACACACATTAAGTGCTTCTACATCGTGATAGGGACAATGTATATCAGAAATTATCAACATCTTGTGCGAAGAAGTTGGAAATTTATACATTTCGTACTTATCATTTAACGACCAAGGTATATTAAAAATATTTTCCATAACGTTTTAAAACATCTTTTCTTCTTTTGTCCCCATCCTTACCCCTATAATATCTTATTTTATCACGAACTGACTCTATGCTAATAAATATATCACTATTCATTGCATATATCATTCTGGCTAAAGTACGTGAAGGTAGGTCTGGGTATTCAAGTAATTTTTGTTTTATCAATTCGCTAATTTCATTGTCCATTACTTCATAAGTTGATTTAAGTCCTTAGCTTCATCCTTTTCTTTCTTTGGGAAGGCGATAGTATCAAGCATCTTTCCACCGTTATCAGCTAGCAACTTTTGGGTTTCTAAGAAAGCGTTATCGAATATATTTTTAATTCCATTTTTAAGTTTTTCTATTGTTTCTGGATTGGAATCATCAAAACTTATCTGTATGGAGTTAGTAAATATTCTGGAAGTTAAATCTTTAACAAATGTATTTACCAAGATGTCTCCGTCTGGAAGTTCTGAAATTAACGTAGCTTTAGACATCGTATAAAGATAATCTAAATACAGCATAATTCCTATTTGGTCGTTTTCTGAACCTATTGAATATAATCCGTCATTTACAGAGTATATAAACATTTCAACCTTGCTTACTATTACCCTTTCGTTTTCGGTCAAAGAACAACCTTTAAGTTTACCAAATGAATAATATAATTCTCCCTTAGTATTTTTATCTTTAATTTCATCAAGTTTGGTTAAAACAATATCTAAAAATGAATTGAGATACATAAACACACCGCTATAACCTACGCTATTGATGTTTTCCCAAACGTGTCTATGGAAATTAGTAGACAATACTGTTTGAAATTTAGTTATATATATACCCACACCTATATCTGCTAGATAGATACTCTTTTCAGCCTTGTCTACAAACACAGTAGCTTCTCTTAGCTTTTTTTCAAGCTGTTTCTTGGTTGGTTTTTTTTGTTCCATTTTGTATTATTTTTTGTTGTTTTCTTCTTTAGCTATTAGCTGTAACTTCATCTTTATAGCTTCTTCTTTCTCTGGTATTTTACCTTTTATCTTTAAAGATTTAAGATATGCGATACCCTCTTCCTTATTATGTATAAATTCATATCCCCATTCGTTTACAACCACATCTTCTTTCTTTTCAGATTCTTCGATGATAGCTTTCTTATCTTGTATTGCTTCTCTTACAGCTTCTTTTGAACTTTCATCCAAATCGAAAGCATCTACATCCTCGTCAAGATATGGAGGTACTGGATATACTTTTAATATATCATCGAACGCAGAATGACCATAATCCTTTATTATTCTTGGTTTTTTATCTTTGGTTGGATTAAACGTACATACCGCATATTCTTCTGTTCCTATAACACGATGTACAACCGCAACTCCAAAAGCAAATTCTTCTTTTCCGTCCCATTCTTTTTTAGGACACTTTGGAATATTTAAAAAGGTAAATACCTCTTTTCCTAAACCTATTTTTTTATCCATAACTAAAATTGTTTATTAAATATTTGCAAATATAGTAAAAAAAATACTATTATGCAAGTTATAATCAAGTTTTAACATTTCTAAACACTAGTTGTCGTGGTTACTCTGTGCATAGTTAGCGTTCCTAGTATATAATTATTGCCAACAGACCTCTTTAGTGCTATTGTTGTTGGTTCATATTCTGCATTACAAATGAACGTGGCTTCCTTATCTAAAAATAATGTTTTTATCATTACCTTATGTGTGGTCATATAATCTATAAAACTATCATGCACAGCTTCTACGTTAACGCTATGATTATCAAAATCGTTTACCATAAATGATATAGACATATCTGGATTTTCAAAATATACCACATCTGGTACATACACATCGTCATTAGCTGAATTTATCCACGAACGGGTATAGATATTCTTAGCTTTTCCCTTCTTGTTAAATCCATCCATTTTTAGGATTGTAAGACCAACCCATTTAGTTGTAAAGTCTTGATAGGCATCAGTACCTTGCTTTACATAATATACATCTGATATTGGCTTTGTCATAATCTTAATTCTTTGTCAAACTGTTTAACCTTTCCGTTGCAATTGTCTCCCAATACGACATTACAATCTGGAGAATACTTATATATAATAACCGAACTATCCTCGTCTAGCATATCTATTCTTACTTGACTTTCATCGAATAGGTATATCCTCATAGTATTATAACCCTTTGCTGTGATATTTATATCGCTCTTATTGCTTACATATATGGTTGGGCATTTAGTTTGCGGTATAACAACATCACAAATGTCATACATAATATGAATAATATCACATGATACATTTATCGGACTTTCACTATCGCACCACAGTTGATATGTATATCCTTCCACTTTGTCGCAATTCTTAGCGGTATATTTGCCATTCAACAAGTCTCCAAATCTATCTTTTAGGAACTTATCGCTTAATCCCCATTTTTGATAGCATGCGGTAGCAAAGTAAGGTATTGACTGTTGTCTAAGACATAGATTAAATAATCTTTCGTTATCCTCTAAATCTTTTTTAAACTCTTTGCTATACTCCCCGCAAAGGTTTCTAGCAAGAGCATTTCTATAAAAAAATAACATTTCTTTATCCATATTTTTGTGTTTTATTATTTTGTTAACTCTACCCTTATAGCTTGTCCGCTGTTATTAGACCAACCTGTAAGTATTACTTGTATGCTTTTCTGAATTTGATAGCTTTCCCTCATTTGCAATAATAACTGTGATTGAGTTCCTAGTGACACGTTACTATTGTTAAGTATATTTTGCAGAATAGTTGTCTGCGAATATACTTGTCCGCTTACACCGTTCATGAGGGCTTCCAATGCACTAGCTTGTGTTTCAGTGATACTCTGTATTCCTTGTTGCAACGAACTTAAATCTGACGAGCTAGAGGTGTTTAATCCAGCTGCTTCTTCCGCTGCCTTCACTTTATCCTGCCCATCTTTTGCTATTTTATTCCATTCTTCGTTAAGGGCTGTTTTTTCTGAAGCGTCTAAAATTCCGTCAGCCATTGCGGTTTGAAAATCCTTGTACCATTTAGTTATTTGTTCTTGAAAACTATCTCCGTAAACTATAGCATTAACAATGGCATTTCTCATATATTTATCAAAACTATCAGCCCAGTCCTTCGTGCTAGTATCTAAACTAGACAGCATATCTTTAAAATTACTAGACAAATCATCAAAACTAACATCCGTCAACGCTTGATATAGCTCATTTGTATATTCTGTTGCTTTATCTCCATAGGTGATAATACCTTCTAATGCCGTCCTAATATCCGAAGATATATTACTCCAGGCAACTGGCATTTCTGTTCTTAATAATTCCAACTGTTCAGCTGATAAACTATATAAATCCTGAACCTTACTTACAGATACACCTACAACCTTAGATATTTCACCCCAATCATCTTTTAAGGCTTTATTTGTTCTATAAGCGTAACTATGGCTTCCCATACTGCTTCCACTTTCTCCAGCCGCTTTTGCGAGGTCTCTGTAACTGGCTATAATAGTATCATTATTTTTTATCAACTCCCTATAATATGACAATGCCTGTTCTCCTGTTGATTTTTCAAGCATTTGTGTCATTTTTGTAGATGCCTTGTCTATTGCGTCAGATAGATTATCTACTGATTTTTTCAATCCAGTATAGGTGTCCTTTTTACCACCTATCCAGTTTAATGCTCCTACAATCAAGGATAATGCAGCCCCAATTGCGGCAACCCAACCTAGTGATAATTCCGCTAATGCAGCAACTGATATTATAACTCCCAAAACGGTAGCAATCATAGTCAAACCCTTTACAAGAGAACTTAAACCTTGACCGAATTTACTCTCTTTATCTACATCTAATAGGTCCATAAATTGACTTAAAAGACTAGCTGATTGAGAAAGAGCTTGCTGGGCTGCGTTTGCTGATTTTATAAAATCGCTTTCTGCGCTTATGGACTTATTGGTGGCACTTGTTTTTTCCTTTCTAGCCCTGCTTACCTCTTTCTCGGCTGCGCTTACTTCTTTTTCGCTTTTGACTATCGCCTCATTATTTTGCTCAATAATATGTGAATCATTGCTATTAGAATTGGCACTTTTTGAAATTTCTAATTTTTTTCTCGCTACCGAAAGTTTATTTTCAGATTCAATAAGTTTTTCATCTGCTATTTTTTTATCATTTGTTGCTTTAATCCACTCTTCCGTACTGCTTACCATTGATTCAAATGGGGCTCTAGTGCTCAAAGCTTCTCTTACTTGATTGTAGGCTTTCATGTAAGACTTCATTTGTTCTGGACTAAACGTAATATCTGAATTTTTCTTTAATTCATCCATAGCGTGCATAATGTCTTTTATGGTAGTTAAAGATATCCTATCCATGTCTTCAAATGAGTTTTTGTATAAATCTGTATTTGTAAAATTCTCCCAATCAAGAGCTCCCTTATTAGCCATATATTTATTTGATATAGATAAATCTATATTTTTGGCTGAAATATTTTTAGAAGACACTTTACTTGTTAACTCAACTAATTCCTTTTGCAATCTAGCAATAGTTTCTGGGTCTTGACTAATCTGTATCTGATTAGATAAATCAAGTGCCTTTCTGTATTCGTCGCTATTTCCAAAGTTTTTAACTAAAGTCAATCTTTCCTTTGCAGCCGTCTTTTGTATATCATTCTTCTTATATTCATATTCTGCATATTTAGATAACAAGTCATCCCAACTCTTGACATTTTGAGAATAATCCTTAGTTAGAATATCTTGTGCTTCCTTTCTTGCAGAATTTAAGCCTTTAGTTAATTCGTTATCCTTAGAGAAATCATTTTGCTGCATCCACTTATCTTTGTCTGATTCACTGAAATATATACTATAACCACTTACATTACTCTTATTCTTAGCATTATAATCCTTAATAGACTTATCTATTTCATCTTGAACCTTTAAAGATGCTTCTTTAGCTGTTACGACAAGTTTGTTAACATCATCAGGTGTTACATGAATAATATTACTCAACAGATTCCATTGCTCTGGGTTATCCTTTATATCTTGACCTAACTGATAACTTTCTTTTATACTATCCAATTGCTCTTTAAGACCATCAGTAATTTTAGATAGGTCATAAGTTTTAGCGTCTACACTTAGCTTTTGTATCTGAACAGAAACTTCTTTGAATGCGTCTGGCTTTAATTTATCGAGACCTTTAGACTTCATAACATTACGAAGCTTTTCCAAATAGTTCAACTGACCGCTAGCATCACTACCAACGAACTGTTTAATATCAAACTTAGGAATGCCGAATTTACCTAAAACCTTATCGATATTACCTATTGAGTTTACATACTCTTTTGATAAGAATTTTACTGCTTCCGCATTAGACATTCCAGCCTTCGTTAACTTGTCGTAGTTACTAGAAAGTTTATCTATTAAATCAATCTCGTTCTTAATAGCTTGCGCTTCTTCGCTTACTTGCTTTTTAAATTCTGCGTCTCTTTGTCTATTTTGTTTAGCTAATTCTTTATCCGATTCTGAACTTAAACCAAATAAACTTAAAGATTCTGCAATTAGTCTGTTTTTTTCTTTCAAGTCCTTAACGTTTCTCTTTGATATTTCGCTAGGTTTACCACTTAAATCATTTATTTCTCCATTGTTTTTGGAAAATGCTTGCTGCATTCTCTGTTTCCATTCTGATATATCCTCACTTCCGCTAGGTTGATAAGCGGAAAGCTTGTTATAATCCTTAGAGAACATACCTACTTGCTGCTGGAGTCTATTCATATAGTCTTTCTGCAAGTCACCCAATTGACTGATATTGAAAGCTAATCCAATCCTTATCTTAAAGTCTGGTGCATTCTGAATTATCTTATAAACCTCATTGTAGAAATCTGGACTTGATTTTTGTAGAGTTTTAAGAGCCGCCTTAATTCCTTGGTCCATTTTTTTATTAGACTTAGAATTATATCCATTCCATTGTTCAAGACCATCGGTTGTTATATCAGAAAACGCAGCAGAACTAGTGTTTTTAAGTACATCCATAAATTTAGACCATGCAGCTTCATGAGTACCCAACTTCTGGTCAAGTCCTTGGTCTAGAAGTTCAGCCATAGCACCTTGAATTTGTGGATTAGCTTTCTTAACAGCTTGCACCTCTTGGGACATAGCTTCTACAAACTTGTCCTTATCCTTATCTAAATATATACCTCTTTCATTAACAGATTGCTCCATTAATTTTAGAGATTTATCTATTTCACTCTGTGCTTCTTTCTGTGCATCTTGATAATTTTTAACTACATTATATTGTGTATAGTTATCTTTAAATTCTCCAAAAGAAGGAGCATTTTTCATTCCAGCAATAGTATCGTTATAATATTCCTTAACATTCTTTAAAGCCTTAGCGTAATCCTTTAGGTCACTAACCATTCCTTCTCCGAATATACCCCAAGGTCCTGTATCACTAGTAGTTATATCTACATCAGCGATATCTTTCATTGCCTCTGCTGTTTCACGGAGTAACTTTATATATTCTATTGCAGCCTTATTCCTACTTTGGATATTATTTATTTCGAGAAGTTTAGCTATAAAATAATCGGAAGCTGCACTTGTTTTTTGTATTTCTTCCTTTAAGTTATCCCATAATTTAGCTGCATCTTCTTCTCCCATAGTACCTTTTTGTGCTATGGATATAGTTGGTTGGTTATCTTTTAGATATTGGTTCAAATCATCAACCGTTTGCTTGGCTTGGTCAGCAATACTCTTGTTTAAATCTGCTTGCTCTTCTGCACGTTGATCTGCTTCTGACCACCATGTCATAAGTGATGTTATAGCTAGCATTGCAGCAATTTGTGGCATCATAGCCATTATAGATAATCCTAAATCTTTAAAAGAAAGTCCCAATAATTTTAATCCAGTAGCCCATCTGTTTGTACCAGACAAAGCATTTACCTGCTCTTCCGTCATAAGTTTTGAGTTCACGATAGATGCTTTCATCCTGTCGTTAGCAAATCCTAATCCAACTAACCATTTAGCTTGTGATGAGGTAAGGTTGTTTTTAGCAAACATAGCTTCGTAATCAGCATTTGTAGCTTCTTTTGTTCTATATGTAATTAGACCCAATAATGTACTTTTACGGGTATAAGAATTTAATTCTGCTTGCTCCTCTGCCGTTAATTGTCTTGTAACAGCTATCTTTTGCAAGGTAACTAATCTATGTCTATTCTCGCTTCCTATTATCTTAGTTAACCACATGTTGGATTCACCCATCGTAGCATTGGCAATTATCTGGTAAGCTTTGTAAGCACCATAAGCTATTACTACACCCTCTACTGCGCTCTCGATAGCCCTCCAATTGTTAAATAATTCACGCATAGCAGATACGCTACCTTTCATAATACCCTCATTACTTTGACCAATTTGATTAAGCATCAGATTCCATGCGTCAACAAGATTGCTTAGCTGACCTTTTAATGTTTCGGCTTGCTTAGCTTGGAAATCAAAGAACATTCCACCTTCGTCAGTAAGACCGTTTATGACTTTCATTACGTCAGAATAGGGAACCATCTTTTTAGTCAACATATCGTAGACTTCTGATGTAGTAACGACCTTGCCATTTAGGTTACTATACATTTCAGCCAACTTAGGAACAACTGCCAAACCCGCATTAGCAAAATCTCGTGCGTCCCTAGCTGTTAAAAATCCTTGTGCCTTAATCTGTCCTAGATTATATATCATGCGCTCCATAGGAACACCTAAAGCACTAGAAATATCAGCCATCTTCTTTGTTGTGGTGGCTACTTCGTTCATACCAAAGTTGTAGGCAATAAGTTGCTTTGCGGCATTAGATAAGTCTATTACAGTCATAGGGGACTGTAATGCTTGCTGCTGTATCTGATTGAATATCTTACTACCTTCTTGGAATGAACCTAATATAGCACCCATAGAACGCTCTATCATTTCATATTCTCCACGAATACTATATAGTTGTGTAACAAACCCTGTTAGTGCTCCTAATCCTGTATAGAAAATAACTCTTTTAGATAGATTTTCAAAAGTTGTTGCTAACTGATTATTGCCTTCTCCTAATTGAACACCTGCATTAAGGGCTTCATTCTGTGTTTTTGTAAGATTCTGGTATTCCCTATTAAGTTGTACAAGTTCTGCTGATTGTGGACCATAATTTCCCCTTAGAGTACTTATCGCACTCATTTTGGCTGTTATCTGGTTTAGATTGCCAGTAGGCATAGCCATAACATCCGTTATACTAAACCCTTTAAGTTTAGCTTTAAGACGGTCTAAATCACCAGATAATCCATTTATCTGCGTTCTACTTAATATTGGCTTATTCTCTAGTTGCTTTTGAAGTATAGAAATCTGGCGTAACTTATTTTCGACTTCCGAATAAGAACCTTCTGGCATAGACTTTACACTTTGTAGTCTAGTCCTTGCGCTTAATGTTTCTTGTGTACGTAATTCGTTTGAAACTAACTTTTCGGTAGCTAGCTTTTCTTTTGCAGATTTTGCTTCCTGTGAATCCCACATTTTAGACATTTGAGCTTCACGTGTGGCATTTACTTTTTGTATGTCGGATTGTTCCTTAGCATAACGTTCGGATAGAACTTGCTCTGTGGTCTTAATCTTTCCTTGCTTTTCTGTCTCATATTGTTCCCACATCTGATTTATTTGAGCCTGTTTCTTAGCTACATCATCTAAAGCACGATTGGCTTCTTTGGCATATACAGTATCTATATCATTAACATTAACTACGGGTGTAGCCTTGCTTGTACTAGTAGTGGGTGAACTAATATTAGTTTTAGCACCAGTTAAACTATTAAGTTGTATTTCTAACTGCTTAATCTTAGCAGACATGTTATCTATCTGACTATTAAATGTTTTAGTTAGACCGTCACCAAAATTAGCATTTATACTACCTAGTGTTTTATTGACATTAGTAACGAAAGAATCGAATCTCTTTTCTCCCTTAGATAATTCCTTATCTATGCTATCATATAGTTCGCCCTCTGTCATTTGGGCACTTAATACTGTATCTGCCATATTATATTGTAATTAATTATCTTTTATTCCTAAAAATTTATCAAAAGCCTCTTGTGCTTTAAGAATTTTATTATAACGCTCCATCATGCTCTTATCTTCTCCATTTAAGTAATGTACATGAGTACTATCTGCTGCCATAAATCTTAATTGGGCAATACTCCTTTCGTACATATATTCGTTCCACGTTATTTGTGGAAATGTTTTCATGGTATCTGCTGCATCGCCGATTTGACTTCTTGCCATGATTGTAATTGTTCCTCCGCTTTCGTCCTCGTCTTGGTCAGAGAAACCATATATTGCTTCACCAATACGAGCATCGTAAAAACCTGTGATAAATCAATAGACTTTATTGCCCCCAATATTAAAGCCGCCCACTGATTAGGTGATACGGTAGAGTTTAGTATTCTCGCCTTTAAATATCTTATTAACTTATCATTGTAAGTATATACACTGTCTATATCGTCTTTATTAACGTTATCTGGTGTAAATAGATGGTTGCATAATATTATAGATAATATCTCACACCCACTATCCAAATCAGTACATAACGCAAATATCATTTTTCTATCGTCTGTTATATCATCTGGATTATCTTTGCATAAATTTAATGCTATTTTCATTATTCTATTTAAAGAATACATCCTCAAATTATAAACCTTATATTCCTTATCCCCAACTTTCTCTATATTTGGGCAATCGTTCATAATGTTTATAATTTCCTCTTTTAATTCATCTGGTATTTCAAATACCTCTTCTTCTTTTTCTTTGACTTCTTGCATATCTTTGTGGTTTATATGTTCGACCTATATGTGATTTATTGTAAAAGGGAAGTGAGAAAACCACAAATAAAACTCACTTATCGGAACTTAATCCTATCCCTATTTAAAAATTAAAGGGCAGCGGTGGAAGAAAAAATCCACTACCACCCTTTTGTATTTACATGCTTAAAGCTAACGTTTAAACACCTTTTCTACCTAGAATCTTATAGATATGAGTATCAGTACCAATCTTTAGAGTCTTAGATGTCACAGTAACCTCATACGCTAGAGCTCCATCAGCCGCCTTAGTTGTTTTACCAACAGTAATACCGTCGAAAACTATAAAGCTCTGGAAACCTCTCTGGAAAGTTACCTTCCACTCGTGTTCAGAAGTGAATACAGTACCAGCGTCCATATAATTCTCATTGTAAGCATCTGTATCTGACTCTGCAACAGTTGTACCATCATATACGTATATCTTACCATCCAATTTAGAATAGTATGCAGTTGCTGATACCAATGCAGTACCTGTGTCCCAAGTATTAGCCGCTGTTGCTGTAAACAGTTTCTTTGCAGTAGGAGCTACATATTTATCACCAATAGCTGCTGTTGCTGGTGCTGTATCTGTTACAGCCAATACAGATGTATAACTTGCTGCTGTATAAGTACCACCAAATAACGGAGGTAATTCAGATAGCTCGTAGTTAACAAGACTGAATGTCATCTTGATTGGCTTACCTGTGTATATGATATCCCAAGGTGAGTCATATAGCTCTGATTCTATCTCCTTTGCATCTGGGTCATCTTGTGCAATAGCAAAACCCTTTAGCAATCCTTGACATTTTGTATAGGTTGCAGGAGGAGTATTAAAGCTAGTCCTCAATTCACCATATTCAAAGTCAACTAATTTTACGGTCGTTTTTCCCATAATCTTAATATATTAAAATTTGTTTTAAATTATTACTTGAAAAGAAGTAATATAAACCATGAATGAAACTGCCTTATTAACATAAGTATCATCCGACGATAATATTGACTCCCTTGATATTGTATAAGTCTGATTAACTTTTTCGCATTCGGCATCTATTTTATTATCCACCGCTTGCTGCATAGCATCATACTTAGTTGTAGACATTACGCCATTAGTTGTTGTAGTATTTACATCTGGAACATAACATTCTACATATATTCTTGTTTTTGCATAAGTATTTCCATAAAATTCAGAACTATCCTCTATATTGCCCATTCGCAATACGATAAATCCATTTGCAATATCATCTGGACTCAAAGCTGTTGGCATGTGTTTATATATGCCTTTCACAACACCGACAAACATACTTGCAACATAGGAATATAAATCTTTTCTTGAAACACTCATAATCAATAGTTTATAAATTTACTCACTTTAGCATTACCATTGAAATCAGATACTATCTTGTCATAAATAGATGTTATAACATAGAATTGTCCCCTAGATGTTCCACTTTCCAGATACGTAGAATAAGGTGCTGTTGCAGCCCATACTACCTCCCATCCTTTGGTATTTGGAACATATCTGGTAATAAAAGTTGAAGCTAGAGACCTTCCGTTAATTTCTGTATGATGGAAAATTGCATCTTGTGTAGCTATTCTATTATTCCAAAGATAACCACTTCCTTGTGGTATTCCGTTATAATATACAACCCATACGTAACTATCAGCTAGATTGAATGTATCATTCTGAAATGTTCTCTCGCTGTATGCTAGATTTAACATTCTAGGAGCATATTCCAACAAACGTGCTGTCTGTTCTTCTGCCATCTGCTTCTTAATCTCTTTGGCTAGACGGTTTCTATATCCGCTCAAATCAAATGCTACTTTCATATACTTCCACTACTTACATATACGGTTATTCCACCAACTTGTGACGGTATCTTATTTACTACGGTAAATGTTAACAAATCTCCATAGGCTGATATTGTTATCTTGTCACCCTTTCTGGGCATTATGTAATTACCGCTTACATCTTGTGTTAGTGGCATTGAAACTACATAATCTGCCGTCTGTGGAGACAATCCAACAATCGCTGTATTAAGAGAATAATCCATAACACCATTATATATTTCAGAGGTGGTCACATTTACGTCTCCGTTTTCCTCTTCTATTGTGGTATTTCTGGTTATCACTCCTCTATATGGAAATTCGCTGTAATTCATCATAATACATCAATTATATCTGGAAAAGAAATAGGCTTCTGTGTTTGTGTATCTATCATTATTTGATAGTTATCATCAAGATATTTTTCGTATATCTTTTTAGCCCATTCCCAAGATAATATATTGGGCTTACCTTCGCTTCCCCTTGTGTGCTGGAAATTATTATGCAAAATACTTTCAGAAGCAATACTTGATGGAGAATCTACAAATGCGAACAGTATCATATCGGCTCTTAATAGCTCTTTTTCCCGAACAGTGAGTGTCGTCACGTCTAAACTAGTGTCGTTAATCTCCCTGTCTAATGCTATTTTTTTTAATGTTATATCCTCAAAACTGAAACGATTTGAAGCACTCATCCATTCAAGTATTGTCATATCTGATTAGTATTTTATTTTATGCCGCTGTGAATGCGTCAATATATATCATATAATTCCAATGCTCCATTGTAGGTGCAGCGGACATAATCATATCTGTATGCCATTCTGGGTATCTTGTCTGTGAAATATAGTTGTCAAAAGCCAACATTCCACCTTGCATAACAGAAACTGAATGGTTAGGAACACCCTGAAGGTTAGTAAATTCAGTTGGTGCTTTATAACGTGTAGTTCCATCTGTCATATCTGGAGAAAGAACAGCCATGTTTTCATTCCAAGGCTTAACCTGTGAACGACCACTCAACTTCTGCTCCAATGCGTATGTATCTGGAACTAGTTCTACCTTAGATACATATCCATTATTAGAACCATTTACTACCCAATCGTTATATTGGTCAATTGTAATACCCCATGATTGCTGTACTACTACACCCTTACTATTAAGATAAGCACCAACAGCTTCCATTACTTGTTTGTTCTTCAAGAAGAAATCCATAATCTTCTTAGACCAACGCCACTTAACAGGACCTGTATAATTCAATGTTTCTGAAAGATACTTTTCTGCTTCGTGCATTCTGTCAAGAATAAGTGCATTAACATCACTCCAAACTAATGTACCTGACTTCTGCTTATTACCAGCTGGTACTTGAGGGTCCTGCTTGTAATTAATACCCATACCATAGGTATAATTAATCTCTGCGTTACTAGTTAGCTGCAAAGCCATAACATCAAGTGTACCGTAAGCACCCTCAACAAGATTAATAGCCTTATCTGTATATCCGTCTATAATAGCACCATTAGCACCTAGAAGCTGATTTAGCTTATCAATTTTCTCCTTATCTTGCATTGTATAGAAGAATCCCTTACCAAAGTCTGGAAGAGAGCAAGAATAAGAACTAGCACCATCATGGTCTGCCTGTGTGAACTCTGAATATCTAGCTCTACCATCAAGCATTACGGCTGCTGTCTTTATAACCTCTATAACCTTAACTGCATCGCCATCGTCATAAGCACTAGCGGCTGGATACCACTGACTCCAAATTGCGGTGTTATATTTATCTTTTACCGCTGTTTCTATATTAGTTACGTATTTCTGAAACTCAATACTCTTAGAGAAAAGAGCATCAAAAGCATCTACGCCAAATTTTTGTGTCTGCATAATATTCTCCTTTCTTTAAATTTCAACTAAACCCTGAATCTTTGACTTGTTTATTGAGTCGATAAATATTGCTGGGTATTCTGGCATTCTCAAAGAGTATGCTGTGTTGTGAACATAGAACTCTGACTTATAAGGGTCTTGTCCTAATGTAACTCCCTGTATTCCGCTAAGAGAGAAATACATTTCTGAACCACAGAAAACGTTTGGCTGTGTAACCTTTAACGCTTTTGCGCTTCCAGCTTCTACAACTTCTACCAAATAATCAGTTACTGCCAAAGCACCTACTGCTGCTGACATAGTTAATGTGTAATATGTAGAATTATCTACCACTGCAATAACGGCTGCTCCAACTGTTGTTCCGTCCAATGCTGACGGACATTTACCCAAAATCATACCAACTGTAGGTACAAAAGAACGGTCATTTTTGGCAACCTTTATAGTTACCGCATCTGCTGCTGCCACCTCTGATACATGGAATGCGTATGCTATGTTACAAACATTCTGAACGTCATTACCATTTTCCTTTAGTGTAACCTGTGCCAATGCTGCTGTTGGAACGTAACCACCAGCTCCAGGGTAGTTCAAAATTGTAGCTCCGTTTGTTATACGCTGTGTGTAACAACCTTTAAGCCAAATGAACTGTGAACCACCGATTGTAGTACTAGTTGAATAATTAGTACTTTGTACATTTAAATCTTCTGGAATCATTTTTTATTATTTTTAATTCTTTCTGCTTGTTTAGCCCAGACATCATCAAATTTACCTGCTCCATCGCCACCGCTTTGATAAACTTTATTTTCACCGATAGTCTCTTTAAAAATAGACCCATAAATACCAGCAAACTTTTCTGATAATTCAGATGTTTCTTTGGTAGTATCTATGTTCTGTGTGTCAATAAACTTTTCAAAACCAGCTTTCTGCTCTGCTGACGTGAAGTTCTTTGATGCTAGCTCAACAATGGATTTCTTTTTTGCAGCCAAAGTATCTTTTTCCTTTAATTCCTTAGCATACTTCAAGTATTCCATATATTCCTCTGGAATTGATGGTTTGGTTATAGTTTCCTCCTTACCTCCACCTTTGTTTCCTTCTGGTACTTTTTTTAACTCTTCAATCTGTTTAAGGTATTCAGCTTCTTTTGTCTTCCATGTTTCATCTTTTACTTTCATTTCCTGTGATGCTGCCGAAAATGCGGTATCAAGGTTAAATTTAATAGAATTTAAAACATTTTCATCTGTGATATCTGCTTCTGCGTTGGCGGTTGCAAACTTTTCTGAAAACTTAGAACGAAATGAATCGTTTAGTGTGTACTGTTTCTCGGTACAATAGTCTGTTACTTTCTGTAACACTTCTGCTTGTGTAGCCATAACTTTCTGTTTTGGTTTATTTTTAATGCAAAGATATATTATAAATAGTAGTATTAAATACAAGTTAAGGCATACGTATTCCTTACACAGAACTTTGGGAAGTATTTGGTCCTGAATGGTATTGATTACACCTTATTATATAGTATTTTTGCATTATAAATATTAATCAATGGTTAAGAAAGAAGATATTATCATAAAGCCAAGAACAAAAAATCAGTATAGAGCTATAAGAAGTAATGCTGACTTTGTAATACTCACGGGTCCTGTTGGCTCGGGTAAGACGTTCACGTTGTATTATGCTCCAATAAACTATTTGGTTCATAATGCTGGTGAAAAGATTATATGCTTTATGCGTAACGTTTCAGACTTCTGGGGGGCTGGTAAGGTTGCTGATACCATGAAAAGTATTTATCCTTTGGTTGATAGAAGTACAAAGAGACAACCACATGAGCCTATTGGTGAAGTAATAAAGAACCAAGTAGACATGGGTGTTAAGTTTTATAATGGTAGTGAAGTTAAATATCAGCAACTGGATAACGAAGACCCAAAGATGATTGATAAGATAGCAAAAGGTATTCAGACCAAAAAGCTAATATTTGATGAGTGCAATAAATTTCAGTGGAACACCATAACTACTTTTATGGCTCGTTTACGCTCAAAAGGAGAAGGAACTGCCCAGATATATTTAGCTCAAAACCCAGAAAGAAATTGCCCTTTACGTACACTTTGTGGTAATGGGGAACACGGGGGTGGGTGGATAGCAGAGAATGGCGAAACTATCAAGGAAATGGATGGCAAGGTAATGTATTTCTTTATGCACAACGGAAAGGTTGAAGAAACCTATTTTGGTAAGACTAAAGAAGAAGTATATTACAAATGTAAACCAATTATTGACGAAATGATAGGTAGAGAAGACGACATGTCTTATGAAGACTTTATACTTTCTATGGTTTTTTATACTTTTGATATGCGTGATAATAAGGTCATGCTTGAAAAGAATAGAAAATATAGAGCTTTAGCCGCCAACTCTGCTACCGCCCAATCTTCTTATGCTAACAATTGGAATTATTCTTTAGAGGACGAAGAAGAATCAGAAGATGATATAGATGCTTGCGAATTAAGACCAGAGCATATAGAGAACATGTTTAGAATGCCAACCATGACAATTAGAAAAACAGAAAAGATAACTGTTGATATGGCTTTTGGTGGTACTGATAATATGGTTCTAATGCACTGGATAGGTTTCCATTGCGATGATATTCATTATAGCGAGAAAAACACTTTCAGTGAAGCATGTCAAATTATAATGAACTTTATGGCTAAACACCATTGTGATAAAAGCCAACTAATAGTGGACGTTCAAGGAGATACCGCAATCATAGATGTATTCGATTTATTAAAGAAATCTGGTGGCGTTGGAACAGATAATCCTTATGGTACTTATGGTTATGCTTTTAGCGGTTCTGTATCTGCGACAGGAAAGAGTAAGGTTAGATTTGAACGATATAAAGACGAAGCTGCATATTTGGGTATTAATATGATTAAATGCGGTTTGGTCACGTTTGACCCTAGCCTTAAAAATAAAAGATATACGCACCAAAGAAGAAAGAGAGAATCTACTACTATATGCAAACAGATGATATTTGAAAGCAAGGCATTTGTTTTTGATAAATCTCCAAGCGGTAAGATACGTGTAACACCAAAGGAAAAACAGCATTTCTCTTTAAAGGGTATGTCTCCTGATTTGCTAGATAACATTATAATGAGGTGCGGAACTGCATATTCCGTATGTTATGAAGCCCTTGCCAAATATGGTGGAAAGATTGAAATGAAATATGATGTAAGGCAGATACTTAACAAGATAGATATAGACAAAGACTATTCAAATAGTGATATGTACGAAACAGATAAAAGGGTTGTGGCTCAAATTAGGAACTCACAAGAAATATTAAATATAATAGATTGTATATGATAACTCAAAAAGATATTAATTGGTATTTGGAAGAACCAACTAGGCTATTACAAAAGAAACCATTTACTAGAAGCGGTGATATAACGAACGGTGGAAGTAGCGAAGCAGACGTTTCGATAACCACCAAGACGCAAGTTACATTCAGTCAATTAAGAATGAATGAAATAACGCAAGATGAATATTTGGAAGAATACGACCCCTCGCTTCATAGAATAAAGTGGAATAGGTCAATACCTCACATAGCAGTTCAAGTTGGAAAAGAAACTATCGATATAGATAATATGACTTTAGTTGAAGCATATCAGAAAAATATACATGCGGCACATACATTGCATGCAACATCTAATGAACTTGAATTTATGTTGTGTAATGTAGAAAAGACAGATGCAATAAACTCTTTATATTCTGAATATAAACAGCAATGGCAGATGAGGAATATGCACAATGTAGTTAGAGAAGCGTTCTCAAAGCAAAAGAAAGTTGGTGATGTTTCTGTATTGTTTAGATATGACCCTAAAAGGAAGAAAGGTTCTGTATCTGTATATTCTTATGATATGGGTTATATTTCTATACCAAATTATAACGAGTTTGGAGAACAGATAGCTGTATCTTTATATTATAAAACTGATGAGGGAATAGAAATAATAGATACTTATGACGATACTTATTTCTATCGTTCTTACAATGTAATAGACGAAAATGGTGAAGATAATTGGGTGCAGGATGTACCTACAAAACACGGATTCAGTAGATGCCCTTTGTTATATAAACGTGGTTGTGTTGCGTGGGAATATGGGGAAAGCATCATAGAAATGATAGAGCTGATGCTTAATATTAACGCAGTAGCCCTAAAACGTTTTGGAACTTTCGGGTTGGTTCTAAAGGGTGCTATGGATAAAAATAGTTTCGTTAGGGGTAATTCAACACTAATAATTAATTTATCAGCCGATGAAAGCAATGGCAAACAAGACGCAAAAACAATTGAGTTCCCAGAGCCACAAAAGATGATAGATTATCTTGAATATTTGGTTAAACAATTGCAAATTGCATGTAGCGTAACATTCATGACACCAGACAGTTTAAAAGTCGGTGGTGACATCGGAGGTAATGCTGTTCAACTTGCAATGAAGAATGATTTGGCGTTAGCCACCCAGACGGTTCTTGATTGGTCTGATTTCACAGACGGTTTAGCTTTTTTGTTTGGAGAAATGTTAAGTTTGGAAGCAGATGGCATTGGAAAGTTTAATCAACTTCAAGTAAAAGCTAAATTATCAGTTTGGACACCAGAGAGTAAGAACACGCTTATCTCTAATTTGGCAACAGAATCTGGTTGGCTATCTAAGCAAACGATAATAGAAAATTCTCCTCATGCTGCCCCAGACGAAGTTGAACGTAAGAAAAAAGAAGATGAACTTGCTACTCAAAATGTAGCTTCTGATAGCGGTAATGTAGTGCAAACTACAACTAATCAAAACATATAAAATAGAAAACAAAGTATGACATCAATAACGGCAATAATTGTAGCGGTTATTTCCTTAATGGGAAATTTAATGCAGTATATCATGAATAAGAAAAGTTCTGATGTTCAAACTCTAAATCATGAATTAGAGTATATTAAAAGTGTATTAAAGACACAAGCAGAAGCCTATAAGATAGAGCAGAGCTTGCAAGAAAAGAAAATAAGAACTCTTGAAACTAAGGTAGCTTCACAGGGTAATACCTTAAAAGAATATGAGGACAAGATTACTTTGTTGCAAGGTTCGATAGCCAAGTTGATAGGTAACGGATGTCACGTAGAACATTGTGGAGAGCGTAAACCTTATACGCTTGAAGAGATAAACGAAGTAACTAAAAGCAAAAATAAAAATGAAAAAGTTAATATTAGAGTTAAAAAGTAGGTGGCAGACAGAATCACCTTTGTTCTTTAAAAAAGTGATGCAGATTAGTGTATTTATTAGTGGAATGGCATTAGCTATGCACTTAGCTATGGATTCTTCTGGAGCAAATGAACCTACGTGGTGGGTAAATGTATATCCATACTTAATCGCAATACCAGCTGGAATAGCAGCTTGTGCAAAACTAACTAAAGAATAATATAATGGACAAGGAAATAATTGATATTTGTAAAAAACAGAATATAGAAGCTGCTTCATTGTTAGCTTTTATATCTGTTGAAACAGGTGGTAAGGGATTTGATGATAAAACTGGGAAGATATTAATCCAATTTGAACCAGTTTGGTTTCGTAAGAATGCACCTTATGCACCGTCTGGATTATGGAGTGTAAACAAAGTTGACGTTCAGGGAAAAGAGTGGTTAGCTTTTAATGATGCCTATAAGAAAAATTCTGATGCCGCAATGAAATCAACCTCGATAGGTCTAGGGCAGATAATGGGACTTCACTACAAAAGACTAGGTTATAATACCGTTGGAGAAATGTGGAATGATGCCAAGAAAGGTATCGAAGAGCAAGTAAATCAAATGGTTAAGTTTATAAATAGTGACCCAAATTTGCTTGATGCTCTAAAAAGACATGATTGGACAAAGGTAGCTAAAATATATAATGGAAGTGGATTTATGGATTTAGCTAAAAAATATCATAGGACACCTTACGATAAAGCTATGGAATTAGCATACAACAGATTAAAAAACGTGTAATTATGAAGAAACTTTTATATATAATGTGCGCAGTCTTTCTTTTGTCTGGATGTGTCACGAAAAGTAAAATAGATTATAGAGATAGGGATGTAGTAAAATACATTAAATCTGTTCAACATGATACACTTATAAACAATATACATGATAGTATATATAATAATGTATATACTAAAGGAGACACAGTATATAATTTTAAGTACAAAGAGCGAGTTGCTTATAGAGATAGAGTAGTTTTTAAAACAGATACCTTAAAACGTGACAGTATTCAAACACAATACAAAGAAAACACAATAGTTAAGACTAAAATACCTCGTTGGTGTTGGATTCTATTGTCTATTAATATTTTATGTGGTATCTTTGTAGGACTTAAATTTTATATCAAATGGCAGAACAGAATTTAGTTTTTAATATATGTAATGAGGATGGCACATCGTTTAATGATATTGCCATTAAGTCTAGTACATATACCGAAACTGTTATGTCACTAGATAATAATATAGAAGGATATTTCTATTATCCTAACAATAACCTTGTATTTACTTATAAGGAATATATAACCTATAAGAATGTTAAATACTATCTTAAAATTGACGAACCTCCAACAATAGTTAGAAAGGGGCTTATTGATGATGATAGCGAGACGGCTGGAATGACAAAATATACTATTAAGTTTTTCCATCCTATGGTCTTGTTATACAATATTCCATTTACAGATGTTGCGGTTTCAAGTAATGAAAGTAAGTATAAATCAGAAGACACTACATTTAGTTGGATAGGAACTTTAACTGCATTGGTTCAAAAGATAAATAAATGTCTTGAAGGAACTTTGTTCACGTGCCAATTGCAGCCAAACTTTGTAGATAATGGTACTCAAAGCGATGTTATATCATTCGATAATCAAATGATTAGCGATGTTCTTAAAACCGCTTATGAAAAATTTAAAGTACCATTTACGGTAGACGGATATAATGTTCTTTTTGGCACTCCATCTAATGAAATATATAAGGGTTCAGAAACTACTCCTTATATATTCAAGATGGGTCAAGGATTAGGATTAAAGGATAATGATAGGACTCCGAAGAATAATACTATAATAACCAGAATAGCTTGTTATGGTAGTGATAGTAATATACCAAACGGTTATCCTAAAATAGCATGGACTGGAAATCAAGCATGGAATTATACTTTAAATAATGACGGAAGTTTACCTAATTCATATCCTATTATAGATAGTGTTATAAACGGTGTGTCAACCAGAGTTATCAATCATCCGTTCACACGTAAATATCTTATGCCAACAGTTTATGTAGACAGCGTAAATAAGAAAGTTAATCCATTGGCTACTGGGTATAATCCAAACATAGAATTAATAGATTATTATGATGCTGTAAACGATGCTAACCATACTTATCCTAATCAGATAAATTTAAGTTCACCGTCTTATCAGAAGCACCAACTTGAAAAGATTAAACCAAGTATAGTAGGTGCTAAATACAATAATCAAGAAATAGATATCCTAAAGACCGTTTCATGGATAAATGATGATGGTACTGACGCAACTTCTATTGACGACGGATATAACTCAACTACTGGTAAGTACAATCAAGGATATTTTAAAGTATCATTTTATCCATTAGGATTTGATTTATATGCAATGGCTGCTGTTACTAGTGCCATGTCTGTAAACCCTACTAGTGGAGCATGTAATGGATGTAAGTTTGAACTAGGTGTAGATTGGGATGTCGTAAAGACAAACTTCTATTATACAAAACCAGACGGAACGGTAGTATTTGACCCAACAAATATTTATGGTAATCATCGTGACTATACCAAATTTCCAGATAGTACTAATCAGAGTATAAGTGTAATACTTAAAAAAGATACTAGTACTTTTGGTACTCTTATGCCTAATATATATCAACAGCCAGTTATTGGTGATAAGTTTGTATTTATTGGGATAGACTTACCACAATATTACATTACACAAGCACAGACTAATCTTGATGAAGGTGCTAAAGAATATATGCTAGAAAATAACATAGCATACTTTGAATATCCATTTACTTTTGATGAATATTTTCTAACTGAAAATCAAGACGTGTTAGCACAGATTAAATCTAATTCAATATTAAGATTTGAATATGGTGGTGAAAATATTGCATTGAGTATTAAAGAGTTTACTATACAGTGGGGAAATAAAGCATTACCAGAATATAAGATAACACTTACTGATGATGTATCTATATCTTTAAATCAATTGGGTCAAGTAACAGAGGGGTTATCGCAATTAGGTAGTCAAGTAGCTTCTATGCAAGCAAACTTTGATATAAATATTACTAACGAACTTAATAAAAGGGTATCTAAAATATATGATGATACTGTTAACGGAATCATTGACTTTAAGAAAGGCATTAAACTCAATAGCAATTCTATTGAAGATATCATTAAGTCTGGAGACGATATTCAAAATGCAGATAATCTTATCATGTCTGCGAAAAAACAATTGGATACGTTTATGCGAAAGGACGCAGAGGATTCTACCGACTTTATTCAGACTTTCACTAAGGGTATCAAGGTAGAAGGTGACACTCAATTCGGAGCTAATTATGTAGAAGGTGTTACTGGAATGGGTGGAAAAATAGATAAAGATGCAAATGCAGAACTAGAGAGCCTTACACTAAGAAGATTTTTGCAAGTTCCAGAAATTGATTATAACAGAGTTGATATCAAAGTAGGGGATAAATGGAGAGCTCCTGGTGGTGGAGTTATCAAGTCTGTTGATACTGATAATAAAATAGTAACTCTTAAACTTGAAGATGGAGAGATTGGTGCTGTTGAGGTAGGAGATATCTGTATGGGAATATTCCACAGTACTACAACTTCTGATAACTCTATATCTAATACAGATGACAGCAAGGGAAACAGAACCTTTGCAGGATTCTTTACTTGTTATTTCCATGTAACAGAGGTGCTTGATACTGACCATACGCAATTCAAATATGAGTTACGACCTATTGATGATAATTGGAAATCAAGTTTTTCTCCGTGCGATGCCATGAACTTCGTAGGATATGGTAACTTCACAAATGTTGAACGTCAGACATCTGTATATGAGACTCAAACATATACTCGTATGCTGGTAGGTCAAAACACATGGGAATTTAGTATAGATAATATCGCTATGCAATACGGTAATCTTACTAATCTTGATATATTTGGTTTAGACATGACTGGATATAGTATATACCTAGCCAATATCTACATGAAAGGTGCGATAAAGCAGGTTAAGGATAACGGACATGAGATTAAACAGATTAACTTTCTTGCTAACTACACTATAGGACAGCATGTAGATTATTATGATGCCTTATATTACAATGGAAGCACATGGGTATGTATTAATAAGAATGGAACCAATACAACTCCTAGCGAGAACGATACTATCAATTGGATGATACTTGCAAAGCAAGGGTCAAGTGTTAAGGTTGCTAGTGAATATCAGGAGAATGTCACAAATACAGCAGGAACAATATTATCTTTTTACAATATGCTCTTTGCTGCACGTGTAGACACACAACAACCACCTTTGGAAATTTTATCAGATCAAGATGGAACTTATATAACTGATGAGAATGGTAATTATTTGCTTTACGTTCAGAATGGAGATGTAGTACAGAATAATGACTGGATATTACTCATTGATATGCGTACTGTAGCTAATGGAAAAGATGGTAAAAATGGAGAAAGTCTGGAGGTAAGATATTCTTCTGATAAATCAAATTGGCATGAAGTATATCTGGATGGTGATATCTGGATGCAACAGAGAGTAGGAAGTAATAACGTGTGGTCTAGTGCTATGCGTGTAGTTGGAGAGAGTGGTACTGATGGAGTAGATGGAAAATATACTGTGTATGAGTTTGCAAAGAACACTAGCACAGATATAGCTCCAACAAGTGGATGGCAAGATGCACCTATGGCTACTTCTATTGGAGAATATCTATGGATGAGAAGTGGCGTTGTAATACCTCCTGCAACTACACCATCATCATGGGCTGCTGTACGTATTAAAGGAGATAAAGGTAATACTGGTGATAAAGGAAACACTGGAGAGAAAGGTGATACTGGAGAGAAAGGTGATGTAGGTCTCATAGCTTGTGGAGAATTTGTAAATGGTACAAACTATTTAGGCCGTAGCCTAGTTACGATGTATGGTAACACATTCGTAAGCAATGTAGCTACATCTGATAGTCCGATGGCTATATTGACTAATTCTGATGGAAGTGCAATTACTGATCAGGACGGAAATTACTTACTTTACATGAAAGACGGTGATTTCGTGTATTCTGCAGATTGGACATTGTATGCAAAGCGAGGTTCTGATGGTTCTGATGGAAAGAATGGAAGTAACGGTTCTGATGGTATTGATGGAACAAGCTATCAAACTATATATACAAGAAATAACAGCGCAACACTAGCACCTAATACTCCTTACAGCTCTGTTAATGATAATGATATCCCTGGAGGTTGGACTAAAGCACCTGTTGGAACTACAGCAGAGCTATCTGCAGAATGGGTATCAAAACGCGAAAAGCATGGCGGTGTATGGGGAGCATATTCTGCACCAGCACTATACACAAAGTATGTAACAAATGGAGAACAAGGAATACAAGGTTGTGTAATACGTGACAGTGAATGGGTAGAAGGTACACAGTATCTTAATCAATCTAACGTAAAGCAAGATGGAATAAGATATATTGATGTAGCTCTTATAGCTAACAGTAACGCTACTACAGGATGGGATGCTTATTTATGTATGCAAGACCATATTGCCAATGCTAGCAATAAACCAGGAACTACTGGAGGAAATACATACTGGGAACAATTCTCAGCTAATGTCACAGCAATATTTACATCTCTCATTATCGCTAAGAATGCAAAGATTAAGTTTTTGCAAGGTAATCAACTATTGCTAATGGATAGTGATGGTGAAATTGTAGGTGGTTTAAGTGGTTTTAGCACAGATAGCAATGACGTAAGACTTTGGATAGGAGGAAGTGACCCTGCTACAGCACCATACCGTGTGCTAGAAGATGGGTCAGTTGTAGCTACTAAGATGCTGATAACTGGAGATAGTGAAATAAAGGACTGTAAAATTAGTGGAACTTTAAATGCTGTTAGTGGAACATTTAACTATCTTAAAGCTGTAGGGGCAAGTGGTAGATTAATATTTAATAATACATACGGTTCTTTAGCTATAGAAGATGATGATTTTATTCAACAAGGAACGAAAAATAACAGGACATTAAGATTTTTATCAAGTAATATTAGATGTAGGGGTTCATTTGGGGCATCAAGTCTCAATATGGCTAGAGTGCACGATACCGTTATAGATTATTACGTTAATGGTGATTTCGTGACTGGGAAAC
>OGVK01000002.1_pt1 | contig 34764 bp, 61 predicted proteins | sample 1575721 | NCBI WGS metagenome assembly OGVK01 (sample SAMN07581521, study PRJEB24739) | freshwater metagenome | place: Singapore | collected 2015-01 | reverse complement strand
CTATCAATCCTATGGAAACATGGGCTAGTCACTTTACATCGTGAAGCTGGACAACACCTCAAAATCAGATTGATGCAGGATATCCAATCTTCATTCAACCATCTACTTCAAGCGGTTACTATGAAGAAACATTTGATTTTGGTCAATTGCTTGCTTCAAGTAGAATTACATTAAATTTCCGTGGTACTGTAATTTCAGGTACACCAGTAGTAAGTACAAAAATTAGCTTGTCTGTTGACAATGTTACTTTCGTAGATTATAATGGTGTTACTGACGTTTATGGTTTGAATTTTAGATATGTTAAAATCAGAGTTACTGTAACTTCAGAAACAAATACAGGATTGTATTCTATTCAGGACTTAACTGTTAGATTAGATGCTAAACTGAAGAATGATGCTGGTACTACGTATGCTCTAGCTGCAAATGCAGGAACATATTCTCAATCCGTAAACACAATTACTGTAACATCTTCAAGTCATGGTTTGGTTGCTGGTTCAAAAGTATTTCTAACATTCACCAGTGGTACTGCACAAAGTGGTTACTACACTGTTGTTACAGCAAATACAAATACATTTACTGTCACATCCACAATCGCACAGACAACCTCTGGAAACGTTGTTTTAGATCAAGAAGGTACTATCGTAAACTTCAATAAGGAGTTTATTGATGTTCAAAGTATTACGCTCTCACCAGCAGGTACAACACCTTCTATTCCAGTATATGATTTTAAAGATAATCTGGCTTCTGCTACATACTCAATTACATCCAATGTTTGTACAGTTACCTTGAACTATCACGGATTAATAAGTGGTCAGAAGGTTAAGATGTTCTTTGCGAGTGGTACAGGTGTTTCAGATACATATACCATTTCATCTTATACAACTAATACTTTCAGTTTTGATTTAACTGCTAGTAACGGTTCTGGTAATTGTACAGTTTACCCGCAATCATTCAGAATATACTTGTTTAACAATTCTGGTTCAAGAGTTTCATCAAATGTTTCTTGGGCAATTAAAGGATATTAAAAAATGGCAGATCATTTAAAACCGACATTAACTAGTAATTACTCTAGTTTTGTAACGGAATTAGATGGGCGTTTTGATGATTTGGCAGTGGGGCTTGACCCCGCTGTCACTACAGCAACAAACGTACCAACTAACTCTATTCGATGGAGTAGTGCTGTAAATAAATGGCAAAAGTACAATGGTACTTCTTGGGCAGATTTAACTGCAACTTATGGTATTAGTATCTCAGGTAACTCGGCTACTGTAACCAATGGTGTATATACTACGGGTTCTTATGCCAATCCAACGTGGATTACATCTTTAGCAGGTTCTAAGATTACTGGTGATATTGCTGGTAATGCTGGTAGTGCTACAAAGCTTGCAACAGCTAGAAATATCAACGGTGTAGCTTTTGACGGTACAGCAGCGATAAGTATCAATTTGAACAACTCTGTTACATTTAATAACGGTGGTGCTGGTTCAGCAAGTGGAGCAACATTTAACGGTGGCTCTGCTGTTACCATAAGTTATAATACTGTTGGTGCGCCATCTACAACGGGAACTAATGCTAGTGGTACATGGGATATTAATATCTCTGGTAATGCTGCAACTGCTTCCGATATTGGTACAGCAGCTTTATCTAGAATCTATCCAATCGGTTCCATCTATATCAATGCTACAAATAGTGCAAACCCATCCACTTTACTTGGTTTCGGTACTTGGGTAGCGTTTGGTGCAGGTCGAGTAATGGTTGGATTCGATTCAGCCGATGCACTATTCAATGCAGCAGAGAAAACTGGTGGTTCTAAAGATGCTGTATTAGTATCACACACTCACACGGCCTCAAGCGGTTCCGCTGGTGCAATAACTGGCTCAATCAGTGGTGGTAATGGTACTGGTGACTTTGGTTCATTCAACGGAGCTTCTGGTGTATTCAGCATTACAGGTGCAGCACCAAACAGACCACAAGGTTCTGCTGGTACAGGTAGTTATACAACAGCTAACTTGAACGTAGGCGCTCACAGTCACTCAATTACTGTTGATTCAACCGGTTCATCTGCAACCAATGCAAACGTTCAACCTTATATTACTGTTTATATGTGGAAGAGAACTGCATAATCAACCTTGATTTTCATCAAGTTCTGTGATATAATCATATTTAACATGCCTGTCTTATTAGCATAAGACGGGCTTTTTATTTTGTCAATTTATTAATTTAGCGGGTTATATTATGTCAGTAGAATCTCATGGTGCGACAGCGTTTGATACAACAATGGCTGCTATTGGCAGTAAAGCAACATATACTGGTGCGACCACAAGTGTTTTAGGGTGGATCATGTCTTCAGAATTTGGTGTATTAATTGGTATTATACTTGGTGTCGGTGGTTTCTTAATTAATTGGTATTACAAGTATAAACAAGACAAGCGTGAGCAAGAACTGCACGATCAACGCATGAAAAATGAGGTTAAACCTTTCGGTTTAGAATAACATGATTAATCGTCAAGGTGTAGCTGCACTGGTGTTGAGTGCATCAGCTTTAATTGGAATTGCTGTTCACGAAGGTTATAGAGAAGAGGCATATATTCCCGTACCCGGAGATGTGCCTACAATTGGTTTTGGCAGCACAACTAACCTTGATGGTAGTCCAGTACGTCTAGGTCAACGAACAACGTCTGTAGAGGCTTTAAAGCGGCTTGGTAAGGATGTTGAGAAGTTTGAAACAGCAGTCAAAACCTGCGCTCCTGTTCCAATGTATCAATATGAATTTGATGCTTACGTATCACTGACATACAACATTGGACCAAATGCATTCTGCAAAAGTACACTCGCTAAAAAATTAGTACAATATGATTATGAAGGAGCTTGCAAGGAAATTCTTCGTTGGGATAAATTTCAAGGTAAACCACTAAAAGGTTTAACTATTCGTAGACAAGAAGAATATAAAACTTGCATTGGAGAATGATGACTTGGCAAACTAAACTAATAGCAATATTGTTAGTAGTCGCTAGCTTATTTGCTTGGCATAAATATGAAGTTAATAAAGCAGTAAATAGAACCATTGCTGAACAAACTGCTATTTATAAAAAGCAAGTTGATGAACTAACTATTAAAAGCCTAAAGGTTGAATCTGAATTAAAAACTCAGGTTTCAACAATCAAAGGAGAAAAAGATGCTCAGATTAAAACTCTTGATACTAAGTATCGTATTGCTATTGACAGCTTGCGCCAGCGTCAAGAAAGAAGTTCCACAAGCAATTCTACCGGAAATTCCTCAAATACAGAAAGCACCCGACAAATTGATTCAGAGAGATTATTTGGAAGACATGCGGAAATCTCTCTTGGAATTGCTAGAGATGCCGAAGAACTAAAAACGCATTTAAAGGCGTGTTATGCTCAATACGATATCATATATGATCAATTAAATAACTATGCCAAATAAAATCTGCAAAAAGTGTAATATTGAAAAAGATATTTCAGAATTCCACAAAAGTTCTGATGGTAAATTTGGTGTTACAAACACATGCAAGTCTTGTAAAAAGATTTTAATGTCTAGGTATTATTCTGATAATAAAGAATCTATTTTAGATAAGAAGCGAAACCTCTATCTTGAGTCTGATGTCATAAAGAACAGAAATAAATCTTGGTCTGAAAATAATAAAGAAAAAGTTAGAGAATCAAGAAAACAATGGCAAGATTCCAATAAAGATATAAAACGAGAAAATAATGCTAAACGTAGAGCAGCCAGAAAACGAGCCTATCCGAATTGGTTGACAGAAAATGATTTAGAATTAATAAAACTTCATTATTTACTTGCTAAATTATTATCAGAATGTAATAATGTTGAATATCACGTAGATCATATTGTACCATTACAAGGTGAAAATGTATGCGGTTTACATGTACCTTGGAATCTTCAAATTATAACAGCAGAAGAAAATCTTAGTAAATACAATAAATCCAAATAAAAAGACCCCTGAGGGATTCCATTACGGTTTCCTTCAGGGGTTTTCTTTTTGTTAAGCTACAAAATCTTTTAACTGTTGTGCAGTCATTGCACCAGATTTGCGTTTAACAACTTGATTGTCTTCCATTAGAAGCAATGTAGGTACACCAGTGATTGCGTACTCTTTTACTGCTTCCAAGTCTTCGTCTACGTCTACTGTCGATACTGGAATACCTAGATCGGTATTCGCTAGAACCATCGATAGACCTTTACATGGTTGACACCATGCGGCTTTAAACACTACTAGATTTTTCATATTTCTCCTTTATTATCCATTTAGCAAAATTTATTAGTAATTCATCAGACGCTGAATTTTTCATCCTGTTTGCTAAATTACTAATCACTTGGATGTTACCTTTTATGTAACCCAAAGAATTGTCTATTCTATCTAAAGAAGGTGATGAATCTTGAATTTTACCATCACCAACTTTTAGAGGTATTAATAGAATAGGACAAAATTCAGGAATAATTATATCATCTAGTTCAATAGAAAACTCTATTTCTTTTCTTTTTGATCTTGCTTTTGCTGCACGATATAATTCTTTTTGTGGATTACGTCTATGTACATTCCTTCGGAGTAAATTTATCCGTTCAGAAGAATTTAATCTACGCAATCTTTCTCTTTCCAGAATTCTGTCTCTATTTAAAATATAATACTCTCTTTTATAGTCTTTAAGTTCGTTCTTGTTCATTGACAAGCTTCACATTCTCCTTTTGCTGCTTGTACACCTGCTTGAGTATAAATATAATACAAAGCTAGTATGTTTGGATCAGCAAAAGCTTCTTGGTGAACTTCAGCAATATATGATGGGTCTTCATCAGCAGCAAAGAATAAATTCAACGATTGCCATTGATCAATATATCGACTACGTGCCGAAGCTAATCTTAGTACTGCTTTTTGATCAATTTCAAAAGCTGTTCTAAATATTTTCTTTTCTTCATCGGTTAGCCAATCTACATGTTGAACAGAACCTTGCTTATCTGTAATTTCTTGAATGTGTTTCTTGGTGTAGACACCTTTTTGTTTCATTAGCTCAAGTAGTACAGGATTCAAACGATCAACTTCACCAGCAGCAGTCATTTGAGTATAACTCATGGCAGGATCAGGATTGATACCTTCAGATACACCACCCATTAGAAGTGCAGTAGATTTTGTCGGTGCAATAGCAATCAAGTGCGTATTGCGAACACCATAACCTTTGCACCATTCTGGTTCACCCAATAGTTCAGCCATTCTTACAGTAGCAAGATTCGCATGTTCCCAAATTTTAGCTTGAATTGTTTGACTTAGACTATGCGCTTGGAATCCTTCAAATGGTAGCATCTTTTGCATGAACAAAGTATGAATACCACACAATCCAAGACCTAATGCTCGACTCTTTTCAGTGAATCGAACTGCTTTCTCTAAACCGGGAACATTCTTAGCACGTTCAATGAATTCACCAGCTACACAGTCTAGGAAGATTGTAGCCCAATATGCAGCAGAGGTATCCTTCCACTCATCCCACTTTGCAGCATTCATAGAAGACAATACACAAGTATATGTGTGTTCGTCATCGTTGAATAGCATAATCTCTGAACATAGCTGAGAGTTATTAATGAATAGACCCTTATCACGGTACATAATCGGGCGTTTAGCGTTAGCTTTATCCACGAAGAAGAAGTACCCCTTACCAGTGACCATCTTAATCTTCATGGCCTTCTGGAAGCGTTCTAGAGCCTCTTGATCGCCAGAGTTTAGACGATCAATAAAACTTTGCTTGATTGTCCAAGCTGCATTTAAATCGTCTGGTTCAGCTAAAATGTGATTAGCAACTTCGTCAAAATCACCGTGTTCAATATTGAGATAGAATGCCCATGCACCACGACGAGCAGTGCCTTGTGCAATATTACGCATTGCATTTACGTGTTCTTTGATTACCGGTAGAACACCGCTGGCTTTTCCACCAATACTAATTTTTGCACCACGAGGGCGAACATTGCTTAGATCGGTAGCTGTACCAAAACCATATTTTGTTAGCAGTGCAACTTCACGTAGGTTACTGTAGAAACCATCTACAGAATCATCTGCAATAGTACCAGAGCAAGATACAGGCATACCACGGGAAGTACCCATGTTAGCAAGCACAGGAGTAGAAGGAGAGAGCCATCCTTTCCAAAGTAGGTTAAAGAACTCTTCTTCAGCTTCTGGTAGCATCGGTACATGCTTTGCAGCAGTCTTTGCAATACGCTCAAATTGACCACGAACTGAACGACCTTGTGTTTCATATTCGTACTTTTCTTTAAATAACTGATATCCAGCAGTGGTATACCATTCAGGAACTAGACCTTGTGCTTGTAGTTCTTTGCGTTCTTCGCTTAGTTTTTTGTAAATACTTTCACTCATTTTTATCCTTAAAAAATTCAATAATCCAACTTGCAAAATTTAACAATTGTTCTGGAGTAGCGTCATTCTTCATTGAATTAGCTTTATTGCTAATAACCTGAATGTTTTCTTTAACATATCCAAGTGAAGGTATTATTCTATCTAAACTTGGTGAATTTGCTTTTGCTCTACCCGAAGATTTTTCAATTTTTATTTTAAGTATTGGACAAAATTCTGGAACAACTATGTCATCAATGGTGATATTGATTGGTAGATTTTTAGTTCTTGCTCTATTTTGAGCAGCCTCAAGTAAAGACTTTCTCACATCCTTACGTCTTAATCTTTTGTTATCAATAACTTTTTGTAAGTTTTCACTAACCCATTGACTGGCTTTTTCGTTTGCACAATCTTTACAAATTGAGTGATAACCATCTTTCGAATTTTTATTTCTATGGAAATCACTCAATTGTTTTATTGTACTACAGTTTCGACATTTCTTTTCCATGTGAAAGCCGTCTGATCCCAATTTCGATGATATTGATTACCCATGCCACTGAAGAAGTCATTAAAAGTATAGTCATTGATACCTTTGTAAAACCATGAACTTATAGGATTGTATTGTACATCATATTCTTTTGCAAACCCTAGCTGCTTTAAACATTCATTAATACGAGACTGTACGAAGTTTTCTAACTGATGTGCAGTGATACCTTCGATCTTACCCTTCTCAAATAGCATGGCAATAATCTGACATTCGTGTTCATAAATCTTACGAGCTACAAGTCGAATTTTGGTTTCAATAGCCATCTTGTGCAATTCAAATGCAGCAGGTGTAAGTTCTTGTTTTAGTTTCTCTAGTCTGTATCTGAAAGCCCATGCACCAGCAAGTGAATGTAGATTCTCGTCACGAACACTGAAGTTGATACCACGTACAACGTTCATGAGTTTATTCTTACCTTGCGACTGATAATGCTTCAGGAAAGCAAATGAACTGTATAGAATCGCACCTTCGACCATTGAGAAAGCAGCTAGTGAAACAAGATCATCAGGATCATCAATAATTTCACCAATGTGTTTTACTCGCTCTTGTAGAACTTGGCTATCTAGATATGACATGTAGAATTCTGGTGTGTCAATATGTAATAGCTGATTAATTTTATTATAGAACGGAGCATGTACAGCAAGTTCAAACATGGCGAATACACTAGCCATACGATGGAATTCTGCACCATCGAACATTTGCTTAAACCGTCCACCCCAATATTCATCACCAGCATGAGTTTCATAGATGCTGAAAAGCTTTAGAGTTGTAATAACTGCATGCTTCTCAGCTTCCGTAAAATTCACTAGTACATCTTGCACATCTTTCTCTACCTTAATTTCATCAGGTAACCAGAAAATCTTCAGTTGTTTGTCTGCAAACTCAACTGGTTCATTAGTTTCATTAATTGGTAGTAGATGTTTTTGTAGCATTAAATTTCCTCTTTTACTTCTGTATATTTGTCTCTTGCTTCCAATAACGCTTGAGCATCTTCGGTTAGATACTTACTGCGATACAGGTCTTCAAGAATTTTACTACCGCTTGCTTTATCAATTGCTTCTTTACTGGCATAACCGGTACTAATCCAATCTGAATCAATACGCTCTTCACCAACCCATCGACTACACACTACAACTTCATTGAATCTATTACGATGCTGTAAACCATCTTGTCTCTGATATGGTTTATTTGTGTCCATACCCAGACCGAATAGAAACTTTTTAAAGTTTTCATCGTCACTTTCAAATTCAGCAGAGTAATTTGGCATTACTTTTACAATTTCTGATTCTGAAATAATACACAAGGCAACGATTGCACTTGGACGAACATATTTTTTAGGTTTTAGGGCCATTACTACAATCCTTAAAAAGAAGCGGAACTTACGAGTATATCACAACATTCGTGATATTTCAAGGTCGATTAAAGCATTTCGATATGCTTATTTTCACCGTTGAATAAAGTTCCACTATATTTGAAATCTAGAACAAATTTGATAACGGCAACTGCCATGCTACCAAAAATAACCACCATGATTGCCATTAAAACTAATGGTAACAAAATTGTTTGCATCATTGTTTGCTCCTATCGGTGTATTCAAAACCTAACTTTTTAAGTCTTTGAATATTTTCATCTCGCCATTTCATTGCCAACTCCAACGCAAGTTGTTCTCCATATTTTAAAAATGAAAAATTCTTAAAATGCCTTTTTCCATTTTCATCAATATATGAAGCAGAATAATTCAGATTTTTACCTTTATTTGAATATCTTTTTGAGATACCAGCATACCCTGAAACATTCATTTTGTTTAACTTTAAATTCCTAGCATTATTTTCCTTAGTTTTTAATTTTAAGTTATCAATTTTATTGTTAAATGGATCACCATCTAAATGATCAATAACCATGTTTTCTGGAATTTCTCCGATTAAAATTTCATATATGATTCTGTGAGCTTGATATAATTTACCGAATAAACCAACACGAATGGAATTTTTTCCACCTCTTGATCTGTACTCAAATTTACCAGCTTCGTCACCTTTTGTGGCTTTCCCAATTGATTTTTTCCATCTTAAACACGTAATACTGGAAGTATCATATTCGAGATATTCTTTAAACTGTGTTATTCTTGAGTTCTGCATTTGTTAAAAATTCTAATAAAAACATTGCGTTTACGATTACTGCACTCAAATGATACATATCTGGTACGGAGCTATCAGGATCATAGATTTCACCCTTTCTATGGGCTTCTAAGTGCCTGTAAAGGGCATCCAGATAACGCTGTTCTGCATTCGGTACTTTCTTCCAGTTGTCACGCTCTTTATACTTCTTTAAACCGATTGTAAGGTTACGAGCAACTTCGGCAAGAGCATGTGGAGGAATCAGTGTGTACTGAATCTTGTCCTGATCATACTTTGTACCGGGAATTTGTTGATCCAAATTCATACCGTTTAGCATCTTTAGATTGAAATCTTGGATTTCTTGCGTGATTGATTTTTGTAGCATGTTAACTGGTTTCCAAATTTTATGAGCATCAATACAATAGTGATTAGAAATATTACAGGCATTATGACATGCTGATGAACTTCTATCATGGTACATTGGATGAAATACACAACCATCACAACCACCATACTCATCTACGGCATAATATTGCTCATTATCAATGGTAATACTTGTTAATGTTGCTTCTATCATTTAATTGCATCCAAATGAATTAATGTAAGGCTATAGTTAAAGGGTTTCCAATCTGAAAAAACTGTTTGTAAATTTTCAGGAATACAATCTTTCAAATCATTGCTGACAAAATTACTTGGTTTACGAACTTTATCATTTGCGTCTTTGATGACATAAACATCGTATTTTGATTTAAACTCTGCCACTACATCAATACCTTGACGTTCGTACATTTCGACAGTTTCAATCGCTACAGCTTCTGTAGTTGGAAACTTACTTAGATTGTTTACTGCTGTTTTATACAGTGCTTTGTTAACGTTCATTCCTAGATTCTCTAGTTTCTGTAATAGACCAATTGCAGTAACCATTACATCTACTGTACCATCTAGAACTTCTTCGGGGTTGTTTGTTGCTAGACCATCACAAGTTTCCTTTAGTTCTTCAACAATCAATTTAAACTGTTCTGTTAGGTCTTTGTGAGATACAAGAGTATCTTTACCTGCTAGTTTATTAAACAGATAGCAGTCAGATTGAAAATCTTGCATGTCATATTCTAGTTCCATCATTGTCCTTTCTTTGCGGATTTAATTAGATCAAATGCATATTCAGCATCATCCATTGCTTCACGAATATAAGCAAACCAGAAAAGTGGTAGTGACGCAACTAGGATTGCATACAGAACTACTTTCAGATTGCGATCAACGAACCATTGTACCCAAGGTCTTACCATCTTTTTCTCCTTTACTTAACAAAAAATCCCTACGACTAAGCGTAGGGAGTATTATAGCACAATTAACGTGCTGTGATCAATAGTTTATTGCGTTTTTCTTTTGAGTTAAGAACTTGTCGTGTACGGCTGCGATGACCACAATCGTTACAAACAACTTCTGCAAACTCAGAGACTGGAGTATACACTGAATTCCCAGTATGTTCTAACTCTGTTGAACCACAAACAGGACAATGTGCATGATCATCATCGTGGAAGTGACCGGCATTAGCAGGACGAGTATCGAAAGCACGTAGACGCATGTATACACGTTCAAGAAGAGTTACGTCTTGCTCATTATAAGTAACCATTTCATGCAATGCTTCTTCATCACCTTGCATACAACGAATCCACAGTGAAATACCTGTTGTTTCAATCTTACGACCAACATCAAGGTAGTTACCTAGAGAATCTAGTTTGTTGCTATTGAATCGCAATGTCTTCGCAATCTGTAGTGTATCTACAACTTTTACTGTCTTAGGTGGTGGCATACCATGTGAAATCAATCGTGTCTTAAATAGCGGTACATCAAATCGAGCAGCATTGTGAGCTACAACCAGATCGGCTTCTTCAAATGCTTCGTATAGACCACAAACAATTCGTGTATCGTCACCTTTCTGCGCTTCACTAGATGTTAAAACCATCTTAGTAACTTCTTCATCACCTAGATATTTCCAGCATGCAGATAGCAGGAAACCACCTTCACGTAGAACAGATTCAGTGCCGATGTTTTGTTTCCAACGACCGAACGTAGCAACAATGCTTGGTGTGCTTTCTAAGTCAAAAAATAGAATTCGTGGACCGTTCTTTTTGAAAGCTACATTTTCTGGATTGTATTCTGGTGTTGGAACTTCTGCATCCCATTCCCAATCAATGAGTTCTGCATTAGTAGTTCTATTGTAGATATCGTTTACGGTTGATTTACCAATACCTAAAATTGCACCAATTGCACGACTAGACAGACCTTCAGCTTTTAATGCAATTACTTTATCGATTGTTTCTTGTGAATGTTTCATTCTTGAATATTACCTTCCGTAATAGTTGCATCTTCTTTATAAATCCAATTAAGCGCATTGAATACACCATCACGCTCTCTTGTCCAGTACGCATTATCCTTAATGAACTTTACTTCGAATTCTTCACCAACATGTTTGTTGTACCAAAGCAACGGATTACTGCATTTCAAAATTTTAATCTTCATTAGTTATTTCTCCTATGAATGTCCGAATTGTATCATAGTCGTAGTTCTTTGTCAAGATACCCTTTTGAAACAATCGTTTGCGTTCTGCATCGTTTTTACCTTTTTCTAAACCCATACGTTCTAATACTCTATCTTTTTGTGAACTCTTAAGTTTATTAAAAGCAGTGTTAATCTTTTTAATCCACATATCGTGTCGCCATCTAGTATCTGGTTCTCTTTCGAGATAATTAGCACACTGTCTCAAAAAATCACTGAGAGTTCCTTTATACCACCATTTCATGTACCTAATCCACATTTTTTCAATAACTCCAAGCGCACTATTGGCTTGCCTACTCGTTACACCACGAATATACATTTGATCATCATGTGCATGTTCAAGAATGTGTTGTTTTGGTTCAATGGGGAGATTTGTTATAGCACATAGATTATTTTGTTCTTTGGTGAGAAATTCTCTAACTTCTTTTTTGTCAGACGTTGTATATAAATCTTTAGTCATCTAGCTTACTCCTAAAACCACACTCACCTTGTCTTGGGAAATTCCACGCAAGACCTGTTTCAATTGCATGTTTACTATTTTGTTTTGGAGTACACCACTGTAGATTACATACTGAATTGTTTGACTTATTACCATCCAAGTGATTTACATATGGTAGATTTTCTGGATTTGGAATAAAAGTTTCAGCGACAAGTCGATGGATATATTTATGCCTTATCATACCATCAAATGATTGATAACTTACCATTCTATATTTTCCATTCGATTTTTGTTTCAATACTCTACCTGATCTACCGAGTACTTTTCCACATTTTGAAACAGCAAACATTAGAGATTCATGTAAAATAAATTCTATACCTTCCACAATCTGTTTATCTTTTAATCTTGATATCAAACTCATCAGAAACCACCCAATCTGTGTTCTAGTCTAGCTACAGTCAACTCATAGTTATAAATGGCTTCCTGCAATTCTTCAATTTCATTGGCAGCTTCATCAAGTAATTCAGCAATTCGATCAGGTTTACCTTCTTGCACAGACTTACGGTGTGGAATGTTTCTTCGAATTTCTGCACGTTTACGTAGTCTATAAATCAATGATTCTTCTTTCATGATAAATATATATACCTTTCTTGAATTGTTTTTTGTGCAATGCGACTGGTATCTAGTTCTACGAACTGAATAGTTACTTCCGTAATTCTCCATTTCACCGAATCGTCACCCCAATCCCTTTCTCGCTGATTACTTCTGGCTTCATCAAAAGTGGCAAAGCGTGTATCACCTTCAAACCAACTTATTCCACCAGACCAACCACTATTGTCTACTCTATAATATTTAATCATATTGCGATCTTTCTTTCGTCCATGAAATCATAAATATCACTAGGGTCTTTCCAGCTTCGTTTCATGTAAGCACATTGCCAGTACATTTGTAGCATCTTCTGCCAAGTACCTTCCTGTTCAACACCGTGACAATCTGTATAAGCGAATGGTTGGGGATAGAGGCGCTTAAATTCACTGAACAGTACCTGCATAACCTCTTGCTCTGTTCGTGCGTCCTGAAGGGCTTTCATGGCCTTTGCTGGACCGTATTTAACTTCAGACAGATCGTAACCACAATAAGTATCGGCTGTATCACCAGCTAAGACTTGCAGTGCTAGGAACTTTAGACCAGTACCTTTTACGGTCTGCTTGTCTTTGTACAGTTCACCAACATCTGGAATGACCTCAATCTTCCAATCGTCTTTTTCATACAACCAGTTAAAAATCGTAACACCTTGACATTGATAGCTATCTTTATCAACACTACACAATACAGCTTCTCTGTTTGCGTTCAAGTACTCGTATGCTCGGATAGTTACAACATCATCAACTTCATAGTCTGTTACAATTTGTGCGCTGTACTTCTTACGCATATGATTTCTCGTTGCCTCAAGATGCACTGGTTTGATCATATCAGCGCGATTGCTCTTGTAAGGTTTTGGTAATGCTAATCTATGTCTAAATGTCTCTCCACCACCTAGATAAACTTCAACATCATCACACCAAGTAAACTTCTGAATACTTTCCATGAATTTGTTTACTGTACTGAGTGCGATTGATACATCTACCTCTTTTTGAACATCTTCAATTTCGTAATCATCTGGATTGAATTCAAACCCTTTATCAATGACAAATTTCTTTAACTCTGTACGATTCTTAAATTCTTTTGTGTTGCCTGATTTTTTAATCGTTGCAATAATCGATCTTTGTTCAGCACCAGCAGCAAATCTATAGGCTATTAAGTCGCCATCTATAATAAGTGTTCTATCACTCATGATAACCCTTAAAGAAAAACCCGAAGGTTTTATCCTCCGGGTCACTGAAATTAACTACGAGCTACATCAATGGTTTCGATAATCTCATTACTCTTTTTCTTGAGGTCATCGACTTTGTTGCTAACGATTGCTTTGGCTACTGCCGAAAGGATCGCTGGTTCCAAACCAGATTCTTTAGCTTCAGTTTTGATTTCTTTAATCTGTTCAGCAAGTGATTGCTCTTCAGAATAAAGACGTACTAGTTTTGCGATTGCTTCTTTCTTTTGCATTTCAATCCTTTTTAATTACAGACTTACTCATCCATGTTAGATTCAATAGAACAACTGCAAACCAAGTGTAGAAGTTATACGGAATCGCTAGGATGGGAAACAATGTATTGAGTGACCAGATCACAGCCAAGGGTCCAAACACAATGAGTAGACCCAAGAAGGCAATGAAAACTAGTGTGCTAACAATATCAGCAGTATATTTTGTCATTTACCTTCTCCTTGATTAAAAGGGCATGTCTTCTTCGTCAGCAGTTTCAGCAGCGGATTTTGCTTTAGGTGCTTTTGCTGGCGCTGGCTTCTCAGCCTTTGCTGGTGCAGGAGCAGCAGAACCTTCATCGCTGAATTCATCACCGGGATTGTAATCACTTTCTTGAGCAACGTATTCAATCATGTTAGTGACTAGAACGTTCTTTAGATAGAGTGAAGCAGTGCCGTTGTTACGATCAAAACGATCAATGCTAATAGAACCAAGAGAACCATTAGCAGGTAGTTTGCTATTAGTTACATCAACTAGAGTTGAACCGACCTTTTCGAAGACCTTGGGCTTGTATAGATCAGGAACAGGCTTGCCAGTTTTACCTAGCTCTGTTGACTTACGTAGAGTAATAACCCATACGTTCTTACCAGCATCTTCTGGAGGTGCTACTTTGTAAATACCTTCAAAATCACTGGTTTTAACTTTCTTGACAGAGACTTTAGAATCTACGCTTTTAGCGAATTCTTCAAAAGCATCAACGGTGTCTTCATCGCTGATGGCAATAGAAGATTTCCATTCATCGGGCTTTGGGTCTTGTCCGGGCTTTACATAAGATTTTACTGGTTTGTTGATGCAAACATATAGAAGCATACCTGTTAGTTTATTCATAATAATTTCCTTTCGACTAATTATTTAAAGACTACTCTTAAAACGGTAAGAGCCAACCGAAATGAGATTATAACAAATCTCAGATTCTTTGTCAAGTGGTAGAAGGGGTGGGAATCGAACCCACATTACCCCGCCTTATCTAGACGGTGCTCTACAGAGGTATAAGCTCTGCCCTTAGGCCAATATTAGCAACCCTTCCTCATTGTATTATAAGAACATTGTTTTGAACAATGAAACTTAATTCTACCATTCTTTTTATGAAATGTATAGTTCTTTTTAAGATAATCAAACACTTTATTACAATACGAACAATTCAACTGAACATATTTTGAATTGATTGAAGAATACAATTGTTCTTGTTTAATTTTATTTTGTTCAGGTGTAAGTATTTGTAAGTTTGATAAAACATCATTTAATTTATTGTCATCTATGTGATCAACATGTTCATCTTTTTCAAGAAATCTACCAAGGTGTACAGACATTAGATACCTTGCATAAGAAATTGTTGTTCTTTCTTTTGTATCCATGATTTTTATCAAATTAACCATTCTACGATTTTCACCTTTGTGTAGAATAATATACATCCAATAATCTTGATATGGAGATTCTGCCTGTACTCTTTTCATTTAAGCTCGTTCAAACTGAGTGACCTGTACTTGTCGTGGTTCAACGAAGAACCATTCTTCATATTCTGAACCGTTATATGATTGATACCATCCATCGAATTTGACATACACAGCATGTGCTTCATCATGGAAAGCATAAACAGACCAGTATTCACGACCCATTTCTTCACCACCATAATTATCTATATGCTCAAATCTAATACCTACATCAGATAGTTTCTTTCGGAAGTCTGTTACTTCGTCAGAATCCCATCTGGTATTTTCAGTAAGTTCTGAATGAAAGAACTCATGAATAACATCTGAATCTGCTTCATTTAGAAGATCGGTTACTTTTTGTTTTAAAGACATGTTCAATCCTTTCAGGGTTTATATGCTGAAAATACCTTGCAGGTAATTTCTGTTGGTTTAACAAAATGCCACGCACTGTACTCATTACCATTGTAGGATGAATAATGACAATTAATACGAACGTAACCTTTTACTTCAGTTCCTTCATATACAGCAAATACTGTATAAACAGGATATTCGCTTAGATCATATGAATCTACAAGATTATCCATTTGACCTTGATTATACAGGTCATTGTCAAACGTAGAAGAATCATATGAAACTCTTAGATTTACGTCAGCTAGAGCAATATTGATATCACGCTCAATACCATATTCTGGCTTATGACCTTGTAAAGAACGAGCAATATCTTCAGAAGAAGATTTCAAATATTCATTGAATGCAGTTTTAAATCGTTCATTCCATGCTAGAGAATTACGAAGTTGTTTAATCTTATCTTGTGCTTCTTTTTGAATCTTAGCAATCTGTTCTTCAACAGTCAACTCAGGTGCGGATTTAGTTCGTGCCATTTTCAAGTTCCTTTCTAATGTTCTCAAACTTCATTGTATCACACAAATCGAATACTTGAGGATAGTAATCGATTGCCCAATCTCTGAACCAACCACTACACAGTGTAGTACATACTTTATCTAGTGCTTTAATATACGCATGTCGTACTGGATATTGCCAGTCCTTAGGTACAAGAAAACGCTCAATTGCAATGACCTGTGTTTCTTCAGCTACGCACTTGATTTTATCATCAGTTGATAGTTGATCCCACAAATCTTTTTCGCACCATGCCATAGTCGAATCACGCTGGAGTTGAGTATACAACGGTTTGTCGTGATATGCAACAAGTTCATGCAAATAATCATGGTTGTATTTCTTAGTCACATAGTCATCAAAGAAATCATCAACTGACTTTTTCAAACTAGGGTGACCTTGTGGAAATTCTTTCATTGTCATTTCAATACGTTGCTGCAAAAATCCTTTATCTGCAACAGACAGGTTGATGCACTTATATTTTTCAGGAATGTATTTGTGATAGTGCGTGATGTGTTTCTGAAAGATTAGATTACGCCACAAATGACTACGTTTGATAATTGACAAACCACGCAAATTCATTACGTTTAGTTCATGACCATTGAAGTTTACTTTATGATGTGAACCATAATAAAATGCAAGTTTAGCATTATTTAGAAATTTAGGATCGTGCCATTCAGAACCTTCAATTGGTTCATCACTGATGATATCCCAATCAGTAGTATCCTTGATTTTTAATTCAGGATTCCAATACGCTAATGCTCGTGAACCAATCAAAACTTTCATGACTTTCCTTTCAACATACTGAAGTGTACCATACTTTGATGCACTTTAGCATGTCGCCGGTCCCTAAACCGGTTTCATACTGTCTTGTTACTCAGGGCGACGACCCCTTGGTCTAGAAATCCATATGCGAAGTCCACCATCACTCGCATATTTTTAATGACGGGGCTTCCACCCGCCTCGCTTGAAGTGTGCCGCTAACTCTAGGGATGTGAGCAACAGGCATAAGCGGGACTATTTAATAGTGCTAGTTACGTTCTCTAGCTTGGTATATCGTTACCAACGTAGCAAATACGCTATTCTAAGTACCTTTCGGTTGCCAGCTACGGCTCTTAGTGAAGAATAGCATCACCGTTTCCCATCCCGAATGGGTTCTTGGTACGACTGGAGGGATTCAAACCCCCGACCAATAACTTAGAAGGTTACTGCTCTGTTCACTGAGCTACAGTCGTGTTATTCCAATGATCTACATGCGTATGTTTACCTGCACATATTCTACTACAATATGGACCCTTCTTACCTTTACTTCGATTTGCTTTCACATCTCTTAAAAATTTCCATGATTCTTTTCCACAATTTGGACAAATAAATTCATAAATCTTTGCAGGTTTATCAATCATTGCTTTTGCTGAATTTTCTTCACGAGTAAGAAGTTGTAAGTTTTCAATTCTATCATCTGTAAAATCTTCATTTATATGGTCAACCGTTTCTTCTTCAAGAAGTTCTCTTCCTAAATATTGTTCCATCAATAATCTGGGATAAGACTTTGTTTGTCTGGTTCCATCATCATGAATTATAACTACATGTTTTCTTCCGTCTTTTCTAAGATATGGTCCATAGATTCTCATTTAATTCTCCTATAACTGGTGGGCGATCAGGGATTCGAACCCTGAAGTCAAAGACGCTTGAGCTTAAATCAAGTGCGGTTACCAATTTCGCCAATCGCCCATATTGTTATTGTACATCATTTTAAGAGAATGTCAAGCAATACTTGAATTATACCTCAGAATCTTCTTTCTTGTCAACCTCTCTCAAAATATTTTCTTTGATGTTAAGTCGAGCAATTAAATTCAGATCACTCTTTGGCATGCTCATGCTAGAACGTAGTATACCATGTTCATCCCATTGTTGCAAAGTTTTATATTCATCGTTGTATTTATACAACATATTAGAATTCCTTTTCGCATTGATAATTCCAACCACCTACATCCCAAGTGTTAAATGTAGATTTTGAAATCTTTATCACATGTCCGGGTAATACCTTGGATGTACCAGAAAACCACTCTTCCTCAAAAGCACAAGACATGGAAGCTAACCAATGTTCATGTTCCAATTCGTAGAACCACCAAGGTAATACATTGTTCCAACTCATCATTAACCTCCAATTACCAGCTTCTCAGCTTCTTGCACATAGTAATCAAAGTCGATATCACCATCAAAGTCTTTCATGTTGTTACATGTCTTGACATTCCAAGCAGTATCGATACCTAAACGACGATCACCATCGTCTTCCTTACCTTCCAGTGCTGGCATCAACTTGATGAGTTTACCACCATTTTTAGAAGGATAGTAACGACAGATATTTTGTTGTGGTACAACTCGACCATCTTCGTATTCTAGCACCAGTGAAGAGCTACGAGGTACTTTTGTGCGTAGCATGAAATCAAAAATGTTTCCGGCATTGAAGTGATTTTCAACGAATTGACGGATATCAGCACCATGTAGCATTGCAGCTTCAGCAGCCATTGGAATGACCAATGCAGATTGATTTTGATGCCATCCTAGACCTTCGTATTGGTATGCACCCTTGCGTTTTGTCTTACCGTTAGTGTATACAGCAATGTAGTTGTTAACATCACGAATGATCATCTTTGAATAGTCTACAAATTCAAGTTCAAGACCTACATCTTTTTGCCACTGAGTGCAAATTTCTTTGTACTGCTCTTCGGTTTCACTAAGCATAGCAACGGTCAAACCATCAGTGTTCAACTGAATAAGCTTTAGACCGTCAATCTGCAATAGACGATCAGCAAGCATCAGCAGTGACAACTGACCATTGATTGTAATCGACATAGTGAACTTAGGATCATAGAACACAGAATACTTGTCGTTGGACTTACCATACGTACCATTCAGTGCAAGCTTGAGCATTGCATTCTCAGCAGTGCCTTTTGCATAAGACTTGCGCTGTTCATACATGTCTTTGTAGATCACACAGAAATCTTTACTCAAATGCTCAGGATAAATCTCATTTGAGATCGCAATGTTCGGATACATAGAACTTACGTCAGCATCACGAATCATGTACTTAGATGTTTCTTTTGCAATACGTTCAGACAGTGAAGCATGAACACCACCTACACCGAAATCGATGCGATAACCGTCTACAACAACGTTTAGAGTCTCAGCCACACGGTAGCATCCCCAATACGATTTCTTGGGCACACGGACCTTTTTAGGCTTCTTTGTGAGGTCTGGTAGACCATCAGCATCAAGAGGGTATTCGGTCACATGGTTACCTTGTGCATCGAACAGGTATTCAGTAGCCTTTAGTTCTTCTTCTTCGATCCAACCCATAGGATGTTCACGTTTGAACTCTTCAAGGTCTGCATCCGTTGGTTTAGTTTTGAACTTCTTACGCTTGACAGTCATTTCTGCGTACTTTGCAACATCACCTAGTTCATGCTCTTCAAGCTCAGAGAACACACCTTTGGTTTCGGTGATTACCTGACGAGAAAACCAATCATAGACAGCCTGAAATTCTGGACGATCAAACCTGTAGTACTTGAACAGGCAGTCAGCAATAGCGATTTTGGTGCGCTTGGTTTGGTTCAGAACTTTCTTACCGTCCTTGAATACATGCAGTTTTACACCAGCTTCATCTAGTTTCATCTGGAAGTATTCAGCACCGATCTTTGTATCGTCTGCATTCAATACAACATTACCCATTGTCTCTGACATTTTGAATCGGAAGTCAACTTGTTCCTGAGATTTCAGCAGGAATTGTCGAGTTGCTTCTACGTCATGCTCGTTGTAAGCTACGATCTTTGCAATGTCTTCTTCTGACAGTTCAGCATTGATATCGAATGGTAGGTCTTCGATGTTATCAAGACGCATGTTGAATTCCAGCATTTTAAGGCTGGTTGACTTTGCTTTGTTGTTGAAGTGATGGATACGATAGAGGTCCAACTGCTTGATGAACTGCTCTTCAGAACGAATGGTGTTACCGAAACCGTTATCTTTGAAAGAGTCAATCTGTTCTTGTGCCCATGCAAACACTTTGTGTGCAATACCTAGACCTGTCTTTGGTAGACGATCACGCTGTAGGATGAACTTGTGAACAATTGGGTAGTCGAATCCAATGTTGTTAAAACCAACAAGGAAATGCTCGTTTTCAGCAATGTAGTCAACGCATTTTAGGATACCTTGATAATCATTCTGGAACTTAGAACACACAAAGGTTTTCTTGAACTTACCATCAGCACGAACAACACTGAAGGTGAAATCTTCCTTGTATGTCTCAATGTCATATACCCATAGCTTTGTCAATTCCATCTTTTACTGCTCCAAATAAAGAAAACCTAGAGTCTATCACAACTCTAGGCTTCTGTCAACTTCAATTTGCGTTGTTGTTCAACCATTCGTCAAGGTTGTGCAACGTGTGTGTTTCGTTATCATAGTACACCATACCAGCAGGGCCAGTGATACCACAAATACGATTCTTACTGAGTACAACTTTTGTAGTGTTGCGCTCAATGGGGTCTTCAGCATACTTATTCCGACTTAGCAGAATGTTAGCAGATGCAGACTTAATGATGGTGGAACTACCTTGAATTTCTTCTTCGGTGAAGTTAGCACCTTGTGAAGAATTCGCAGTACCAGCAGCAGATTTACGAACGTGGTTGATAAAGATCAAAGTTACATTGTGACTCTTGATGATGCCTTTAGCCCACTTCATAAACAACGCCTGTTCATCGATACCTAGACCATCTAGAATATCTTGCAATGGATCAAGTACAATGATTCTGCAACCGCACGATACTACCAGTTCTTCAACAGTATCTTGAATTTCTTCAATGCTACCATCACGGTTGTCCAACAGGAAGAATCGGTGTTGACCTTCTTCGTTGTAAAACAACTCGTTTGCTTTTTCACGAACATTGTCAGATTCTAGCAGTTGCTTCTTTGCACCATCGTCTTGAATCAATGACAACTTACGACTCAAGTGCCGACCTAGCAAAGTTTCACCATATTGACCAGAATCAAGTTCCATAGAAACGATACCAATCTTATGTGGTGAATTGAAAATCCAGTAGTAAATCATTTCGTTAACGAATGATGTTTTACCTAGACCAGTACCAGCGGCAACGTTAATAATGTGACCCAATGGAAGACCACCAACCAACATGTCGTTCAATGTCTTCATGAATGGTGGAAATGGTACTTTAGGAATTACTGCCTGTTCCAAAATCTTGGAGTATAGATCACCAGAACCAACCACGCCAACAGGCGTATAACGTTTTGCATTGTAGAAGTCTGCAACAAAATCTTTGCCAGCGTCATTCTCAAGGTATTCATTTGCGTCCTTATAACGTAGACCCATTACTTTGACTTTACCTTTTGGTAGTGCCTTAACTACGTTCTCAATTGCTTCTTTACCAGCCTTGTCATTGTCATAGCATAGAATGATGTTATCAAATGAATCAAAGAACTTGTACTGACCTGCAATTTGTTTGTGCGAGTTTGCACCGGTAGTTGGACTAACGACAGCAGTTTCAAACGTACTACCACGAGTTTTAGCATAGTCAGCAAGCATTTGATATGCAGACAACGCATCAACTTCACCTTCGGTAATTACGATGTACTTACCACCACGATTGAATCGGAATTGACCGAATAGCTCACAGTCAGCACCAGTACGACCAATAGAACGGAAGTTCTTTGGTACTTCACGAATCTTGTAACCGGTCAATTGACCTTCTTGTGTTACAGGATAATATTGCTCGATTACGTCACCACTTTCTGCTGAATAAGCATATCGAACACCAAAATACTTACTGACTTCATCAGTAATACCACGGAAACCTCTAGCCCCAACTGAAGTCTCTGACTTGATTTCATCACGTTGATCTTCAGTAATTACAGGTTTATTGCTAGGTTTCACTTCCATAATTTCTTCCTTTCCTACAGTCGATTTCACTCTTGATGATTTCTTTCTATTGTCTTTCAATTGTTGTTTGTAATCATCAGATAGAGATTTGTCGTTACAAACCCAACAATAATGACTTCCATCGTCATAAATTGCTTTACCATCCGATGATCCACACTTACTGCAATTACTATGCTTTACGAATTGTGCCATTATTCTCCAATGTATAACCTGCACCCAAACTATTTAGTTCAATAATAGCTCGTTCTCTCCAAAGTTTGGCTGACAGTTTTGCTTGTTTATTACCGAGTTTCGAAATACTAAAATACTTACGATGTATATTACCAGATAAATCCGTATATTGTACTCTCCAATATTCAAAATCATTTATTACATGATAATACAAACAAGTATCATCAATTTTATGTAATTTTGTTCTTCTACAATTTTGTGCTTGAGTACACACTTCGAGATTCTCAATAAGATTATTTGAGGGATCATTATCAATATGGTTTATAACTAAGTTATCCGGAATAACTCCTTTACAAATTTCCCATATCAACCTATGAACACTGTATGTTTTATAATTTATACTTACAAACCAATAACCTCTAGAATCTTGACTACCAGCACGTAAATCTTTTCTCCTGTTTTTCTTAAAACATTTCCAAGATAATCCACTTGGACTATCTGGATTATACATCACTTCGTTTAAAATGTCAATTGGTGTTGGGTTATTCATTCTTGATCAACCACTTGTTTGATATGCTCTTGAATGAACGGTCATGAATGGTATTGCTCCTGAAAACCACACCCTCACGTTCACTACCGTTTAGAACAGACTTACCTTCTGCAAAATCTAGAAGACTCTGTATCGTTTGTTGACGAATTTCAGTCGCTTCTACAATGATTGGTACATGATTCAGACCAAGACGTTCACAAGCTGCTTTAAGCTGTGAAGGTAAAATGTATTGCCCTGTCTTAGTATTGTACATATCATATACATAAAAATCTAATTGTACTTTGTACTGATTTCCTTGAATACCTTCGCCAATCATTTCACCTTGAATAGCCATACCTTGCATGCTATTTCGTCGCATAATACCTTCAATGTCAAACTTTCGTGCTGTTTTCCAAAAGGAATTATTTTCATCTTCTTTCAGGTCTAGATTACGTGAACAAACATGAAATTGATCTTCATCATCCAGATAGAACGTACAAGATGAACCATCTAGTTTTTCGGTAATAGACCATGAATCTTCTTGATATAAATCAAACTCACGACTTAAATTCTGAATACGCTCTTGGTCAGTCTTTGGTACTAGTGCAGGGAAATTACCACGCACTTGACCAGCGAGTTGTGCAGGAATTGGACGTTCCCACTTTTGTACATTCAATGGTACAGAAACATCTAGGTCTTCAAATAGAAGACTCTCGATATTCTTACAAGTTGGCTCAAGAGGTAGTAATAGACCTTGTGAGATTTGACCACGTAGTTTTACTGTACGTAGACGCTCACCTTTAACACCATTATATTCACGAGGTTCAGTACCTTTAGTTAGAAATGGTGCTAATTCTGTTGGAACCCAAGAATCTGGTTCTGCGTAAACAACCAATTCGCCTACTTGATATTTTCCTACTGAATCTACAACCCACCAACCATCTACCCGATATGCACAAATTTTATCTGCATTTGGAATAGATTTTATTTCTGCAATTTTACGAATACTTGCCATTTTACGATCTGACATTTAGATACTCCTTTGCTTTCTCTAGATTTTCAATAGAATCTTTAAATAACCCAAGACCTTTATTACATGCATTACAAAGTAATCCACGAACTTTTCCAGTTGTATGATCATGATCAACAGCTACAACATCCAATGCCTGACCTCGTTGTTTTTCTGGTAGTTTTAATTCTACATTACAAATACCACATCTTCCTTTGTATACAATCCACAATAAACTAAATTCTTCCAAATCAATATTGTATTTTTTCTTTAAACTCCAGTTTCTTGCATATTCACTTCTTGTCTGAAATCGAGAATTTTTACGTCTATTAATTATTGAGCAATCTCTGCATCATGGTTCAGTTATTTCATATTTTGGAAAACACGGTTTTTGACAATCTACACAAACTCTTCTAAGAGGCATCTCACATGTCATCCTTATGTCTAATTGCGACAAAAACTGGAAATCTCGGTACTTTGTATCCGTTACCTACATCAAAATATTTGACTTTAGCTAACTTACCGATCAATCCGTCACGTTCAGCCCACATTGTATCACGAAGTTTGTCCGTAAAACCACTACCACATGTAAAAACTTCACCTTCTTTTGTCTGCAAGATTAATGCACCCATTGTATCGAGTGCTTTCATACCTGCTTTTGCAGTGCTGCGCTCAGTACGACCTAGTTCATTAATCTTAGCTTCATTTGTGTTTGTATACTTTGGTTCAAAACCAATGACCAAAAACTCGTTGTCAACAAAGCGTTTGACTTTTTGTAGTTCTGGATTCTTTGTACCAGATCGACCACATTTGTATTTAGCGTCAGAATCTCGCAACATGATACCTTCCGCACCCTGCGCCAGCATATCACGTTCAAATTCATCAATATTGAACATATCTTCTACAGGAAAATGCTCAAGTAACACAACTCAATCAATTGGTGAATCCTTTAGTTTATTTTTCACATAAGCATATCGAGACAACCAAGTCTCAGTAGGATGATATTTGTCAAATACCCAAAAAGTAAAGTCAGGTTCTCCATCGTGTCGCATTACACCGCTTGTGCTTTGATTAAACACATCAGGAGCGTTTTTATTACCGACGATAAGCTCACCGTCCATACCTTCGAAGAAATCAGCATGGCGCTTGAAATAAGCCTGAATAAAGGTATTTGGAATTGGTTTGAGACTGCGTGAGTATCCTACACCGTCAAAAACTACACAGCGAATACCATCTAGCTTTTCGGACATGTACATATTTGCTGGCGCAGTCTTTACTTTACTATGCTCGATAGCGAGAAGCGGCTTGAAACCTTCTGGAATCATTCTTGATCCTCCTTAGGAATTGAACATGCGATGATTGTACCATAGCTTGGAGTAGAAATGTAACCCATGTAACATGCATCACCTTCTTTTAGTGATTCATCAAATTCTTTTCTGTCATAGGAAATGTTATGAATCACTTGGTATGGGTACTGTCTAGTGAAGTCTTTTACTTGTGGTTCACTATCGAGATAGTTTTGTTTGAAAATACCACACTTTGGTGCAGCATAACCAACAAAGAAAGCACGAGGGTGAATGTGATTGATGCTTCTTACATCATGTTTATTTCTTTTTGCAAATTCCAGTAGTGCAATTTTTGCTCTTTGTTCAGCTTTTGTCATCGTGGACCTACTTTCATAATTCGATACCTCTTGTTACCAATCTTCAAATAAAGACCTGCGTAGTAAAACATCTTCGGTGATTGCCAGATTAATTTAGGAACCACCATAAGATAAATTCTCTAATGTTTTAACAATAGCATCTGCAATCTTAGTCAAATGCTCTACACGTAGTTTTTCTGTTGGGAACGTACCAAGCCAACCTGAGTATTCTTTGAAGTGATGCTCATATACTTTAGTACCACCAACATCGGGGAATGCACAGTATAGCATACCATAACGAAGTCTGACATAACCAACAATGTATGTTACACCATCAAGACCTTCGTAAATTACATCATATTGTTCTGGACAAGCACCACAAGTACCGATGAATTTCAGACCATTGATTACATAATCGGGTTTGTTATTTGCATATTGACTATCATATGGTTTCATTTTTCACCTTTCAGTTTATTGATTTCTTCTTGCAACTTTAGCTCAACAAGTTCAAGTGTTTGTTTACCAATATTACTTTCTGCGACTTTTTCTGTAGCGTAAGCACCTGCCATCAACCACATTGTTTTCTCAGATGGTAGGAAAACTTTAAATATACCACAGCAGATCAAAAGCACAAAGGGCCACTTATAGAATTTACCACGATTCTTCCAATTTGATTCGTTCGCCAAAAGATAACCAAAAACATATAGTGCATAAATAACTGCCGTTGATACAAAAACAATACCAAGGAAATTAGACATGGAACTAATAACACCTGCGAAATAAACTAACAATGCCAATGTCATTTCAACACTCCCAAAATCATATTAATGCCTTGTATAACTTGCATTTGCTCCATAGGATTCAATTGTTGCCAGCTACGACTGTCACCAAATTTAGCTGATACAGCATTCCAAAAACGTTCCACATCACTCATGTTGTTCCTTTCAAATAAATCTTTGATGTTCAAGTCTGTATTTTAACTCATCTTTGAACAACTTTTCAACAAATGTACCTTCAATGTGAGATTGTGTTTGTAACACATTGTAAATATGGTCATCCGTCATGTCACATAGAGCAACATAGATACCTTTTGGTGCATGCTCTAGATTTTTACCGTATGATTTCCATACGAAAGCCATCCGTACAACTTCAAAATTATCATCTAAATAAACTGTTAAATCTTCAGGTGGAACTTCATTCATTGAACGACGAAGATACTCATTACCACCATCAACAACATAAGTTTCGCCAGTTACTTTGTCTTCATGTGCTCTATAATCATGCACATGATAACTACGTAGATATGTACCATCTGGTGTAATAATCGCATTTCGAATAATAATTCCTTCAGTCATTTTCATCACTCCATACTTCAACTAGTTCTGGTGAATCTTGTGTAGGATCAAACATTTCTTTTGCTTTTTCAATAGCATAAAGCTCATTATCTGCTTCAACCATAAAAGTTTCTTCAAATTTTAGCGTTACAACATACTTCATTACCAACCCGATATGGATGATCAAGAACTACCTCTAAATCCGCTACTTCATTCTTTGCATCCCACATCCAATAGTGCGGTTGACCTAGATAGTGAACAATTGGCTTACTGATATTCATTATAATTCCTTTCGTGGTTTATTTTGAAAAATATGTAAATTTTCTTTAGCTTTCAAATATTCATGATGTGCTTCTATTTGCGTATCAAAGTATCCGAGAAAGTGTGTCTTTCCTAACACCTGTATTTGTGCTGACCATTTTTTATATCTTTTACTCCAGCACGTACCTCTTTTTAATTCCCTATCATTTAAGTTCTGCATGTTTTCAGTTTGATTTGCTTTTCTTAAATTTAAAATCCTGTTATCATCTTTTATACCGTTGATGTGGTCAATTCCGTTCTCAGGAAGTTCATCATAGATGAGTAACCAAGCTAGTCTATGAGCGTAATAAAACTTGTGGTTAACTCTGAGCATAACATATCCTCTTGAATTTTTACCACCAGCAATATCATTTATTTTAGAACCATTCTTTCTATTGACTTTCCATCTAAAGAGTCCATCTTCAGGGTTGTAATTATACAATAATTTTACTTGATTTTTTAGTTCTTGCATAATTTCCTTTCAATGTTACGTCAGTTAAAACTGAAGTTATAAAAATAATTCAACCCTGAGTTCAACCCTTGAGACAAACCCTCTCGACTCCCCCTGATCCCCCTCAAGGACTGAATTGTACAGACTTTCACGAACCTTGTCAAGAGGTGACAACAAAATATTTTTACACTAGGTCTTGCACACCTGCATTGTATGTGCTATGATTCGTTCATGTCAACATTTATGAAAGGAATCGACATGCTTCTGAAAGAACATTTTCAAGAAACTATTGCTCGTCTAGGTCTAGATGATCTGGAATCAGAACAAGAGCGACAACTTGCTGAGATCATCTGGTATCGTTGCGAAGCTACCTTTATGCAGTCCAGTCCACAAACAGCAGCATTACTGAAACCTCGTTCATATGGTTACTTTACAAAAACAGAACGATTGACACTACAAGAAGTACAATTTCTAAATCAATTGTTCGCTGAAATGCTAACTATGAGTTCCTATAATCTTTCAGGTTTAAAAGAAGGTATTCAAGAATGTTGGCTACTGTGCGAGTGCGATCCAGACGATTCGAAGACAAAAGAAAACTTCGATATTCTTAATAAACTTCGCACCAAACAACGCAAATATAAAAAGCTGCACAACCAACTTGCCACAATCCAACGTAAACTGAAGAAAAGTCGCTGATGAAACCAAAGAAACGCTATACACTGGTTGCTACTTGTTTTGATCGCAAAGGTCGTGTAATTGGTGCTGGTGTGAATGAATACAATCGTTCTCACCCTCTGATGCAAGAATTCGCAATTAAAGCTGGTGAATCTAAAGAGAAAATCTACAGGCATGCAGAATTCAATGCAGTACTTGATGCTGGTCGTAAAGACGTAGATAGTATCCTTGTACAGCGTTTCCATGCTAACGGTGATATGGCAAATGCAATGCCTTGTCCTACTTGTCAACAAATGCTAAAATCTTTTGGTGTTCGTCTTGTACGTTACACACATCCAGATGGAATCAAGGAGTATAAAATTGCCAGCTAGAAGTCATGGTTTAACTGGAACACCCATTTATAATTCGTGGAGAGGAATGAAGGAGAGGTGTGATAATCCTAAAAACAAAAGGTATGATTCTTATGGTGGACGAGGAATAACCTACGATAAAAAATGGTCAACATTTTTAGGATTTTATGAAGATATGGGTTCGTCTTATATCGAAGGATTTGAACTTGACAGAATCAACGTTAACGATAACTACTATTTAGAAAATTGTCGTTGGTCTAATCAATCTGAGCAAGCTTATAATCAGAGAAAACGCTCAGACAATAAATCAGGTAAGACAGGTGTGGGTTATCACAAGAAAAATAATAAGTGGACAGCTTTTATTAGAGTAAATGATAAACAAATTTATCTCGGTTCATTCTCAAATATTGAAGATGCAATCAAGGCAAGGGAAAATGCTGAGATTGAATATTATGGTTATTTAAGAGGTTAAAATGGCAACGCAAAAAGAAACAGATGAACTGTATATGGGTACAGCAATTTTATACAGTAAACTATCAAAAGCAAAAAGAGCAAAAGTTGGTGCGGTACTTGTCACAAATAATGGTGTTGTTTTGGGTGGTGTAAATGGAACACCTGTTGGTTGTCCCAACGAGTGTGAATATGAAGTACACGATATTGGTATGGTATATCCTGATCTTGTAACAAAACCAGAAGTCATTCATAGTGAGTTGAACTGCATTATGAAAGCTGCTCGTGAAGGTGTCAGTTGTATTGGTGCAACAGTCTATGTTACACTCAGCCCTTGTATTCAGTGCAGTGCAATGCTGGTTCAAGCCGGTGTTAAACGTGTTGTATACAAACAACAATATCGTGATGATTCTGGCGTAGAACTTCTGAAAAGTTGTGGTATACTCGTACAATCTTATGATGAACTCTGAAAGGTGAATTATGCATCCAACACATGTTATTGATTTCATTGATTACAAACTTCCTGAATATCAAAAGCGATATGATGAAAGTAAAGCAAAATACGATGCAATGCTTGCAAACTACGAATCAAAGAACTGGTTTGTAAAAATCTTTACAGATCATCCTGCATCTTACGATTGGGATTATTGGTGGGTTGGTAGTTGGATTGAAAAGTTGAAACAACTACAAAATGAAGCCATTTATAAATCCAAGATGGAATATGAAAGTATGGAAATCGATAAAACTTGGCACAAACTATTCTATAAATGGGCACGAGATAACAACATTCCTTATTGAAAGTAAATAATGAAACCAACTTTGTATCTAATTCGTGGTGTACCGGGGGCAGGTAAGACTACTTTTGCTAACATGCTAAACAGTCGTTTGCTTGTTGATCGTGTATACGAAGCTGATCAATACTTTTATAAAGATGGTGTTTATGAGTTTAATCCCTTGAAACTTCATAAAGCACATGAACAGTGTCAACGTAATACACGCAAGGCACTATCTGAAGGTCTATCTGTAGCAGTATCAAATACTTCTTGTACAGAATGGGAAGTTGAAACTTATCAAAATATTGCTAGTGAATACGATGCAAATTTTGTAAGTATTATTGTAGAGAATCGTCACGGAAACGAAAATATTCATGGTTGTTCTGATGATAAGGTAGAGCAAATGAAAAGGAAATTTGATGTTAAACTATGATCAACAAATGAACCTCGTCAATCGTGGTCTTGCAACCATGAAAAACGATGGTAAGTACACCACGTTCAAGTATGCTCGTAAAGCAATGTATGAATATCTTTGGTTTGAAGTACCTGATCTCATGGAGTGCAGAGGTCATGTTTATGACAATTCTACGCATGAATTGGTACAGGCAGCACCACGTAAATCATTCAATTACCTTGAGCGTGGTTGGTGGGCCAATGCATCTAGAACTACTCAAGTTGAAATGTTTAAAAAGATCAACGGTTATATGGCATGTGCTACAATCCACAATGGTGAACTTGTTGTATCGACTACAGGTACTACCACATCGGATTATGCAAAGTGGGCTAAAGAACTGATTGAGAAAGATTGGAAACTTTACGACATGGTTATTGATTGTGAAGCCACTACTTTATTTGAAGTTGTAGTACCACAAGACCCACATATTGTCGAAGAGCGCCAAGGTTTACACCTACTTGGTTGGCGTGAGAAAGAAAACGGTAAATTTCACCCTAATGGTAGACCAATCGTTTGCGATCTAGAGTCTGCTTTGCAAATGGCAGATGAAGACAAAGGTGAAGGTTTCATGGTGTATCCTGTCGGAGTTCACAACACATGTTGTAAAATCAAGACACCTTACTATATTGGTAAGAAAAAATTGATGCGTATGACAGCAAAGAATGTAGAGTTGATGTATACTCAGACACGAACAGTCGAGAATCAACTTCCTGAAATGTGGAAGTTTGCACCTCAGATGATTCTTGAGCATCATACAAAAGAAGTCTGGTCAAACTCTACTGATCAAGAACGTAGAAAGTTTTTGGAGTATATCGAATAATGCAAGGTCACAATTTCAACAGAACACTTCATGCTAAAGGTATGTTTGTATACTGTGGTCGTTGTGGCCTTGTACGACTTGGTAATCGTGCAACTGAGAAACAAATTAATAAACCGTGTGTCGGGTTGCGTGAACTTGAAGATGAAGAATATCTGAAGCTAAAAGGTATGTTGAAAGGTAAATGATGGAGTATCCAATTAAAACACCAACTGGAAAAACTTATATTACAGTTGTCGATGTTAATGAAAATTTATTTAATATTCGACTTGATACATATTACAATCTTTCAGTAGTGCTTGACAAGAAATGTATTTCTGATATGATTGAGGTTTTACAAAGGATAACGAATGAAAATTTTTACAAGTGATCTGCACTTCGGACACAATCGAATTGTAGAATTTACAAATCGTGCTGTTGATTGTGGTTCGCAAAGTAATCACACGCAATGGCTCATTGATCTTTGGAATACTGAAGTGTCTGCTGGTGATGTTGTCTATCATCTTGGCGACTTTTCATTCTTTAAAAAGTACGAAGATGTTGCTGGTGTAGCATGTCAATTAAAAGGTAATAAGATTTTCATCAAAGGTAATCATGATCGCCGTGAGCATTTGGATCAACTTGTAAAGGACGACCTTATCACAGCATGGTATGATTACAAAGAAATCAAACTCGGTGATACTTCTGTAGTACTTTTCCATTTTCCTATTGCCTCGTGGCACAAACAAGGGTATGGTGCGTATCATTTACATGGTCATTGTCACGGTAATTTTAAGGATTCACATGGGAAAATGCTTGACGTAGGCATCGATAGCATGTATAATTTGTATGGAGTTCATGGTTTTATTGACGAAAATCAAATTCATGAAATTATGAAAGAAAAAGAATTATATCTTGCAGATCAACATAGAAAGGATTTATCTTGAGTGCGTAAAATATGCAGCAAATGTAACTTAGAATTAGACATTGATAATTTTTCATGTACAAAGAGAAATGAGGATGATGCTTGCAAATATTATAATTCTTGGTGTAATAATTGTAGGTCACTTCAAAATTCTAAAAGATTAGGTTTGAAAAGAAGATTAAAACCTTTAATTACTGAAACAGAAAAGCAATGTCTGAAGTGTCTAAACTTATTTGATTTCTCCAACTTCTATCCAAGTAAAAGAGGAAGATTAGGCTTATCTTCATATTGTAAAACATGCACACCGAGAATGATTCCTGAAAAATCCAGAAAACACGTAAATAAATACAGGCAATCAAATAGGGAGAGATATCTTTCTCTTCATAGATTACACATGTTTGCTAGACGGAACAATATTAAGATAAAATCTGACGGAACAGTAACAGATGACTTTCTTCGGTTTGTTTATTCACAAACAACGTGTTGTTGGTGTAATAATGAAATTCAACCAAAAGACAGAACATTGGAACACATTATTGAGTTGTCCAGTGGTGGATTACACTCTGTTCACAATATCACAATGGCTTGTAGAAGTTGTAATTCTGCAAGATTGAACAAAAACAACGATAGACAATGTGACAGTCTATTTTCAAAATTTATAGAAACGGAAAAGGAAAATGACAATTTCAGCTAAAGTAATTGCAGACAGCATTAGTCCAGAAGGAGTGCGTATTACTACATTGGAACTCGATTATCCACGTATGATCCATAGTGAATTTCTCACACATCGTGTATTTAGTCGAAACAGTGCATCAAGTCGTGCTATTCCAATCAAGACAATGCTCGATACTATTACGTTTAATCCTGCTCGTCCTGTACATTGGGGTAAAAACCAAGCAGGTATGCAAGCAAAAGAAGAGCTAGAGCAACCGAATAAAATTCGGGCACAGTCTATTTGGAATGCAGCAATGATCAGTTCTGTTAAGTTTTCGGAACAGATGCACGATGCTGGTGTACACAAGCAAATTGCCAATCGCATCACCGAACCATTCCAGCACATGAAAGTAGTTGTAACATCCACCGAGTGGAATAATTGGGATTGGTTGCGTAATCATCCTGACGCACAACCAGAAATTAAAGTACTGGCAGAAAAGACAATTGAAGCTCGTGCAAATTCTGTACCTCAGAAACTAAAGCATGGTGAATGGCATGTACCTTATGTACAAACCAAACGTCATGAAACTGGCTATCTAGAATATTTTGATGAAACTGGTAAGCAAATTTCTGCACATGAAGCCATTATGATCAGTGCGAGTTGCTGTGCCCAAACCTCATACCGTAAGTCAGATACCAGTCTAGAAAAGGCAGAAACGATCTACAAGCGTCTAATTGAGAGTGAACCATGTCATGCCTCACCTGTAGAGCATCAAGCCGCTGTGATCGATTCTAGCTATGTTGTAGAGGGTAAATCGAATACTTGGCCTGTTGGTATTACGCACATTGACCGTGAAGGAAATTTATGGTCCGGTAATTTCCGTGGTTGGGTGCAGTATCGCCAACTAGTACCTAATAATGCAAAGAAAGGTTGATTATGATTAACCAAAAAGAAAGTCTTATTACGCAGACTGATCTTTTTGAACTTTTTAACTATGATGAAGCTACCGGGATTGTAACTTGGAAAAAATCTAGAAGTAATAGAATTAAACTGGGAACAAAAGTTGGTAGTTTATCAAAGTATGGTTATCTTCAGGTCAGACTAAATGGTAAATTATGGATGCTTCACAGATTGATTTGGTTAATAAAAACAGGTAATTTTCCAAAATTGTACATAGACCATATCAATGGTGTTCGTTCTGATAATTCTTGGAATAATCTTCGAGAGGTTAATAGAAATCAAAATATGCAGAACATCCATAATTCTCATTTTGATTCAGCAACAGGACTTCTTGGTGTAACTTTTGATAAACAATCTGGAAAATATAAAGCTCAAATGACAGTAAATGGTGAAAAAGTTTTAAATAAATTATTTAATACACCAGATGAAGCAAGAGAATGTTATTTAAAAGTAAAGGAAGAAATTAAAAATGATAAGTAATGTGGATATCACAGATTGGCAGATGCTAACCAAACCTTTGCAACTGAAGGAACTCAAAGAAAAAGACCTATTTAGTTTTGAGGATAGTGACTGCATTTTTAAATTTTATGCAAGACTCGGTGAACGAATCATTGCTACATTTAACGATGATGAACTTCCTACTACTTTTGCATTTCCTGACTTCCTGAAAGTATACAAATGGCAAAAGCTGGTGTAAATAAAAGCAAAGCACACAAGCAACTAACGAAGATGGTAGCGGAAAGTTCTGGCTACCTACTTTATGAAGTTGAAGATGTGCTAGATCACGGCTAGGGCTACACACGTGCTACAATGGTCGGTACAAAGGGTCGTTATCGTGACTGGGAAA
>OGVK01000001.1_pt1 | contig 58425 bp, 82 predicted proteins | sample 1575721 | NCBI WGS metagenome assembly OGVK01 (sample SAMN07581521, study PRJEB24739) | freshwater metagenome | place: Singapore | collected 2015-01 | reverse complement strand
AATCTGCTGACTGTATGCGAACCTTTTCTTAAATCTGTATTCATAATCTAAAGGTAAAGATTTTTTCGCATTACTAAAGTACTGCAATAAATTGCAGGGTTTTAAACCCTAAACTGAGACCAATAAACAACACTGTTGATTTTACATCAACTGTTCCTGACAATACGAATGTGCAGCATCACGAATCATACGTTCTTCTTCAGTGAGTTGCTGCTCAATTAAAAAAGGATCTTTCCAGTCGAATTGCACACGCGCTGCTTTTGTTTTCACCATTTGGTTCATTGCATCCTCTGCTTTATGTTTTTATCTAAAACAATGTTATGTGTGAGAAGGAAATAATTCAAACGATGAATTCGCATACAGATATGCAGAAAACGCATATCTTATTTCTTGTTCACATATTTATAAGCGCATAAAGTGGTAAAAATTAGATTCATGCGCTATTTTGAGATTATCTGAACGGCGTGTTTTATGCTGTTTTAAAATATCCTAATAATCTAGTCATGAGCATGAGAAGAAAAATTCCATCCATGCAGAGTCTGATCTGCTTTGAATCTGCGGCCAAACATGCCAGTTACACGCATGCTTCGCAAGAACTGTCGATGACCCAAAGTGCAGTATCGCGTCAAATCCAGCAATTGGAAGAATTTTTAGATATTCAACTGTTTACCCGTACCCGACACGGGATGGAACTGACTGTTGCGGGGGCGCAATACTATGACGCGATAAAGCCCTATTTAATTGGCTTAGAAAAAGCCACGCAGGAAGTTATGTCGCATAAGGGTTTAGGTGGTACGCTCAAGCTCGGGGTCGTTCCGACCTTTGCGACACGTTGGTTACTCCCCAAATTGCATGCCTTTAATGCACGTTATCCAGAAATCACCATTCATTTAGAGACCAGCACCAAACCCTTTCTGTTTAATGAGCAAATGTTTGATGCAGCCATATATGCAGGTACTGAGCAACAAATTCATCATTGGCCAGGCATCCAAACCCATTTTTTAATGCAGGAAGATGTCGTTGCCGTTTGTTCTCCAGAGCTGATTGAGAAATACTTTCCCAATGCAAAAAAAATGAGTCCGTACAGTTATGATTTAACTCCAGAGCAAATTGCCCAACTGCCCTTATTGCAACAAACGACTCGCCCGACAATCTGGCAGGAATGGTTTGAAGCGCATCACATCCAACATGCGAAAGCCGATGCAGGACAGCGCCATGAATTGTTCTCCATGCTTGCTGTTGCAGCATCGCACTCCATGGGTGTTGCGTTAATTCCTCAAATGTTGATTGAACAAGAACTCCATCATCAAGCGCTGGTCATTGCCAGCAATAGTCTATTACCAAGCAATCGTGCTTATTATTTGGTTCATTCGAGTCAGGCACCCTCACCCATTTTGAATAAATTTGTTGATTGGATACAACATGAAGTAAAGTCAATTTCAGTCATGAATGCTGATTCGACTCAAGCAATACAATGAGGAAATGCTATGCAAAACTTAGTGGTGTTTTCAGGTGCAGGTATGAGTGCAGAAAGTGGTATTCAAACCTTCCGCGATCATGATGGTCTGTGGGAAAATTATAATATTGAGGATGTTGCCACGCCTGAAGCATGGGCAAGAAACCCACAATTGGTTCAAGACTTTTATAATCAACGTCGCAAGCATATTTTACAAGCTCAGCCAAATCCTGCACATCAACTAATTGCTCAATTACAGCAGCACTATTATGTCAATGTCATTACGCAAAACATCGATGATCTGCATGAACGTGCAGGTAATGACAATGTCTTGCATTTACATGGCAATATTCGTCTTGCCAAAAGTTCTGGACCGAATGCTGAATATTCAACAGAATTTTATCCAATACAAGGTTGGGAACTTAATTTAGAAAAGGATCATTGCGCTGCAGGCTATCCACTGCGCCCACATGTGGTCTGGTTTGGCGAGGCCGTACCTGCCTACTCAGAAGCACAAGAAATTGTACAACAAGCAGATATTTTTATTGTGATTGGTTCCAGCTTGGAAGTTTATCCTGTTGCAGGATTAATTCATGAAATTCCACAGCACTGTCAGGCATATTATATTGACCCTAAAGCGCATCGACCAAGCATGCCCGTACAGTATCAACTTATTGCAAAAACGGCGACAGAAGGCATGCAACAATTATTTGATGTGTTAACCGCTTAAATAAGTACTCGGAATACATCGAAATGATTCCGAGGCTCGTTTTAATTCAATTCTACGCACCATATTGCTGTTTCAGATATTTCACAATTTTTGCCGATTCAAACATCTTCACTTGCGTGTTTGGATCGACCAGATATGGCACTTGGATGTCACGTCCCATCAATTCGACCACCTTTTCACGCTTGCCTTCTTTAATTGGAATATATTTGCCGGGTTTCAAGCGTAATACCGCAGGTCCCATATCCTGCCAGCGCTCTTTGGCAACATTATGAAAGACAAATGGCAATTCGAGTTCAGTCAGTACCCCACGCACCACACGTGTAAATGGACTGGCTTCAAAGCCCCATAATTCAAGCATTTGTTCAGGTGCTGCACGATCAATAATTCTTTTATCAATCCAAACACCCCGCGCGCCATTAATCAGTGTTCCTGCCAAAGCCACCACAGGCAGTTTTGGATAATGTGCAAATTTTTTCGGGGTTTTACCTGTACGTCCATAATGCTTAAACAGGTGATGAATAATCTGCTGTGACTCATACATTTGCGTCGACGTATTTTCATCAATCAAGAATGGAAACTGCGTTTTCCCACCCTGTTGTTTTACAATTTGACGATACTTGGTTCCACCTTTGGGACAAGGATAAACCTCATAATCCAAATTGAGTAAAGTTAAAACTTCTCGCACACGGCGACAAAATGGCGAACCTTCAAATTCATAGAGTTTTAATGCTTTCTCGGGTTGTTTGGGAAAGGCTGTACCCGACACACCTCGACCACCTTCAGCCAAAGAAGAAGCCAAGGCTTGAATGACTTTAATTTGATGGTTCACCATATATTGTCCTTTTTCTCGTTCGTCTTATAATTCGACCAATTGTTCTTTAGCCACCACAATGCCGTTGTTGTCGGCATAAATATAATCACCAGATTGGATGTTCACACCACCAAAATAAAGTGGAATATCTGTTTCGCCTATGCCTTTACGGTTACTTTTTTGTGGAATTGCAGCCAATGCATGCACACCCAAATCTAGTTCTGCAATTGCATCTACATCGCGTACACAACCATATATAATCACCCCATTCCAGTGATGCTTCACAGCAGATTCAGCAATCAAATCTCCCATGAGTGCGCAACGCATTGAAGCACCGCCATCCACCACAAGAACCTTACCTGCACCATCAGTCGCCAATAACTCTTTCACACGGGAGTTATCTTCAAAACACTTTACAGTTACCACTTGACCACCAAAGCTTTTGCGTGCGCCATAGCTTTTAAAGAATTTACCATCCATTGATGGCGTCACCACCTGAAGTTCTTTTTCAGGATTATCATCCAACAAATCACAAGTTACAAAAGGAACAGTTGCCACTTCTCTCTCCATTATTTGGCTTTTTGTATGCGTAAATTATCATAAATTTCAAACTTTTCAGTTTGAGATTGGGCTGCCACGACCATAGTATGAGCCACTTGTTCTGCTGTCACTGGCTTATATTTAAAAGAATCAGGTACTAAATGCGACATCTTCTGATATAAACGTTGCGTTGCCCCCTCTAATACGCGTTGTTCAGATCGCTCACCTAATAAGAGTGAGGGTTGCAGTATAGAGGTCTTGTACAACGCCAACTCGCGAATATGCTGTTCAAGCTCCCCTTTCACCCGATTATAGAAAATTGGGGATTTTGCATTGGCTCCCAGTGCACTCACCAACAGATAATGTATTTCCCTTTCTTCCAGCAAATCGGCAAAGTGCGCATTAATTTCATAATCAATATTATAAAACTGTGCTTTAGACCCTGCTTTTTTCAACGTTGAGCCTAAACAGCTAAACGCATGAGTATGACCTTGGATATCTTCATCATTGAGCATTAAAAAATCTTCAAGCACAAATTGATGCACTTTTTCCATCTGACTTAATTGCACATCATAATGTCGTACAACTGCCGTAATTTGTTCGCAACTGGCTAATTCATTTAATTGTTTTATTAAAGCTCGGCCGACTAAACCTGTTGCGCCAATCACTATTGCCTTTTGAATCGGATTTATCATTTTTTGATCATTCTCCATGGTTTATTAGTAATCTAACGTTTTCTTTAACATTTTTCTGCATCTAAAATGTTGTCAAAGCATGTCAAGACTTGACTTCGTAGTCGTGTTTAATCAAAATATGGCACTTGTTTACGGGCTGGTGATAGTTCTGCTGATGTTGGTTTTCAGTTTGAATTGCAGCCCGCCCAGACCAATCTAATTCAAGGAGTGCACGAGTGGCAAACTCTGCTCAAGCAAAAAAACGTGCTCGTCAAAACGTTAAAGCACGTAAACACAACGCAAGCTTGCGTTCTATGGTTCGTACTTACATCAAACGCACAGTAGCTGCTATCGCTGCTGGCGACCATACTGTTGCTACAGAAGCTTACAAAAAAGCTGTTCCTGTAATCGACCGTATGGCTGATAAAGGCATCATCCATAAGAACAAAGCTGCTCGTCATAAGAGCCGTTTAAATGCACAAGTTAAAGCTTTAGCTAACTAATTTGTTGTATTGAAAAAAGCCCATCAGGGCTTTTTTTACGACTACTATATTTATAATTTAAATTATCTTCCTAATTTCAAAATCACAGAAGAAAAAGTCAGCCCCAAAAATCTAGAAAGTAGTATTCATGAACTACATAAACACAAATATAAAAAATAAAACCTTAGCTGGTTATTATTTTAATGATGCTGTTTAAACTGCCGAATATTGAGTTCATGCAATTCACCACGCCAAATCCATTTGAGTTTCGAATCTAAAAATTCATCACCTTCAAACCAGACAAACAATCCTTCCATCATTTGTGGCCAATCTTCTTGAGTAATCACATTGCGACCAGAAATCACCGCAAGAATAGCCGCAATAATCGTATCGTGACTTACCGCCAAACTCAAACCACTTTGCTGCTGGGGATGGGTATTATAAATCAGCTCCAGCACATCCACTACCCCATGAATTGGATGCTTCATTCCGGGCAGTGCATTATTCACAAAGCTATTAATAAAGCCCAATGCACCTTGTTCACGAAAATAAGGACCTGCCTGCTTAATATCCAAGACAAAACTGCCAGGCTCAACCAGCAAGCCCTGTTGCACAATCTCAATATGATGGGTATTACTTTGCTGACTCATGGAATCTGCACCCTGAATCATCAGGGCAGCGGTATCAACACAGCGTTGAATGGGACTGGAAATACAATGCTGAATAATACGGTCGGTTTGACCAATCAGATGTGCTCCCCATGCCTGAGCCAAATCTCTACCTTGAGAAGTCAATTGTAAATCATAACCCGCTAAGCCCTGCCCACTCACCATCTCGCGTAGAGAATGTCGCGTAAACAATGTAACTGGTGTGCTGGTATCAGGCAATAAATCAATTGCTTTGAGCATACTGCGCGGAAGTCTTTCTAATGCCATGATATCTTCATAGTTTTTTAGTATTTACACTGTACCATTTTAACCTGTTTGCCTAATGCTTGCTCAACATTCTTGCCAATACATCTAAAGCCAAAACCTGCATTTCAGCCGTTCGATAGGCAATAAACCCCTTATTCAGCAAACTGTCACGCTGATTATATAAAAATGGACGTCCTTTAAAGTCTACGAGCCCCCCCCCAATGCGCTCAAGCAAACATTGCCCTGCACTGGTGTCCCACTCACTGGTAGGATGAAATCGCGGATAAATATCAATCTTATGTTCCAGCATCATACAGAACTTGTAAGCACTTCCTGCCTTAAACACACTGTATTCCGTAATGCTTTCTAAGACTTGCAAATACTCATGATATTGACCTTTTTGCTGTGAACTTTGGCTAAGACCTATCTTGACTGCATCCGTCTGCTGCTGTTCTGGAGTATAGATAAACCATTGTTGAGTCTTTATATCCAATTTCAGTGGCATGCCTTGCACTGGACAGATATACATCGATTGCTCACCAGGAATCGCCAGAATGGCAAATACGGTCTGTGCACCATCTACCAAACTCAAATTAATCGTGAATTCAGGTCGCTGATGCAAAAACTCTTTGGTGCCATCTAGCGGATCAAGCAACCAAAAACGTTGCCATTGCTGACGTAGACTATACTCACCTTCTTCCGACAACAATGGAATATCAGGACTATAGTCCGCCAAAGCCTGTGTAATAAATTGATTGGCTCTAAAATCTGCTTGCGTGACAGGCGATGCATCATGCTTATGTTCAATATTAAAATGTTCACCTGAACAATATTGCTGAAATTCCTGATTCAGGATTTCACATGCCTGCGTCATAATTGGAACCAGTTGCAAGATCATTGCATCTTGCGGTTCATCTGTTTTTATAAACATAAATCGCCTTTAATAAGCATCATTAAGAGATGCTGATTTATTACTTGCCGCACAGTATTTTCTTTCCTGCGCTGAGTTACTTCATTGCAATTCGTTTCTATATTTCATCATACGCTTTGTAATGCTAAATTGCACAACCCTAAGTCTCAATCGTATTACTCAGGAATGTGAAAATACACAGAGTCCTGTTAAATATAATATTCCCACGCATTCTGCTGTGCCAAAAGCTTGATGAAAGGCCCTATGGTTCTTGCAGTCAATAAAGTCGGATTAAATTCTTCGGCATACTGCTGTTGGAAGAAGGCCCTGATACTCGGGTTAATCGGCGCAAACTTCATTGCCCACTCAGGAAATAAGCGCTCAACCTGTTCTTCAAAATACAGAATCTGACACCCCTTATGCCGCGGATCTTTTAAAATGCGGTCAAAGTACAAATTACTGACTTTAGATTTCTCACCCTCGAGGCACTGAACAAAATATCCATTGCCATAACACAACACCCCAGTAATTTCATGCAAAGCATTATGATCAACAGAAGTCGTTAAAATATTCATTAATTCAGGCTTAAATACATCATCATTCTGAGTAAATTTACTTACATAAAGCAGCCGTACACATCCCACCATGATCAATATTGCCTATAATTATCATTAAAATAGATTTAAATACTTAATAATCAGTTTAATTATTTTACCAAAAGGTAATTTATCACTATGCCGCATTTCCCTAAACTAGGCAATTCCACCAATGGACTGCATCAATTGACTCTCAAATCTCAATACGTAAAGCACCCATTATTCTATTCATGACTTTGCTGTTATAGTAAAGCCTGATTTCATTCAGCTCACCCATTATGCAGAGCTGATACTCTCCATTACTCCCAAAGACTGTTAGGACTGTTAAATGGTTAAACCTATTGTGATCTTCGACATGGATGGCACATTACTCGATCTTGCCTATGACGATTTGATCTGGAACCAATTGCTGCCTATTCGTTATGCCGAAACACATCAGTGTACCCTTGAACAAAGTCAGGCAACTTTATTTGAGTTTTACCAAGAACATAGCCACACCTTAAATTGGTATTCCTCCCGCTTTTGGTCAGCAAAAGTCGGGGTAGATGTATTGGCTTTACAACAAGAGCATCAACATAAAGTCAGCCTACGCAGTGGTTGTATCGAGCTACTCGAATATCTAAAAGCCAACCAGTATCCATGCTGGCTTGCCACCAATGCCGACTGCGCCAGTTTAAAGTTCAAATTAGAACAAACTGGCATTGCTGAATATTTCGATGTGATTGTCAGCAGTGAAACCCTTGGTCATGCCAAAGAGTTTCCTGCCTTTTGGGAAGAGCTGCAGCTACAACATCCATTTAATATTTCTCAAGCGTATTTTATTGATGATACAGAGAAAGTTTTACTGGGTGCACAAAAATTCGGCTTACAGCATTTAATTAGCATTCAACAGCCCTCATCTATAGGATTAGTCCGTGACGAATCCCCTTTTCCAATGTTAAAACATTTGACGGATTTCATCCCTTTACTGGAACAAGCCGAGGAACACAAGCAATATGCCTAAAGCAGAGCAACATTTAGCTGCTGAAACCATGCGTATCGACAAATGGCTATGGGCTGCACGTTTTTTTAAAACACGTAGCATCGCCAAATCTGCGGTTGAGGGCGGCAAGGTCCATTTTGACGGTGAACGCGTCAAAGTCTCTAAAGAAGTTCGCGTCGGAATGGAACTCACCATTCAACAGGGTTTTGAAAAGAAAACTGTGGTCATCAAAGCCATTTCAGGGGTGCGTGGTCCTGCGCCAGTAGCTCAACTGCTATATGAAGAAACTGAAGTCAGTTTAGCAAAAAGAGAATTGCTTGCATCACAAAGAAAGTTGCATAATCTTGCTCGACCTGATCATCGTCCATCTAAAAAAGATCGCCGACAAATCAGTAAATTTAAACAAGAAAATGATCAACAATTTGACCAGTATTGGTCATATAATGATGATTAAATCAGTCGCGTCATGTTGTGTCGCACTAGATACAACAGACATAGAATAACAGGAATAATTCTGTCACTATACTGAAGTGGAAAACGTTTGTAATGCAATACATCCACTTTAGTTAGAAATGAAGTGACATAGTTTTGAGGTCGTGAGATGGATGAGAATAAAAGCAAGGCGCTGAATGCTGCCCTAAGCCAAATTGAAAAACAATTTGGTAAGAATACAGTAATGCGTCTTGGCGATAATACCGTGCAAGCCGATATAGGCAAAGACATCAAGGACAAAATTGTTGAGACCATTCGAGAGGCTTACGAACCATTCAAGGGAAACGGAGACTTCATTCGTGAGGTAATTATCGAACAGTATCAAATGAAGTTGATGAAGAAAGTTTTCACTGAAAACGTTCTGGACTTGAAAAAAGGGGACAGCGATGTTATCAAGAAAGTTTTCTTGGAAGTGCAGAAAATCAAGAAACTTGGAGAGCACGATGACGAAGAGCAAAACAAAGGAAGATTTGCACTTGCAGAATTTAAAAAAGGCGAACGAAGCGTTATAGATGCTACGCCTACCTACCTAAAATCATTGAACAAGATGACTGCGACCAGAGGTTTTTACTCTCCGCAGTTTATTATTTTGATGGGACCCCCAAAATCGTTTAAGACCGGATTAGCTTTGAACCTTGCCACCAATCTTGTAAGAGACGGAGAGCGAGTTTATTACGTTGACTGTGAGAATGGCGAGGATAGAATTTTGGACAGGTTTTATCAGTGTATGATGGAAGCCACTTGGGAAGAGTATAACTCTGGCGATATTGACGATATGCTGGAAGAGATGGTAGAACGTTTCAAGGCATTAGGCGGAGATTTTAGGTCAGACTTCTATCCTGCTCATCAGAAAAGTACGCAGGATGTAGAGGAAGCATTAGAGAAATTGAAATTGGAGCACGGTTGGACACCATCAGTAATAGTTTGGGATTATGCCGATTTGATGAAGCCAGAAGATTATACAATCAAAGAAAAACGTCTGAAAATACAGGCTGTGTATCACGACATCATACGCCTTCACAAGCGATGGGGTATCTGGGGCATATCGCCTTCACAGGTCAACAAGGATGCTGTAAACAAAACCGTTATCGATATGACCGCTTTTGCAGAGGATTTTGGTAAGGCAGCCAACGCTCACGCAGCTTTTGCCATTTGCGGTACAGAGGACGAACGTAAGGCACACGTTAGAAGAATTGTCCCAGTAATGCAGAGAGATGGAGTAGATCAGTCATCTAACGATTGTTGCTTTGTCCGTATGGATGCAGCAAGGATGTCGATAAAAGAAATTAAACATTCAGAATGGAAAGAGGCAGTAGATGCCGTAATAAAATTGAAACCAAGCAAGCCTGCAAAGGCTACCAGCAATCCGAGAGGAAAAACACCAGTCAAAGATGAGTAGAAAAAAAGTAACCAAAGAAGGTCTGTTAGTTCGGATGGAACTGATGGGCTACAACAAGCCAGATGCTATAAAAGCATTAGATACATTGTCCAGCATAATTTCAGAAGAATTGTGTGCCGGAAATAGTATATCGATACCAAAAGTAGGAGTACTTACAGGAACTCCAGCTAAAGGCATCACAAAGAAGGTAGCTGGGATAGACAGAAATATTCCAGAAAGGTTGTCAGTAAAATTCTCAATGAGCAAAGTGCTGAAAGATTACTTCAACGAAAAGTTTTCAGCCTCTGCAAAACAGAAAGAGAAGATAAAAGGTTTAGGGTCATCGTTTTTAGATAAGCTGAAATAATGGCATTCATAGACCCTCGACAAGCCTACACGTATTTCAGCAATAACTACTCGCTGAAAAAGACTTCAAAGGGATGGTACTCGTTCAAATGTCCTTTGTGCAATGAACTTGAAAATAGAAGAAAAGTTGCAGTAAATTTTCAGTACGGAGTAGTAAAGTGTTGGATATGTGGATACAAAGATACCATTGTAGATTTCGTATCAGAGACGGAAGGAATTGATTACAATGCAGCCAGAGCCTTACTTCGAGAATGCAGTCCGAGTGCTGTAAATTTGAATGAGATAGAAGATACCAGCCATAGAGAATATTCAGAAATTGAATTGCCGTATGGATTTAAGTCGCTTCTGGAAGGCGTAGGAGTAATGGGAGATAGAGCAAGGAACTATCTAAAAGCAAGAGGATTTGATTTGAAGGAACTGGACAGGATGGGAGTAGGTTATTGCAGTGAGCCTATACAAGACGAACTCAAAGAAATTCACGAAGATTATTTTGGCTACATCATAATTCCGTTTAAGTCCAGAGGAAAGCTGGTTTACTTCATTGGTAGAGATTTTATAGGAAACTTTTTGAGATACAAAAATCCGCCAAAATCGGAGTTCAATGTTGGTAAGGGCGATCTGCTATTCAACGAAGATGCTTTGTACTTGTATGATGAAGTTTTCGTTCTGGAAGGTGCTTGGGATGCCATAACAATAGGCAGGGATGCTACAGCTACTTTGGGCTGGTCATTAAGTGCTACGCAGAAGAGTAAACTTCTGCAATCGGAAGCTGAAATAATTACGTTAGTTCCAGACGGTGGCAAGGACGGTAAAGGCGTTCCGTTCTACGTTTTGGCACTGGAATTAGCCCTTGAACTTGTGGAGCACAAGAAAGTCAAAATAGTTGATTTGAATGGGGCAGAAGAAGGGAAAGATGTCAATGCTATGGGTAGAGATAGATTTATGGAAATTTACGATGCTACGCCAATAATGAACGCCAGTGAGATAATGATGCAAATACTTGAATACGATGAGTAGAAGAGACCCAACATTGCACGTGACACGTAGTAGTTTAATAGAGATTTTAAACGGAATAGAATACTCGAATAGGACTACAGGAGTTAAGTTAGCAGATATGATTTTAGATGCTGCTTACAAGTACCAGATTACAGACCGGTATTTAGATGTATTGAAATTGAAGCAAAAAGGTAAGGAGAAAGCGGTAAGGTCTATGCAGGCAGATGATGTTCCAGCACAGACAGTAGAGAAATTCAACTTATTGCTTATCGATGTTAGAACCAAGCTAAACCCAAATGTAAAAGCCAGAGGTATTCTCAAAACAAGTCGAGATTACATTATGCTAAAAGAAGTAGCAAAAATGGCTTATGATTTTGCAGAGCACTTCGACATCAGACCCAAAGAAGATGGGATGCGTGAATATGCAGAAGTAGGTATTGGATTTATGGGTAAGTATGGCTTGAACAAATTCAAGACGTATGACAGCAGGATTTACGAAGTGTTTGATAGTAAGGTAGCCGTGCTCACAGATGACAATCCAGATAATACCAAAATGATGTATATGGAATGGCAAAAGAAAATGCTGGAGTACGTAGGACCAGATGAGGTATCGAATTTAGATAAAGATTTTGTCAAATACTCAAATATGCTTTATGCACGCATAGCAGCTGATGAGATGGATGCAGATTACGAGACTTGGGTAGAGGCACAGTTTGACGGTTTATCCTTTGTAAATGCTATACCAGAATTAGGGCAGTTCTATGGCGATAATGCCAAAAAGCGTTACGAAAGGTACGTTTTGAAATTAGTTGATAATCAAGAAGCTGGTACAGAAAGTGTACTGGATATGTATAACGATAAAAATTACGATGATGAATAACGAAGTACAAACAGTAGGAGATTTAGTGAAATACCTTCTTACCAAAAAAGGTGTAATCAAAGTAGCTACGATTGAATTTTTGGAACAGCCGGCTATTGTAGTGAAGGTAAAAATGAAATTCTGGGTACGACTTCATTGCATATTATCTGGAGATTTTAAAGATGTTCTGGAGCAAAATATGCAGTTAGAAATAGATAACATTATGCCGGTAGGGCTTCCAGTAACTTTAATTTTAGTTGTATGAGATTAGTGATAGGAAATGTATCGACACAGGCTGTTGTTGGCGGTGCTGATAACTTGCTGGATTTTGATGTAATGAAGCTATTGAGAGAGTACCTTCGTATCAGACCAGACGGTTATCAGCACTCTCCGTTATACAGAGAGCACAAGTGGGATGGCTATCGATATTTCATTACGGAAGGCGGAAAGTTTGCCACAGGCTTCCTTCCTCTGGTAGCAAGATTTTTAGAAGAGCACGGAGTTTCTTTGGCGGTAGAAGATAAACGAGAAAACCTTCCGAAATTGGTAGAGCAGTTAGATGGGTTCATTGGAGAGATTGACGGTAAGATTTGGGAAGCTACAGAAGCCACCAACAGGTTGTATCAAGTTGATATGGTATCAAAGCTGAATAATTACATCAAGGTAGGAAATGAAACGCTGTACTTTCCGAGAGGTATATTTGATGCGGCTACGAATGCAGGTAAAAACTCTGTAGCTGCCTTAATCAATAACAATCTTGACAGAAAGTACGAAAGCGTGTTTATGGTCTCAAATAAGACAATCTATAAGCAGGCAGTAGAATTTTTCTCGCAGGTAATTGGAGAACCAGTAGGAGAGATTTGTTCTGGTAAGTATAATCCAAAGTGGTTTACAGTATGTATGGTAAAAACGCTGTACAATCAAGCTGCAAAAAGCGTGAACGTCAAAAACTGGTTATACAGCAGAGAGGTTCTGTACGTAGATGAAAGTGATGAGGCAGGAGCAAAAGAATACAGCAAAGTATTGTCGTTATGTAATGCCGGAATGAGAATTTTTGTATCTGGAACTCCGCTTGAAAGCAAGAAAGTGAACAATATGGTTGCTATAGGATTGTCTGGTCAAGTACTGGCAAAAGTTACCAATAAGTTCTTGATGGATGAAGGGCATAGCCAGAAGCTGACAGTCAAGATTTTGCTCAATAGAACTCAAAGTACAGGCTTGATGAGTTACACGCAGGAGATGGAGAAAATAGTGCATACTTCATTGCATCGATTAGAATTGATTAAGCAGGTACTTGAACAGCACGATGAGGAACAGGTGCTGATTACGTTCATCGATAAGTATCACGGTTACTTTATGTACAATCAGCTAAAAGCGATGCTTCCTAATGTTGATATGGGTATAGTTCACGGTACATCGAAAGATCGTGAAGCTGTAATCTCTGACTTCAAAAAGAATAAGTTAGCAGTGCTGTTTGCCTCTTCCATTCTGGATAGGGGTGCAAACATTCCGAACATTCGAGTAATCATAAGAGCCGCAGGTGGTAAGTCTGTGACTAAAAGTAAGCAGATTGCAGGAAGGGCTACACGTCACGATGGAATTAATGATGATGTTTTGATGTATGATTTCTATGATGTAGGTAAGTATGTTGGTAAGCATTCAAGAGACAGAATTAAGACCTACAAGAACGAAGAGTTTACGGTAGAGTACACGTTTCCGCATCATAGAGGTCAACCAGTATTTAAGTGAAAATAAATTTGGTTATAAACAAAATTATTCATAGATTTACAGCAAATAAAAAATTATGGAAAGAGTTCCAGTTAAAGAAAAGACAGTAGAGGTAGATTTTACTGTTCCGATAGACACTACAGAAATTATGAAGAAAGCTACAGGTTGCTTTGGGCTTCTCTGGGATTTACGAACGTCAGAGTGTTCCAAGTGTGCAGACAGAGATGTTTGCGGTATATTGTTTAACGATAATGTGGTAAAGCCTACTACAGAGGCTATACAAGAAGAGCAAGGCTCAATATTTTTAGACTTGACAGACTTCAAAAATGTTACAGAGCAAAAGATACTATCATTTGTCAAATCTGGAGAAACTAAAGTTTCAGACTTACTGGCACACGTTATGGCTTTGGCTTGTACGTCAGATAGAAAAGCTGGTGTCGAATTTTTAAAACGATTTATAACTTCACACGAAGGTATGAGCACTAAAGAAGGAATAGTATGGCTGAAATAAGTAATAAAGATTGTACAGCGTGCAAATTGCACAAAGGCTGTCCTAATGTATGTCTGGAAGGTAAAGGAGATTTTACTGCTCCGCTGATGATTATCAAATCTATGCCTAACGAAAAAGAAGCAGTGTCTGGCGTGTTCTCTGACGAGAAACTTCTGGATGCTGTTTTGTTTGAAGTGATAGGTGCTAAAGTATCTGACATTTACAAAACTCACATTTTGAAGTGTGCAGCTACGGATGCCAAAGTTAGTAGTAAGGAAGTTACTGCTTGTTCTCACTATTTGTGGGCGGAGATTAAACGCATCAAGCCAAAAGCTATTTTAGCCATTGGAGATTTAGCTTTAAAGCAATTAGGCTTCTCTGGAACGTTAGCAAAAAAGCGAGGACTTCCGCAGGTTATGGATGTGATTATAGACGGAGAGGCGTTTAACATTCCAGTAATAGCTACCTACGATAGTGCTTACGTTGATGCCAATCAAAAGTACTTGAATGTATGGGCGAAAGACGTTCTAAAGGCGTACAATTTGTCTAAAGGAATAGTAAACAGTAATAGTCCGACCAAATTAGTGTACTGTGATGACTTTGACAAGATCAGACAGCTGGTCACTTACATCAAACAGGTAGGGTTAGCTGTATTCGATTATGAAACAGTAGAGATAGACGATGACAAAGGTACATTTCACGAAGATTTTTATGCTACGTGTTTGTCCTTCTCATTTCAAGCCGGAAGCGGTTACGTGATACCACTTTACCACAAAGACAGTCCATATACGAAAGAAGAAGCAGATGAAATTATGCTGTATCTGAAAAAACACGTGTTTGAAAATCCAAAAATCAGAAAGGTAGCCCAGAACATTATGTTTGATGCTCACGTATGTAGAGTTTACGGCATTGAACTTCGAGGCAGGCTGGATGATACGATGTTGATGCACCACCTTTGGGATGAAACCAAACGTCACGGATTGAAAGAGATTGTAGAAGATTTTTATCCAGAATATGCAGGCTACGATGATGAACTAAAAGGGTTCAACTGGGCGGATGTTCCGCTTATGATGTTATGCCAGTATGCCGCTACCGATACCGACTTCACGTATAGAATAATGGTGGCTCTGGAAAGCTACCTACAAGAAGATGTTAGAGTTTACCGCATATACCGAAATTTAACGATGGCGGCATTCAAGGCTCTATTTGCAGCTGAATGTAGAGGAATGCTTGTAGATGTTCAGTTTTTATCGGAAGCAATTCGAGAGGTCGATACGCTGATACAACGTCAGACGATAAGGCTTCGTAACAACAAAGTAGTCAAAAGGTTTGAGGATTACAACAGAGAAGCTGCGTTAAGGCAAGCGATAGAAGAGCAGGAAGAAAAGTTAGAAAATTGGCGAGCATCACATAAGTCGATGACGGTTACGGAAAGGAATATGGTTACGAAATTAGCCGATTTGAAGTCCGGTAAAATTGTTCCCTATACTGGTATCAATTTTGGAAGTCCAAAACAGTTACAGGATTTGCTGTATTTCAGTCCAGAAGGTTTTGAGTTTTCGTCTTTAGATACAAGTACAGGGCAGGATGTAATTAAGGAACTGCCAGATACTACAGGTTTTGTAGAAGGCTTGTTGAATTTACGCTCACTGGAGAAAACGCAATCTACGTACTTGCAAGGATTGTATCGTAGAGTAGATGAGAATGGTAGAGTTCATACGTCATTCAAACTTGCTGGAACAGCTTCTGGAAGGTTATCTTCGGCTAATCCAAACTTGCAGAATATGCCTAACGTAGCGAAGTTAAAGGATGAAACATTGATACACGCTGTAGGACTTGTTAAGAAGGCTTTCATTGTTCCAGATAATCATAAGCTGTTCCAGTTTGACTATTCGCAGGCAGAGTTACGTATCATAGCATCCTTCGCCAAAGAGAAGAATATGCTTGAAGTGTACAAAGACAATGGAGATATTCACTCGAAAACAGGTTCGGAACTTATAAATATCGAGATGAAGGACTTTGACCATAAAAACGTACCAGAGCATAAAGCGGCACGTTCCAAAGCAAAGGCGGTAAACTTCGGTCTTATTTACGGTATGGGTGCAGCTGGTTTTCAAGATTACGCCAAAAATCAATATGGGGTAGTAATGACATTAGAAGAAGCAGAGCAGACCAGAGATTTGTTTTTTGAAACGTATCCGAGATTGTTAGATTATCACGAAAATTACATCGATAAAGCGAGAAAGTACGGCTGGGTTCGTACACTTTACGGCAGACGTAGAAGAACTCCAGACATAAATAATGAGGACGGCTTCAAAAGAGGTATGGATGAACGTGTGGCGATCAATTCTCCAATTCAAGGTACAGCTGGGGAGTTTACGATATTTGCAGTAGCCTTGTTACACAATAGGCTCGACCCCAGAGTACAGTTTGTAAATACCATTCACGATAGTATCTTGTTTTATGTACCGAATGGTATGGAAGAATACGCTTTATCGGTAGTAAAAGATACGATGCAGAATTTGCCGAATATGCAATATTTTGGAGTAGAATTGTCAAATGTAGGGATGGGGGCAGATGCAGAGGCATCCGATATATCTTGGAAAGATTTAAAAGAATTATAATGAAAATAAATAGTTGTAAATTTTGTTTTAATACAAAAATTTACTACTTTTGAACTGTCAAATATTTATTAATTAAAACGTCAAAATTATGGGACAAGAAACAGGCGGCTTGGATATTAAGAAACTCCGAGCATTACAGAAAGGTATCAATCAGAAAGCAGGGGGCGGAGACGGTCTTATGCTATTCTCGAACAAGTTACCAGAAGAATTAGACATCAGATTACTTCCGCCACCAGCGATAGGTAATGGTGTTTACTACGTAGAACAAGAAGGTTGGTGGATTAACGGTAAGTTTTACCTATCCAATTCAACAGAGCATTTGGGCGGTGGTGTCGATGTTATTCAAGAAGAAATCGACAAAGCTAAAGAAAGCAAAGACCCAGAATTAAAGGCTCTGGTAGAAAAGAAAAAAGACAATATTCCTGTCTTGAAAAAAGAGTTCCGTTACCTAATGGGTATCTTGGTGCTTAAAGCAGAATATGATGACGATGAAAATTTGGTAAGCTGTACAGTAGTAGAGACCAAAGTTTTGGTGGCGAAACCTACATTGTTGAAAGCAATCAATGCAGTGGTTACATCAAGACCGTTCCAAAACGGTACTAAAGATGGTATCGCTGATCGTGTAAAAGGTTACAACTTAATTATCGGTAAGACCGGTAAAGGATTAGATACAGAGTATCTTGCAATGGGTTGGAATGAGCAAATGGAGATTGAAGAAAAATGGTATGAGGCAAAGAATGTTCCTAACGTGTTTGAAATGACTTCAAAAGCTGCTAAAAGCGATGAGCACCTTCGTTCTGTTATTCGTAACTACTTGTACGGAGAGGCAATCATTGAAGATGCAGCAGCTTCTACAGAGGAAGGCGAAAAAGAAACTCCAGCGGCAGTAGCTAAACCTGCTACCAGCAAAAGACCAAACCTTGCTAACGCTCATAAAGAAAAAGATGAGACAGCAAAACCTGCGGCAACTGCGAAACCAAAGACAGCATCCAGAAGTTTATTGGATGATGCGGAAGAGGACCTTAATGACCTTGACTAAAAGTGAGCAGTCCAGCCAATAAAACTTTTACCATAGTGGGAGAGTTGACAGAAGATTGTCAGCATATTGCAATCTCCCACTATAAACCACTTCGTAGAATTTTGAGGCATTTAGTAGGTAAGCATCTTGAAGTAAATTTCAAGCTGCTTAAATATATCCGTTCAGATGCACAAAACAGATGGTTGTGGGGAGTAGCTTACATTACTGTAGTAGGATGGTGGAAAGAAACCTTTGGAGAAAAGGTAGATAAAGAAACCTTGCACGCCTACACAAAGCAGGTAATTATGGGCGGTAAAATATACGATACAGTTGCAATCCAAAAAGATGAGTTTTTAGCCCTTATTGAAGAAGTTCTGGACTTGGATAAACCCAAAGAAGAAAAGATGGCTCTGGTGCAAAAAAACCTGCATAGATGGATTGTTAACGTACAGGTAAAAGAAGTACTTAATCAAAGGGTCATAGTAGATGCCAGCGAGAAAAGTACCAAAGCACTTAACACAAAGGAATTTTGTGAGTTGAAAGATAATCTACAGGCTCACTGGGCAGAAAAAGGGTGCGACATCCCAGACCCACGTGAGAATAATTTTTTAAGTGATTTTGTAAAAGATGAGTAACGAAAAACATTTAGCCGTCATATTTTCAGACTGGCATATTCACGATTATAAGCGTTTCAATACAGACGGTAGTAGATTGACTAACTGCCTTCGAGTATTATTTGATTTAGGAGAATTTTGTAGCAAGAATGAAATCAAAACCATTCTGTTTGCCGGAGACCTTTACGATACGCAGAAAGCCCTATTCACTAATGTAGTGAATGAAACTGTTGAAGCATTTTTGCAGTTTAATAGAACGTACCCAGATATAACGATTTATGCTATTACTGGTAATCACGACCAGAGCACGAAGAACATTTTGGGTAAGGAAGCTATTTCAGCTTTACTTCATATACAGTCGATTGTTCCAGACACTTTTGTAGTGGTAGATAATCAGACGATAAAGTTCCCAGACGGTATCAGTATTACAGGAGTTCCGTACTATGAATACAAAGAGCATTTTGCTACTCAATTAGATGAGGCTGCAAACAGAGTTTCAAAGTTGAATGGGTACAAGAACTACCTAATGATACATCAAACGCCAGCTGGTTTGGATAACGATATGATACCTGCGGACACGAACCCAAAAGACGTAAATTATCTGTCTTTTGATTTTACGTTTTGCGGTCATATTCATTCGAGAAAACAGCTGACCGAGAACTTTGTCATCGTAGGTAATCCTATTCACAGAGACTTGGCTGATGCAGGTAAGAAGAAAGGATTTTTGGTAATGAATTTACAGAAACCAGAAAAAGGTATCAAGTTCTTTCAGCTAAAAGGGTATCCAGAATTTGTATCTGTCTATGACGATGAAGAGGTAGAAAATGAAGCTGATAACTACGTAGTTCGCAAGCCTCGATTAGATAACTTGAAATTGCAGGAAACAGCAAAAGTAGAAGAGTTCAATACCGATTTAAGTTCAGCAGAACTTATGACTAACTTCTGGAAGGAAGCAGACGGTAAGGATAAGGAATTGTTAGAAATTGGTTTAAGTTTCTTGAAATAGTGAGAATAAGTGAGGCAAAGAAACAAAAAGGTGTTTATTGTTGTGCTCACGGATGTCCAGACAAGCCTCACGAAAAGAAAGGCGGACTTTGCCATAAACACTATGCCAGAAAAATTAGAGAGCAAGACCCAGTTTATGCCAGATACAATCAGTTCTGTGGAAACGCCAGAAAGCGTAAAATTGAAAATTCAGTAACGCTTGAAGAATTTAGAAAGTTCTGCATAGATAATGATTACATAGTCAAAAAAGGGAGAAGAGGTCAGAATGCCGCAATCGATAGACGGTGCAATGTTCACGGTTATCACATTTGGAATATGACGATATTAACCAACAGACAGAATGCAAGTAAAGGTAACAGATTTAGAGGCGATGAGTTTGATTGCCCATTTTAATTCCAGATATAGAAAATGAAAATAGTACACTACACAAAAATTACGATAGAGGGCTTTCAATCGATTTGCAAGCCCTTAACGTTCAAACTCGACAATGTTGGGTTGAATTTGATTAAAGGTGTAAACGGCTCTGGTAAAAGTACTGTGTTCAATGCCATCCTTTGGTGTGAGTACGGTGCTAATATGAAGAAGTCGGTAGCATCTTGGGACGATGTTAGAACTGATACATTCAGAGGCACGAGAGTAGTGCTGGAACGTACAGACGGAGAGTTCGATTATATGACAGTACGCCACCTTGCTTTTAAAGGAACAACGAAAGGTCTGTCCGGTGGCGATAAGCTAATGTTATTCAAGAAATCGGTGGATGAGCCGAAGTTCGAGGATAAGCATTTAGTAGGCGATGGACTTCACAAAGCTGATATGCAGGCAATGATTGAAGATCAGCTTGGGATGGATAGCAGAACGTTTTTGAGCTCCATCATTTTTGGTCAGAGAATGGCAAGTTTTGTCGAAACTGATAACAAAGACAAGCGTGCTTTGTTTGAGCAGTTATTCAATGTAGCATTTGTAGAGGATGCCAGACTTATAGCCAAAGAAGAAGAGACAAGAATTTCTACCGAAATTGGTAATTTAGAAACTAAAGTCGAAGGGTTCGAGACCACTATGGGTTCTCTGCAAGAAAAGCTGGAAGAGCAGCAGCAGGTTCTGAATGATTTTGATACCACCAAAAAAGAAAGAGTAAAAACGGCAGAAGATGCCTTAACTGCTGTAAAAGGTAAAAAGACTACTCTTGGTAAGGAAATCAAATATTACGAAGAGCAGGTTGCCAAATATGACTTGACTAAAGTTGAAGCGTTGGATGCTTCTATTGCTTCCGATGAGGCTACGCTAAAAGTTCTAAAGCAATCCAGAAAAGAGGCAGAGGAACTGGTTTCTGACATCAAGGATGAAATCACAAAGTCAGAGAAAAAACAGAAAGAGTTTGAAAAGCAGTTAGGCGAAGTTGATACCAAATGTCCAAGCTGTTTGCAGGACCTTCCAGCAGACAAAGTTGATGGTGTTAAGAAGAATATCTCCGATAACATCAAAAAAGAAAAGGAAGTTCAGAAAACTCAATCTGGCAAACTAAAACCAGCAGAGAAGGCATTTACAGAGGCTGATAAAAAATACAGTGAAGTAGAGAAACGATTAGCTGATACCAAAAAAGAGGCTGAAAAGTTTTCTACCGATAAGACAGAAGCTGCTACAGCAGCCGCCAATTTGAAGAACAAAAAAGATAGGCTGGTTGAGGTAGAAAAGGAAATCAAGGATGCAGAAGCTTCTCTGGACAAAGAGAAAAAAGCTGAAAAGCCAAAGATAGACCTACAAGCTACGCAGGATGCCATTCAAGAATTGAATGAGAGTATGGAAACTGTAGAAGCTGATCTGACAGCCAAAAATGCCAGACTGAAAAAAGTACAGTGGTGGATAACGAAAGGTTTTGGTGCTTCTGGATTAAAAGCCTTCGTGTTTAATGCAATGCTGGCACAGTTGAATGCGTTTTCTCACAGATATTCTGCCAGACTTGGTTTCAGAGTTGAGTTCTCGGTAGATATGAGCAAGGCGAGTAAACCATTCCAGACTTTGATTTTCAAAGGCGACAGCGTAAAGGATTACGAAGATTTATCTGGTGGTCAAAAGCAGAGAGTGGATATTGTGATAGCTTTTGCTATGCACGATTTGATTAGTTTCAATTCAAACATTAACATTCTGGTTATGGATGAATTGTTTGAAGGTTTGGACAACGAAGGGGTAGAAGCCGCCTTCGAGTTAATTAGAGAGAAAGCGGAAACGAAATCAGTGTATCTGATTACTCACGCAGACTTTGTGGATACGTTGAACAGTAGAAGTGTTACTTTCGATTTAGATGAAGAAGGTAGTACGTACGTAAAAATGTAATTATGCACCCAGTAGATTTTAAAGGCACAAATATTGTGCTGTCAAAACCAGAAGATATGACGGATGAGCAATGCTTACCGTTGAAGGCAATGAAAGCTGCTACAGAGGACGGTCTGCCGTATTTTGTTACTGGCTGGAAGCCAAATAAAGATGATTTAGACGTGTTAAATGCCGGTGGTATCTTATACCTTCAAGTAGTCGGAAATGGGTTTCCACCAGTGGCATTGTTTACGGTTAACGATAACGGAGAAATAAACGATTAGTTATGAGAAATTGGGGAGATGCCAAAAGAGACTGGATAAAATTCAGAGGCAAGAAAATCAAGGTAAGAAACTTTGTGGCTATGATAGCAGCTGCTCTGCCTAAAATGGTGGATGATAAAACAGAAGAGCCTATCGATCACGCTGCAAAGTTGAAAGAGGCTTATTGTATGGCTGGACTGGCAGGTATGGAGAAGTACGAGACTATGATACTTGAAATCCAGAGACAGCATACCGCTGGAAGTTCTCACAATGCACAGGAATTGTACGGAGCATTATCTGTAAGGGCAAGAAAGGCTATTTCCGACTACTTCGGCAAGAACTTTGATATAGAACCTATGGAAACTATTACAGTGCTTCACGGCTTAAACAGAGAACGTCTGGCAGGTATGAAGAACGTAGGGGCTGGTACGCTAAAAGAAATTGACGAACTGATGAAGTTCCTAAAATTTGACTATGGCAAAGAGAGTAAGGGTTAGAAGTATCGAGACAGATTTATTCGGCTACAAAGTAGGGCAGGATTTGATTAACTCAAAGAAGAAAGGAGATAACAATGAACGCCAAGCGACAAAGTGGTTGTACCTATGGACAGGAGAGCGTTTCATACGCACTCCGAGTTCTGGCGGTAGAAGGCTTGAAAACGCTTCAAATTTTTGTGGGGATGTAGTCTGTGAGAATGAGAACTTCAACTTTCTTTTTGCAGTAGAAACAAAGCATTTAAAGAAGATAACTTTTGACCCTATACTGCGTAACAATAGTGCTATATTCACTATCTGGGAACAGGCTCGTAGGGATGCAGATAGAGCAGGCAAGCTACCGATGCTTATGTTGAGAGAGAATGGGATGTCGATTGGTTCGTACATCCTGTTCTTTAGTCAACAGTTCTACGAAGGTATCAAGCATCAAGGATTAAATGTAGTTTCTAAAGGCATAAATAAAGATGGCGAACGTATCTACGGCTTCACTTCCGAAGAAGTTCTGGAGAAAATAAATTACAAGAAACTTGGTAGTTTCAGTTAGAAATATTACTTTTAACCAAAATTAGAGATATGCAGTACAAAGGCAAAAAAGTAGAGTGGCTTCCAGTAGCGATAATTATAATAGCTGTTATCGGAGCAATGTACGTAGGTTGGAAGGTTTTCAAATCTGATGAGTATGTAATCCCAGCAGAAACGATACGCAAGCAAGCTATTCTGGAGCAAGAAAAAAAGCAACTTCAACAGGACGTTGTGGAGTACCGAAAAGTGATAGACAGCTTATCCGCAAAGAATACAGCAGACAGAATTGCTTGGCAATCAGAGAAAAAAGTATTATTGATTAACATAAATAACAAGTATAATGAAGAACGTAAAATTAATAGTAATCTTACTGCTGATGAGCAGTTTTTGCTTTTCTCAAAATGGCTTAACGAACGTATATCCGCAGAGAATAACTCTGGAAGGTAAGGTAGTAAATGTTCTGACTGATGAGCAGGTAAAGTTTCTGAACTTGTTCAATAGTTATTTCAATCAGTGTCAAGAAGAGAAAGCCAGTCTTGAAAAGGCTGTAAATAAGGCAGAAGTGCTGGTTGCTCAACAAAAGTTTGAGATAGATGCAAGAGAGCAGGAGATGCAGGCACAGAAGAAAATAGAGGATAAGGATAAAGAATTGTTGAAAACAGCTAATGATAACATAGCCGATCTGACTTCCCAGAATAAGAAGTTAACGAGAAAGACCGGATTTATGGGTGGTGTAATAGTAGTACTCGGTACTCTTGCCACTGTATTAGCACTAAAGTAAAGAAAGATGGCAGAATTAAGTAAAAAGATATTGAAAGATACAAAAGTAACTACGATTGCAGATTTTAGGCACACGTACGCCAATGGTGTATCCGCACAAGCCATAAATTATGCTATTGAGAATGACTTGGTGGATTACATTGATGTAGGTCCGAGAGTTAGAATTATCGTACTTACTCCGAAGAGTATTTCGTACACTCCGAATAATTCTCCGAAACGTTTTAAAGAGAAACTGAAAACTTGACATAGTTTGGTTGTTTAGAGAGAAAATCCGCCAGTTGCTGGGCGGATTTTCGCATTAAAAATAATTCGTCTTTTGTTTGGTTATAAACAAAATTATGATTAGTTTTACATCATTATTAATCCATATAAATACAGCAACAATGACTTACGGAATTATTAACTTGAAAGGCGGCAACGAAGCAAGTATAACGAACTTCACGAATGCTGGTACAATAGACCAGTTTGCCAGAATACGCATCAAGGTTCTTTTAAAAGAAGAAGGCAAGGAAACTACAGACGAAAGTATATTCCAGTATTGCCAAGAATGGTTGGAAACGCTAATCGAAAACTCCGATGGAGAGACTACTTTCACGATGGCAGATGTTCCAGACCAAGCAGCCGATAACATAGTGTACAGCAACGCTCTTTACTGCCAGATAGAAGGTGTAGGTAAAAAAGCTATTGTTACACAGTTAACGCCAGTACAGTCGAAAGAAATGTATGATGCGATAGTAAAAAAGTTAAGTGACGTAATCAGTAAATTCAGCCCAGTATGTACAGAATAGTAGAAGCATTTAGAAGTGTTGATACCTACGGAACAGGAGATCAGCAAAGAGTTCCAGTTTTTCAGATAATGAGAGATTGGACACCAGAAGAATTAAGTACCAGAAACTACAGCCCAGAAGTTATCGAAAAGGGTTGTCTGGTAGATAAAGTTTCAGTTAGAGAAGTAGCAGAATGCTACGTAGAAAAGATGAATGCACCAGTTCGTGACTTCCTTCCAAACGTAGTAGTTGTAGATAAGTTCATTTGGCTTCCAGTAACTGAAAAAGCCAAAGAGATTTTCAGTAGCGGAACGTTTGAATTGTATGTACTTCATACGGACGGTTCGGAAAGTTTAGTCGAAAGCCACGCCCAGATAAACGATGCTCTGGAGTGCGGATTGACCATTGCAATAGAAGTTGGATATTTAGAAAGCGTAGAATAATGAAAACATTTTTAATCATAAACGGTACAAAAGTAACTGTGATTGAGCGTGAGAGTATGGAAGATGCTCGTGATTATGCTACGAATTTTATGAACCATAGTTACGAAGTAATAGTTAGAGAGGTAGATAATTTCTCTTACCAGAAAAACAAAAGTGAGAGGCTGTCTAATTTGTTGGTAGAGTGGAAGGATGAAAGCAAAAACTTCAAAAGACTTTCAGATGAGTTAAGACTTTCAACAAATGCTCTTGTAGATTTAAACAAGGATTTATATGAAGAGTGCAGCAGGCTCGGAATTAACATAAAAGATTTGAAATTAGAAAATTAGTAACAAGAAAGCTGGGGCAAAAAATAGCAGGCACGACAAATAAGCCGTTTTCACTTCCTGCGAAAGCATAGTTAACTCAACGCACAATGAAGCCGTTTACTACCCAGCTTTTTTAAACTTTAGAAATATGAGCAAAGTTCCCAGTCCGAAAAGACAAGCAATATTATGTCACAAATTAGCAGTTCTACTGGCACTATCAGTAGAGGCTATGGATGAGTTACACGTAGAAGCCGATCTTGGTTTAGAAATAAAAGAAGGTAGTGAGGCATTGATGCCAAAATTAGAAAAGTTCATCGAAGAGGTGTTCGGTATTCCAGAGGTAACACAATCTACGTATTTGAGCCAGTTGTCGAAAAAAGTAGATACTCTGGTCAGACAAAATTATCAAGCAGAACCAGAAAAAGAGATATACTGATGAAAGAAAAATTTAAAGACAGCAAACTGACCGGCAGCATCAAGATAAAGATGGATGAAGCCAAAGGCACTTGGGAAGCAGACAAAGAAACGATAGTTTCCCACATCATTAGAATTTGTGAGGAATACCAGAGACAGCGAGACACGCTAACGCTACGCCAGCTGTATTACCAGTTAGTGGCAAATGACATCATTCCGAACCACGATAAGGTGTACAAGAAGTTAGGCGGCATCAAAGATGACGTAGTTTATGCCGGATTAGTTGATTGGTCAATATTTGAGGACAGAGGTAGAAAGCCAATGGTTGCTTACTATGAGGATAGTGTGGCATCCGCTTTGGAAGCTACCGCCAGAATGTTCCGATTACATAAGCAGGACGGTCAGCCGAACCTCATCGAAGTTTGGACCGAGAAGGATGCTATATCTGGTATCTTGAACAGGGTGTGTAATCCCTATAACGTGGATTTGGTAGTGAACAAAGGCTACAGTTCCTCAACTGCTATGTATGATGCCTATGATCGTTTTGTAGAAGAAATTCTGGCGAATAGAAAAGTTATAATTCTGTACTTCGGAGATCACGACCCAAGTGGTCTGGATATGATTAGAGACATTAGAGAAAGGCTGATGTTTATGTTTACCAATGGCGAGCAGTTATTGGAGCACGAAATCATTCAAGAATGGTGGGAACGAGAAGAGCATACGTACTACGACATAGCTGATGTTGAAGGCTACGAAGATATTATAGAACTGTTCGACAGCGAAGAAAGTAGTGCAGCTGTTATGGACAAGTTTGAGCAAGGTAAGGTAGCTTTGTTCATAAAAGAAAATGACTTGTTCCAGATAAAGCCTATTGGTTTAACTATGGAGCAAATTAAGTATTTCAATCCACCGCCAAACCCTGCTAAAATTACAGACCCAAGAGCAGCAGAGTATGTACGTCAGCACGGAAACATTAGCTGGGAAGTAGATGCCTTAACTCCTTCAACTATGCGTGAGATTGTAGAAAAGGAAATTAAGTCGTATATGGATTTAGGTATCTACGAAAAGGTGTTAGCCAGAGAGGTAGAGGACAAAGCGAAAATTATCAAAATAGTCGAGGAACTAAAAGAAGAAGATGAAGAATAACGAAGAGCAGTTGCTTACCATCAAATTTGATGGTGCTTGTGATAACAATTCCAAGTTGAAGTTTATGGGTATCGGAGTAGCTGTCTGGATTGACGGCAAAAGAGATACTGATTTAGACTTTACCAAAATGGCAGGAAGTGGGACTAATAACATTGCAGAATGGGAAGGACTTGTCGAAGCGTTGAAAATGGCTTATGCTTATATGACTACCGTAAATCCAAACATCAGAGTTAGGATTTACGGAGATAGTCAGTTGATAGTTTACCAGTTCAACGGCAGGTACGAAATCAAGAAAGAGGAATTTCTGGATTACTACAAAGAAGCTAAAAGGTTAAGAAATGCTTTAGGTGGTAGATTGAAAAGAGTAGAGTGGATACCCAGAAAAGACAATGGGGATGCAGATATTTTGTCCAAAAAAGCTATACGTGATTATTTAGTAAAAAATAATATGATTTAAGACAAAATAAATTTGGTTATAAACAAAATTATGATTACTTTTACTGCATCATTATAAACATCCAGATATATGACACAAGATTTTAAATTAAGAATGCTGAACCTATTAAATTGGATAGGTGCAGATGTTACCGACCCAGAAAAGCAAACGCAACTGGCTACGGTAAAATTAGAACTCCAGAGAGAGTTAAACAGCTTCCAAGTTACTTCGTTACATCGAGACGATTTAATCGGAGTAGGATTAGTTCCAAGCCCTTCATTAGATATGGAGCGATTAGCTTCTAAAATGTCGGACGATTACTGCGAGCAACTATTCCACCAGCATTTGCATACAATAGCTACGGACGGCTTTGACGTTCTTACTATTGAAAATGCTATTTCAGTACTACGTAATTTGTGTACTGATATTTGTGCTAATCCAGATGAAGATATGGTAGCACCAGTAAGTATGCGAGAGTTCAAAGACTTTGTGCATTCATTAGATACTGATAGTAGAACAGAGTGGGACTACAAGCAGTTAACGTTAGGACTTTCAACTTTGAAATCGGAGTTAAAGTCTTATAGTGATTTAGGTACGTATGAGACCTACAAAGATTTGATTGAAAATTTAACCATATATTCGACAGTATGCGAGCAGTAGATAACTTAGATAGATTGCTACAGCTTCCGCCTGTAGCGAAATCGGTAGAAGAGAATAAAATGAATTATGCCGTAAAGCCGGATACTTCAACTTTGACAGATGACCAAAGGGAGATATTTGATAGCTTTATGGAAGTAGTTAAGCAGCCAGAAGATGCTATCTGCATTCTAAAAGGTTATGCAGGAACTGGAAAGACGTACTTGACCACAATGTTGATGGAAGAGATTTTGAGTACGATGAACGTATCGGTAGCGGTTACTGCTCCGACTAACAAAGCAGTGAAGGTTCTGAAAAAACAGAGCAAGTTCTCGGAACAGGTAGTTAACCTTTGTTTCAGTACAATTCACTCGCTTCTGGGGCTTCGAGAGAAGATTGATGGTTATGGTAAGCAAACCTTCGTAAGAATGCGTGAGGAAGATGTAAAAGTTGGTCAGTACCAGATAATCATTGTAGATGAAAGTTCTATGCTGGCAGATGAATTATTCGACCAGCTTATGTCTTATACGAAAGTGTATAATTTGAAGTTGATATTCATTGGCGATCCAGCACAAATTCCGCCTGTTAATCAAGGAGAGTTTGTTCTTTTTACTCCAGAGGGAGAAAAGAAATACGAAGCCACCGTAGGAAGTCTTACGCAGGTACTTCGTCAGTCGTTGGATAATCCAATTATCAGTATGACGATGAAGATAAGAAATGCGATAGGCAGAGATGTAGCTATTCCAATACGAAATGATGCTTTTGACGAAGAAACTATGGACGGAGTGTACTTTATGACCGGAGACGATAAAGAAGCGTTCTATGCCATCCTAAAGCGTTATTTTGTAAGTGATAATTTCAAAGAGGATGCAGACTTTATGAAGATTGTAGCCTATACGAACAAGACTGTTAGGATTTTCAACACCAGAGTTAGGAAAATGATTTATGGGGATGAGCGTACCAAGATAATGGTAGGAGAAAAGCTAATTGCTAATAAGCCTATAATGGATGATAACGATAGCGTATTGTTTAGCACTAACGATGAGTTTGAGGTGGTAAGCTACGTAATAAACTCTGGTCACTTCAAAGGGGTAGAGTTCAATTATTATGAAGCCATTGTCAATTCCTACAGTATGGGGAATAGAATGATTAAAATCATTCACGAAAGTTCGCAAGAAGATTACGATTTGGTTCTGGAGCATTTATTGTCAGAAGCCAAAGCTGTGAAACAAGGAACTTGGGATGCGGCAGGTAAGTGGAAAGACTTTTACGCCTTCCAGACGATATTTGCGGATGTTAACTATAATTATGCGATAACAGCCCATAAAAGTCAAGGCTCAACTTACGGTAACGTAGTGGTAATTGAAAGTGATATTGACATCAACAGACGTATTGTTGAACGTAACCGTATCAAGTACACGGCTTTTACCAGACCGAAGCATAAGTTGTTCATAGTGACATAGATAATATTGAAACAGCTGGATGCTGTAGTGATGTTTGTTTTGAAAAAACCGCCAGTTGCTGGGCGGTTTTTTCTTTTAAAAATAATTAGTTTTTTGTTTGGTTATAAACAAAATTATTCATAGATTTACATCATTATTAATACAATTAAATACAGCAACAAAATGAGAAAAGTAATGAGCCCACAAGACGTAGCACACGCTTGGGCAAATCAGCATCAAGACGAAGCACGCAACTCAAATGGAAGTTTCTACTTCTGGAAAGACACAATCTACAGCTATGGTAGCCACTTTCCGATTGCAAAACACGTTACCAACGAACAAGGCGAACGTGCTACTTTGATTACTTCACGTACCTACAGTTCGACAACTTCTGGTCACGTTAGTATTGTTAGATCAGCAGCCAATCACAAAAATCTGATTTACTGTCACAACCCAGAGTGGGGTGTTAAAGACAACTTGAATGTATGGATTACGGAAGCTGAAAATACAGCAGCTTGTTTAGTAAAAGCACGCAAGCCAGAAAAGTACATACTTGAACTTGGACAAATCGAGGCATCAGCTAAAAAGTATGCAGACTTTATGGGAGCAGAACTTCCAGAGCGTTTGTTAGCAATCACTGGTGCAAAAAACAGTGAAGAGTACACGGCTTATATGCTAAAGAAAAAATCACTTCTGGAAGCGGAAGCAAAAGCAGAAAAGGCACGTCAGTTAAAGCAGTTCAACAAAACGCTTAAAAAATGGGAGAAAGGCGAAATCGGTAGAATGACTGCTCGAAGCCCTAAAAATATAGATTATGTTAGAATGACCAAAGATGATGAGGTTGAGACCTCGCAAGGCGTAAAAATACCTAAAGCAGTAGCCCAAAGATTTTACGACAGATTAGTTTCTGGTCAAGTTAAGGAAGGAGACCCCTTCTTGAATTTCACTGTAAAAACAGCAAATGCTACAGAGGTAGTAATAGGCTGTCATCGTTACAAAATGGCGTATATCAGCAAGTTTGTAGCAAAACACTTTTAGTATTATGGAAGCAACTTACTACACGTCAGAATGGTATTTGCGAGTTGGACAGCACGGTGGGGTCGATTTTAAAGACCTTGCCGCTGCTTTACAGCACGCAGAGAGCAGCAAAATGGGTTCTACTCGAAAAGCCCACGAAGAATTTTTTAGCCCACAAGGTATCGAGTATGTGGGTGTTACTGGGGATGGCGACAAGTTTGCCATAATGTACGTTACGCAATGGTACATTGATTACATAGCAAGTATTCCTTGTTTCAAGGATGACAAAGCAAGAGAGGCTTGGAACAAAGCCGCTAAAGAATGTTTGGAGACCGGAAACACGGTAATTGGTAACTATAACGAATAAAGAGATGAGTTTATTACACCCAGAATTTGAAAGTCTCATTTGCACTGTAGCAGAAGAAATGAGAATAGCCCACCAGCTTGATTTTGAGATGGCGGTGGACACGCCAGAGAACTTGGCAAATCATAAGTTCTTGCAGGCATTAGAAATGAAATGTTGGATTTATGGTCAAGTTGACCTTGACCCAGAAGTAGCTAAAAAGCTATTCCTGCTTCCAGAGTTCAAAGGCAGAATTTACTACTTGGGTAGCGATGATCTGTACAGTACTTGTGATGACGGTACTGATGAATGGTTTGATGAAGGTTGGGAAGATTACGAATATCAATTATGGGTACGATGAAGAAGATAGTCATTTTAGATTTTGGAAACGGAGAAGTTTACGTTTATGACTATGATAGCGGCAGATACGATGATGCCGGAGACTTCGTAGATTATCTACACGAAATTGGAGATATTGGTTCTGGTCAAAATAACTGCCAATGGATGGTCGTAGAGGACCTAAAAATAAACATCAAGTAGCCTGCAAATTAATTGCAGGTTTACTTGTTTATAAACAAAATTCTTTGTAGATTTACTTCATTATTAATCCATATAAATACAGCAACAATGGAAGCAGTAAAGATTACCATAGACGACATCAAGGCACTACTGCCGGAACGTACATCCTTAATCTACGTTGACAGAAACGATAGTCTGGATGAGCATTTGGAACTTGTACAGAAATGTATCAAGGCAAACAGCTACGATGCGATAAACGAAAACATAGACGATTGGTATTTGGATGCCTCGCACCAGTCCATCGATGATTATGTTAAAGAATTGAAAGAAGAATTGCAGGCTAAATTCGGTATCAGTGAAGAAGAGGCTGAAAGTTTAGCTGATGAGCACGAAGATCAGATACGTGACACAATCTATGACCGATGCAATGATGATACCGTTAAGGATTTGATACGTAACACCAGCAAAGTGATTTGCTTTTATGATACTGGCTACATAGCAGACAGTGAAAGCTGGTGCTGGTCAGAAAAAGACGTTCAAAAGGAACGCCAGAGAATTAAGAAAATCTTGAAAGTTAGAGGAACTGATAAGTACGATGCCAGAATTGAAATGATGATTAGACAGGCATCCTACGGTGGTCAGCTTGTAATCTATTTTAGAGAGAGCATTGATTGCTTAATCGGAGATTACGATGAAAATGGTAAGCAGTTTGAGCCAACGACCATCAAGTTCACGTCTCCAGTAATTGCAATTATAGACACGTCCGGTGGCTCTGGAGATGATTGTTGGCTTGAAGGTCACGAAGTATCAATGCCTCTGGTTAGAAATAACTTGTTCGTATGCAAGTGTGTTAAATATTCATACACGTACGAGGTATGTGGAATGGTATCTGACTGGTGTGATAGTACGGTAGTTCACTGGAGCGAAAAGCCTTTGAAAACCAAATCAACGATAGAGCCGAGTAACTTAAACGATGCGATGGAAAGACAAGCTGCTCTTGACCAGATTTACAAAGCAGGCGGATGTACCTCTGGGGATATGAACATAACCAGACACAGGGACGTTAAGTACATAAATGACTTCCCTTGCGGTAACAAGTGTACGAAGTGTGGGACTTTTTGGGTAGATTAGCCAGTTCTGGGCAGTTAAATAGAAAATGCCTAAATTTGGACAGTTAACCAAAAATACATCGAGAAATGAAGAAATTAATGATTTTAGTGCTGGCATTGTTTACCGTAACTGCCAGCACTTCACAAGTAGTAAAGTTAGAGCACGTAGCCTACACAATTTATTTCGATACACAGCTTAAACAGCCATTGTGTACGTATTATGTTTTAGAGCCTACGGAACTGGGCGGAGACTTCAATAGAACTACCTTCAAAGCAGACCCTTTGATTTTAAGTACTATGCAAGGACAGGATGCTGATTATTATCTATCTGGATTTGATAGAGGGCATTTGTCTCCAAACGATGACTTTAGGTTTGATTTAACCGTACAACTGGAGAGTATGTATTATACAAATTGCGTTCCTCAAAACAGTACGCTAAACAGAGGTACTTGGAAGTCATTAGAAAATTATGTTAGGGTACTGGCTATATTCAGTCCGGTGCAAGTATGGACTGGAGTTACATACGGAAATAGTACCAGCACGATAGGCAAGCTGGTAGTTCCAGTTTACTTCTGGAAACTGATAAAAGTGAATGGGAATTACGAAGCATACCACATACCAAATTCCAGTCCGTTGTCGAAGAACTTCTCGGATTACAAAATACCAGTAGAAGAATTGCTTCTTACGATGATGGAGTGGCGTAAATAAGTAATCAATTAAATTTTCAGATATGAATGAAGCAGCAGAAACAATGGTTTCTAAATTAAAAGAGAAGTTGGCTAAAATAGCACACTTCGAGTTTATCAAGAAAGATGGGAGCACCAGAGAGGCGTTTGGAACGCTTAATCCAGAGTTAATCCCAAAGTATGATGAGAAGAAGGTAGAAGGGCTGGTATCGGCTTCCTATGCAGTAAGTGAGACCTTATCGACAGGTATCAATGAAAAGCATACGGTGTTAGACCCAGACAGCTTCGATGTTCATCGTAAAGTGCTGGCAGATGCCCTTATTCCTTTCCAGCCAAAGGAGTACACGGAGAAGGACAAGCCAGAGAATTTGATTATCTACTATGACCTTGAAAGCAAGGGATGGAGACAATGTTATTCAGACAGTGTTACGAGAGTGTACTAATGCTTCACTTCACAAAGAAACCAGCGTAATTGCTGGTTTTTTAGCTTAAAATAATTAGCTTTTTGTTTGTTTATAAACAAAATTATTAGTAGATTTACTCTTTATTAATCCATAAAATTACAACAAGATGAGCACAGCAACAGTTTCAGCAGAAGTGGTAAAAACTTCATTATCAAAATTAGCAATAGGCAACGAGTTCAGATCAGCCGGAAGTCAAAAACGATGGATGGTAGCCGAAGTGAATATGGAAGCGGAAGTTCCATACGTTCACATATTCAACGAAAAAGTAAACTACCGCTTGAAAGGTAAGTGTACTACAGAAGAGATTTATGTTCTTGTTAATGACAACGGAAACACGCTTCCATTGAAAAGCAAAGATGACTGGTCAAAACAAATCGCTACAACCATCAAAAAGCATTTAGATACAAAAGCACCACAGGCTACAGTTACAAAGCCTAAAACGGCTTCAAAATCGACCAAAGCTATTGTTATGGTTGAAGCACCTAAAACTACGGAGAAACCTAAAAAACAGACTACTTTTGAGAAAGTAATGGTAATCCACAAAAAGGCTGCAAAACAGAAAGCAGGTTTTGTAGATACCAATCCAGCTTTACCGTTTAATGAGGCAGAGCATTCAAATATCAAATAAGTTAGTTATCAGCAATTTATCTACTCAAAATTTTGGTTTAATCAAAAATTTTGAGTAGATTTACACTTTATAAAAATCAATAAATATGTCAAGAATTAAGTCAGAGCGTTACAGCAGAGATTACAGCAATGGGGAGTTAGCTTTAGCCCTAAAATTTTATAACATTACACGTAAGTTCAGTCAAGAAAAGTTGCCTGTTATCGAGGATGTAAGTTTAGTTACCGAAGAAAACATAGATTGGTTTCTGCGTACAGCAAAGGAAAGCGGTTTTGACGTTTACGGCACACGTTTGAAACGTATGTTTGAGCAGCAAGTTATCGATACCGACCTGCACGGAGACAAGCCAAAAGTTTATACCAGTTACTACGGTAATGTTCCGGTGTTAGACTTGTTCAACGTAGTCAAGGTTAGAATTGCTCTTTACGCTCCAAAGTACCAAAAAGCCCACCAGAATTGTCCGTCTCTTGCTCCATCCAAAGAACTGTTGTCAGACATCAAAAATGACCTCATAGGACCGCCAGAGTACACAGTACGCTACGAACAGGAAATTTCAAAATTAGATGCAGCCAAAGTGTATCAAGAATTGATTGCTCTCGGTAATGGTAGAGATGTAGCCATCCTATGTTACGAAAAGCCGCCAGATTTTTGCCATCGTCACATCGCTGCTAATTGGTTTAAAGACGAGTTAGGTATCGAACTAATCGAGTTTCCTTTTAAGTAGCCAAAAAATAATTTTAAAGTTATTTTGTTTTTAACGAAAATTTGACATACATTTGTCGATAGTTAAATGCGAGTAAGGTGTAATTAAACTGCACGCTGTACATCCAGTATGGAAGGTCCGCTTACTACGGAAACTCGCTCTAAATTTTTCCAGATGAAAAGCCAAGAATTAGAAATTACAGGGTGTGCTAACTCTGGCTGTGGATGGGCTTGCTGCTCGTTCCAAAAGAAAAGCCACATTATCATTATGCCACAAGAGTTTGCAGACATTCCAGAGAATGACCGCAAACATTTGTCTATTATAGACGATGATTATCTTGGTGGGATGAAGGTACACTGTAACGCAAAAGATACTTCAAATTGCGATGGTGGTTATAAGCCGGTGCACTGCGGTATTTATCCGCTTTGGGCAAAGTCATTAAGTGAGACGAGTTTGTACCGAAGTAATAAATGTCCGTTACCAGATCACGTTGTAGATGCTACAGCCAAAGATGTTCTGGCTACGATGCAAGCATACGGTAGAGACAAGCTGATACCAGTAGAAGAGTTTGAAACCTTCTTGTCAACTGTGTATATCGATAACTACAGTAAGTTTGATGAAGGTAGAGCAGTTAAATAGTACCCACGTGAAAGTGGTCAGAGAGATGGAAGATAATCTTCGTGCTCTGTATCCAGCCAGAATGGTCATAGCTTCTACGCTTGAAGAGATAATGAAATGTTTGGATAGTGGACACTCCTACGGAGTATTTATAGCAAAAAGACTTGTAGCCTACGTACTTTGTTACGAAGATGACTATAAGTTTTCTGCGTTTATAGAGAAAACAAATACGCTGGAAAGCTACAGAGGAAAGGGATACAATTACGCACTTATGGATAAGGTCGAAAGGTCTTTGAAACTGGAAAGTATCAGTTTTATGGTAGCAATGGTAAGCCCATTCAACGCAGGTAGTTTGGCGGCATTCAAGAAAGTAGGGTTCTCGGAACACAAAAAAGTACAATACCAGAAAGAGAAGAGAGTAATAGTTACAAAGCAGCTTTTATGATAAGAGTTAATCCAGAAATAGTAAAAAGTAATTTTGAAATAGCCCAGAAGTATCTGGAAAGTAGAGGTGTAAAGGCATCAGTGATGCAGAAACACTTTTACGGTTCTTTGTGTATAGATGAAGCATTGGACGGAAGCTATTATCAGCTTTGGGGACAGCATTATGGGTCTTTCAACTATCTTATTGGAAAGTCGTTAGAGTTGAATGCAGACTATGCCGGTGGTATAGTTTCCAGTATAGAAGAAGCGGTACAGTTGCGAGATAAGTACACTACAGCCGAGAAACCGTTCAAAGGCTACATTCCCTTCAACTGGAATGATGACAGAGAAGGTTTAGACTTCGAGGAAGGAGTGGCATTGTTACAGGTTTGCAATAGCATTCAGAATGAATACTTCAACTGCTCGAATGTTATGATAACTGCTGGATGTTTGCACGATAACGTTCCGAGTAATTCAAAGTTCTTCGAGTTGTGTGAGCAGCTTCGATTTTTTGGGTGTGAGAATGTTAGTGTAGGCGGTAGCTTCTGGTTGCAAGTATCAAACTTCCATCCGATTGTAGAAGAATGCAGGCTTGGGGAGTTTATCATTTACGGCACTATTCCATTTTTGTCGAGAGAAGATACGATAAAGGGAAGTCCAGCGATCAAGGTGGAACTTCCGATATTGCAGGTACATAAAACAAGAAAGCAAGTGGTAGTAGCCGGTGGTTCTACTTATTTTGATGCAAAGAATAGCGAGGTCCTTACGAAAGGATTTACGTTCATACAGCAGAGTACGGAGTACACAATTTTATCCTACGAAGATACTCTGACCGTAAACAGCGGAGATAAGATAGAGTTCCTGCCAGATTACCATTCATTAATAAAAATATTGAAGTAATGCAAAAGAATAATTGGGCTGATGAGGTGGGTAGTAGTACCTACGGTTTTGAGTTAGAGTTCGCAGATACGAACAATGCAGATTTGGTGCTTCCTACTGGTTATGAGTGGACGAAGAATGATTTAACCAGAATGCACAACTCGGACGGTAGTGCTGTTACCAAAACAGGAAAGCACGGTGGCGAAATCAATACCAGACCCTACAATTATACGCCAGATGATTTAGCTGAATTGAAATGGTTTATTGACCATTTGAGAGAGCACGGTGGCTACCTAATGTGGAATGAGGGCTTTGATGCTCACTTCTACATCAAGCACCTTCCGCTGGATGTTATCAAGAGAATTTTCGAGTTAAGTTATTATACAGCTACGCACGTAAAAAAGATATTTAAGTTTGCAAATTGGTTTGAAAATAAGTATCTTGCACCCAATCCAGACTACAGTTATGTGAGGAAAGTTAACGCTGTTGAAAGTATCGATGAGATACCAGCAATCTTTGCAAATGGTAGCCAGAAAGGTCACATCAGATTTATGATTAACCTTGTACCGATTACGAAAATTGGTACGGTAGAATTTAGGTTATTCAATTCGTCTTGGGACTTCGAGGAAATGGATGAGTGTATCAGATTTATGTATTCGTTTATCGATTACGCCTACAAGAATACTGATACGTCAAAGTACAAAGAATTGAACAGTGTTGAAGCCTGTGAGAAAGCCTTCAACGTTGATATGAAGAAAACGCCAGACTATCACGCTCCATTGATTTGGGCGGAAGAGCATACCAACAATATGACACTTGTTGGGGAAGGGTTCAAGAAGAATAGAGTGGTAATGAATAAGATTGTGGATGCTACGAAGGGCTTTGATAAAGTTCACGTAGTAAATTCCTTTTTTATGGACATCGAGCAGGTTCTGTGTCAAAGCAGAAATGTAGTATTGTACACGAAGGAGTTATTCACATTTGTAGCCTACAAAATCATTTTAGAAGATGATTTTCTGTTTGAGTTACAAGAACCGTTTGCGTTCCTTGAAATTGATAAAGGTACTAAAGCTGAAAGACTGGCAAAACTCTATATGTTCGAGCAAGTTAAGAAATGCTTGGCAGGGAATGCACACCAGAACCGCAGACTTAATGACTTCCAGAAGAACCGAGATAGTATCTTGGCAAAAATGCTTCCAGATGCACAGAAAGTAGTAGAGAGGTTCAAAGGTAGCAGCATCCAGATAGTGAAAGGCGATTTGGAAGATGCTTTGAATAATGTTCACGGTCTGACGAATGAGATTATCGTTTACCAGACAGAATTTAATCAGCACGAGAGATCAGCCAGCAACAGTTTGTCATCATACTCTGGAATAGAGTGGAAGCGTTGGAATACGTTCTACGCAAAGTTAGACATCAGCACCGTTCCGTACATTGTGGTAAGCAAGAATAAGTTCTTGGGTCTGGACAAAGTATTGAGAGATGGTAGAACGTTTTTATACTCAAATGTAGAGATAAAGACTTCAAACCGCTACAGTGCAAGACCGAACACTCCAGTAATGTACAAGAAGATACCAGATGACCACGTGATTACTAAAAATAGCACAATCAAGTATATCAGAGCAAGTATGAGTGAGATAGATTACCTGCGAAGTATTTACTTGAAGAAAGACATCCTGCTTGGTGGGGCTATTTTCAACTATCTGTGGTTCGTAGATGACTTCTTAATAGGAGCAACGATGTTCGACTATTCAAAGCAAGCACAATCTGCCGGAGACAAGGTTTGGATGAAATCAGATTTTGTAGTTGACAGTGCTATTCCGAAACTATCCAAACTGCTAATAATGGCAGTGAAGGCGAAAGAGTTCAAGGAAGAGTTAGACTTCAAGTATAGAACCAGCGTAGATGTGATTACGACTACAGTTTTCTCCAATAATTCAGTAAGTATGAAGTACAGGGGAGTGTTTGAGTTAGACAAGAGAGAGAACGGCAAATTGTATTACGATGCGAAAGCCGGTTCTATGCCGAGTATGAAATCAGTAATAGCGGAGTACCTTCAAAAATCAAAATAAAGATGAGCAGATTTAGTTTAGTAGAAATAGACATAGACGAAGTAGTATTCGTAGAGAAGAACGCTCGCTATATGGAGCAGACTACCTTCAATCAGTTGGTAGATAATATCAGAAGAGACGGAGAACTGTCATCAGTTCCCTTTACTATCTTGTTAGAGAATGGTAAGGACAAAGGCAAGTACGAAGTAATATCTGGTAATCATAGGGTAAAGGCAGCAAAGATGGCAGGGCTATCGAGAATAACGGTAATGTTCGTACCAGAGAGCCAGATCACGAATGATGAGAAGAGAGCAATACAATTATCTCACAATTCCATAACAGGTCAAGATGATTTAGAAATCCTTCGACAGTTAGTAGATGAGATACAGAATACCGACTACAAGGAATACGCTCACATTGACGAAAGCGTATTTGAGAAGTTAGACAGTTATGATTACTCCATCATACAACCGAAGCACGATGTAGTAGGCTTCAACTTCATTTTCTTTGACAGCGATAAAGATGTACTCGAAGAGGTACTTGCAGCAGTGGAAGAAAGTATGGACAAAGATGAGGAAGTAGTGTTGTTCCCTAAAGCAGCATTAGAAAACTTCCAGAAGATAGTTTCAGAGATACAGAAGAAGCATAACATCAAAAGTTTTGGAATAACTGTATTGAAAATGGCAGAGATTGCAGGTCAATCTTTAGTAAAGAATACAAAAGAGGACAAGAAGTAAACAGTTTTGACACAAACTGTATCAAATACCGAGTAGAATGAAACAGAAAAGACAGAAAACGGAGCATAAGAAAGTAATTTCTGCATTAAAGGAAGGAACACCATTAGACACAGTTTTGTTGGATAATGGAATTTTGGTTACAACCATAAAGGAATGGAGAAAGGATGTAAAGGACTTTGATAAGGAATACCTTGAAGCTATTGGGCTTACTGCAAAACAGGAACAGTTCATAGAGCAATTTGGTAAGAAGATGTTAAACGTAGCAGCAGCTTGTGCAGCAGTAGGTATTCATAGAAGTACGTACTATATCTGGCTCGACACATCCGACACTTTTAAGGAGCATTTGAATATGCACGTAGAGAAGCTGAAAGATGATGCCGAGAGTATCTTATACCAAAAGCTATTCGTAGAGAAAGATTTGGGAGCATTCGACAGGTTCGCAAAGTCAAAGATGAGAGACAGAGGCTACGCAGAGCAGGTAACGAATACCAACATCAACGTCAGTACAGATATGTACAGCGGAAAGAGTTTGAAAGAGATAGACGAAGAAATCGAAGAACTACAGAAACAGCTTGGCACAAAATAGTCACATAGAGAGGGAATTGAAAAACAAGAAGCTGGAGAAACTCCAGCTTTTGAAGTTAGAGATGTATCGTAAAGACCCTATGTACTGGTTAGAGCACAGGTTTGGCGAGGACCCTAAAAGTTTTAACTGGGAACTCTGGGGCGGTGCTTACAAAGACCACGTATGGGATGGAGACAAGAACCCACTGATGGAAGCGTGGCGTAAGTTAGCCGAAGGGGAGAACGTAGGTATCGAAGCTGCTACAGGAACAGGAAAGACTTACTTCTTATCAAGGGTAGTGTACTGGTTCTTGGACGTGTACCCAGATAGTTTGGTAGTAACGTCTGCTCCGAAGAGAGATCAGCTTAAACTGCACCTTTGGGCAGAGATAACGAAGTCCTTCAATAAGTTCAAACGCATCCGCCCTAAAGCGGAGTTGTTCAGTTTACGTACTATCGTAGAGGCACAGGATGATACAGCTACGAAGAAGGCACGTAAGAATGCCGGAGAAGAAGAGGAAGCCGATTTATCTACAAGTTGGCAGGCAGTAGGATTTATTGCAGGAGCAGAGGCAGGTTCTGAAAGTGCTACGAAGGCACAAGGTTTCCACAGAAAGGATATGTTGATTATAATGGAAGAGTGTGCTGGTATGCCTATGCCAATTATGAATGCTTTTCAGAATACGTGTACAGGTGGTAACAATCCAATTCTGGCTGTAGGTAATCCAGACAGTGAGTTGGACGTACTACACCAGTTCTGCGAGCAACCAGACGTACACGCCTACAGAATATCAGCTATGGACTTTCCGAACGTAGTACTTGGAGAAGAGGTAGTAGCAGGAGCAGTTACAAGAAGGTCGATAGAAAGACGTAGGCTAAAGTACGGAGAGAAGTCTGGTTTATTCCAGTCTCGTGTACACGGCTTGTCTCCAGCACAGGCATCAGACAGTTTGATTATGAGAAGCTGGATAGAAGATGCTCTGGAATACGAAAGAGATTACGATGGAAGCTACAATGCAGTAGGTGTCGATGTCGCTAACTCGGAGACCGGAGATAAGGCTGCTACAGCTTGGGGTAGAGCAAACAGGCTATGTGAGGTATTCGAGTTCAAATGTCCTAATGCTACCCACTTGGCGTATAACATAATGTTCGATGAAGAAGAGTTGATGTTGAAGGGCTATGAGCAATACAAGCTACCTACGTTGCACGATTACGATATTATGGCACAGTGTATAGGGATAGATGCTGTTGGTGTCGGTGTAGCTACTGTAAATGCTTTTTTGGATAATGGATATAATGCTGTACCTTTGCAGGGTGGTCAGCTGGTATCAGTTATACCAGAGGATAATCAAGGTAAGCCTATGTACGCATTCGCAGGGCTACGTTCACAGATGTACTGGGAGTTGAGAGAGGATTTGAGAAATGGCTTGGTTCAGTTTGATATTGACAACCCAGCTATGATGCAAAGAATAATGGTCGAACTCACTACGCCACGTTTCAAGGTATCTTCGTCTAATGTACAGGTAGAACGAAAGGAAGATATTAAGAAAAGGCTTGGTGGGAAATCTCCAAACGTTGCTGATGCGATTGTATATTGGAACTGGGTACGAAAAGGTCACTATGTTCAAGGTGGAATTGCAGCACTGTCTGCCGGAGACTAAAAGTTGGTCTCCACCGTAGGAGCAATGTTAACTAAACCCCTATGAATGCTGGAAAGTTGAAAATCGAAGTTTAACACTAAATATCACTAAAAATGGCATCATTAGCAAAAGAAAAAGCTGTAAAAAGTAGCACAGGATTTAAAAAGGGTAAGATTGAGTTCTCCGATATGGTAAAAGCTAAAAAAGAAATAGATGGAAATGGAGATAATGTTGTACCTATTGCAAAAGTATCTGCATAAGGACGGCACAGAGAGTATGATCGTTCAAGTATTCTTTAAGCAAGGAGTAACTGCTCCAGCGGTAAGAGAGGTTAAAGCTGTACCAGCAGGTGGTAAATAGAAAGGTTAGGTTAATTGCTTGTAAAATAAAGGCGTAGTTAGTAAAATAATTACGCTTTTATTTGTTTATAAACAATATTATGATTAGTTTTACATCATAATATTAAAACAAGTAATTATGCAAAAGAATGTAAAAGTGCTGAAAGATGTGTTCCCAGCCCACAAAGTATTAGAAGCAGGTATGTCTGCTAAAGTTCACGTTAACGAGTTAAGCAATATGCACCTACGAAGAATGGTAGATGTATTGAATGACCCAGTTAAGTTCGGAAAGGTTGACTTCACGGTTAAACGCTCTGGTACAGGTTTAACCATTATAGCTGAATAGTATGAACCAGTCAGTACAAAAAGCTATAGCTACGTTAGAAAGCACTCTGTCCTTCTGGAAAGATGCTGAAAGAGGATTTAGAAGCGATGGTCAACTAATCGCTGATGCACTAAATGCCGGAATGCTTGAAGATACAGAAGAGGCTTTGGAAGCCTTGAAGAAGGAGTTCCCTTCTGGTATCATTGAAAAGCACTTCGATAAAGACAAGATAGTTCCAGAGCGAGATACCTTTGACCCAACAGCGTAATTTATGGAAGTAGTAGATAAGAATGGTAACATTGTACTGGTGTACGATAACCACTACGTAGTATTTGGCGGCACTGTTGTAAACGAAGCCCCAGAGGACACAGAATGGCAGGACGGTATAGATACCGATACCATAGAAGATTTAGATTGTTTCACTTGGGGCAGTCCTATCGAAAGTTTAGACGAATTGATAACCGCAGTAGAATATTAGTATGGCAGATAACAGAATATTTAAGTACGAATTGTCAATCTCGGATACGCAGGTTGTTACAGTTCCAGTAGGACACAAAGTACTATCGGTACAAACACAGAATGGAGTTCCTTGTATGTGGTGTCTGGTAGATACAGAAGAACCGACTACCGAAGGGCTTCTTATTAGAATGCACGGCACAGGTCATCCTGTGGGAAATGCAGAACATTTGGAGTTCATAGCCACCTTCCAGATAGGCGGTGGTAGTTTAGTGTATCACGTCTTTAAAGACACAAGAGGTGTATAGTATGGCAAAGTTTGGCGATTTAATCAAATAACAGAAAGCTGGTATTAATCCAGTTCCACAATCAAGATGGAGACACGCAGGCGAAAGTAATAAGCGAGGCGTTCTCCGATGAGGATTGTAAGGTAGTAACAATCGATGTTCTAAAGAACGAAGAACTCGCTGGATTGTTAAGAGTTAGAACCACTCCGCACTATATGTTGTACAAAGAAGGGCAGTTGACAGCCCGATTTGATAACACGGTTCAGATGTCGGAACTTACGGAAGCTATAACCAATAGAGTGTAGAAATAAAGTCCCCTCGTGCCGACCATTGGCAACCCTGTGTTTCATAACACCAGAGGGGACTATAATATTAGAAAGATGAAAAAGAACATTGTAATCGTAGGAGCAGGTATTGGTATATCAGCACAGCTGGCAAGAGTTTTGATGGATGATAGTTACAGCGGTGTAGTTCATATTGATATGGAGATGTCCAGAGAACAGATCAGCAGGGATATTGAAAGGCGTATGTCAGATATGGCTATGCCGATACAGAATGTCATAGATAACACGTTAAAGGAACTTGATACGTATGTTTATGACGACAGACCTCATCCGAACCCAGCCACACGGAAGTACAAAGGAAAAAACTTTGGTAGCCTGCGAAAATAATCGCAGGTTTATTTGTTTATAAACAAAATTAATAGTAGATTTACTCTTTATTAATCCACTTAAATACAGCAACGATGGACGTAAATTACAGATTATCAGATTTTGGATATGAAGCTAATGCAGAAGGTTATCAATTACTATACAGAGGTAAGAAGATAGGCGGAGCAGGCATTGTAGGAAAGTACAAAGGTAGAAAAAGACAGGAGCAAACTTTGGAGTATGTTAACTCTGCAAAAAGGGATATTTCATTAATAGTATCTGGCAAATGTCCAAAGCACTACGAAGGTGCTATAAACAGAATTAACGATATTCTGGTAGCGGAAGTATTAGGCGGTACGTTATCTGAAAGCGGACTGTATATGCTTAACCTTCCAGTACCGAAAGGCACGGTAGAAAACCAAGTTGACATCAAGATATTGTCAGCATACAGAACAGACTGGCAATGGTTAATGCAGGTAGTAACGACCATTGAAAACGAGCACAAGTTTCACGGTAAAGAAATGCAGTTTAATATCACGAAGTATTCTGCTACCATCCAGACGATAGATGATGAAGCTATAGTTATTAACCCAGTATTGTTTAGCAAGTACGGTACTTATGCTGGTACAGAAAAGATAGAAGCAGTTTATGCTTGTGTGCTTGATTACGCTAAATGGTATAGACTACAGAAATAATGACGATACCAGAAGAGATATACAGCCTCATAGAGCGTGGAGCATTGTTCGTAGTAAACGACAGTGCTGGTAAGGACAGTCAAGCAATGAAAATAAAGTTGCTTGAATTAGTTCCCAGAAACCAGCTGGTAATTGTACACGCCAACCTTCCAGAAGTAGAATGGGAAGGTAATATGGAGCATATCAAGAAGTACTCATACGATGTTCCGGTGTTTGAAGTAGTAGGAACGAAAACCTTCTTCGAGATGGTAGAGCACAGAGGGATGTTTCCGTCTCCGTCCCAGAGGCAATGTACTTCGGATTTGAAGAGAGCACCAATACAGAAGTTTATCAATAACTACGCTTGGGACAACAACTTCAAGATAGTTGTGAATTGTATGGGGCTTCGAGCACAAGAGAGTTCATCCAGAGCCAAGAAGATACAGTTCCAGTTCAAGAAGAATAACAGTGCAAAGCACAGGGAGCAATACGAATGGCTTCCAATACACGATATGCTGATAGAAGAAGTCTGGAGCACTATCAAGGATGCTGGTCAAGAACGACACTACGCATACGATTTGGGAATGTCCAGATTAAGTTGCTGCTTCTGCATAATGTCGAATGAACGTGATCTGCAAATAGCAGGTAAGCACCGTCCAGAATTGGCTGCTCGGTACATTGAAACCGAAGAACGCTTAAACTTCACTATGTCGATGGCGAAAGTGCCATTAAAAGACATTTTAGCCAGAAAATAATTGTAGCTTTATTTGGTTATAAACAAAATTATTTGTAGATTTACTTATTATTAATCCACAAAATCATTCACTATGTCAGCAACATTAGTAGGTCGAAAAGTTAAGGTAGTAGGTAGCATATACGGAACTATCAAAAAATCAAATAAGTTTGTTACGGAAGTTATTGGAGTTAATGGTACAGAGTACGGCATTCCGACTTCCCAGTTAGAGTTAGTTCACACTTACGAACTGACAGGCTACAAATTAAGCAAAGATAAAGACACCGGAGAACTGGTTAGCAATGGTGGTTTATTCGTAATAGAAGTTGAGTGGGTTTGTAGAGATAAGAAAAAGCTGGCATTCATAGCAGCTACAGAATATGGTTGTGACGGTTTTGAAATTACTAAAATAGTTAAGAAGAAATAATGACAGCAACAGCCACTACTCCCAGAAGCATTCCGTTCGACACTTTGTCGATGCTCCTTAAACTCGAAAAGGAGAACACAGGCGGTAAGTTCACAATCAAGTCGAAGAAAACTGGCAAGGATTTTACATACAGTATCAAACGCAGAAAGTTCAAAGGCGTTTGGAATACTCACATTTACGTAGAGCACAGTTATATGAACTTCCTGTATCTTGGTCACTTCAAAGATGGCGTAGTTCTGTACAAAGGCAAGGAAGTAGAAAAGCCGACAGCAAAAGGAATTGCTTGGGTTCTTAACCACCTTGAAGATAGTAAGCTACCAGAGCAGGCAGAACTGTTCCATTTAGGATGTTGCATAAGATGCGGCAAAACATTAACCGATGCTAAAAGCATAGAAGCAGGATTAGGTCCTCACTGTAGAAAATAAAGTTATGACAGGAACGCACACACTCGAAGAATTAAAAGCCAAGTCCGGTTTCAAGATGAGACCGGACGGCATTGTAGAAACAGGAACTAAAGATGTTCAGTTCTGGCAAGTAGTAGGTAACGGCAAGTACGGTACGTTTGGATGTAGTTTAAGTAATGATGATAAAGATGTTAGAACCAGTAAGTAAAACAGATCAAGCCATAGAACTTTGGAATAAGGGTCTTTGGGTTCAAGCCTTCGCTATATTCAGCACGTTCAAGTTAGGCTTCACGAAAGAGCAAAGAGAGTTATTGAAAATATGCCACGAGATGAATGCAGGTAACACTGCCTTCTACGAAAGGCTCGGATACAGCCACGATGCGGTACTGACTGATGCAGAGCAAATCATAAGAAGCGTCTATTCAAAGCAGCTGACAAAATAATTGTAGCTTTATTTGTTTATAACCAATTTAATTTATAGATTTACAGCAAATTAAAATGTCAGTCAAGAATGTCGGAAAAGCTGTTCGCAGATATAGGTACACCAAACGGAGAAGGCACTTGTGTAAGCAAGTACTTACTGTTCCGCTGTCTGGAAAGGGCAATTCCGCTTCATATAGCCACGTTATTTGAAAAGTATAACCTTGACTATGTTCAGCAGCATATCGTTGATTACGATAAGGCTCTGGAACGCAAGGAAGAGATTGATGATTATCTGGGCGATGTTCAATACAGAGTAATCGATAGGCTCGACCAAGTTAGTGAAGTTAAGAAGCTACAGGCTTACTTCAAAATGGATATAGGATTGTTGATTGATAAGATGAACAGTTTACCAGTAGCAGAAAAAGTAAAAATGATTTTAAACAAACCAGTATGAGAAACCCAGATTTAAGCATTGAAAAAACAATGCAAGTAATTGATTATGATAGAAAGACTATCATAGACACAAAAAACGAAGAAGGAGAAGTTTTGCACTTCGAGAATAAGGACGGTAAGCTGTTCTTTACCCACACGGACATCACAGATGGAGAAGAGGAAGAAGTAGTTATGGAAACTATAGGCAGATATAATTGGCAGCCTAAAGAAATGCAGTATTTAATAATAGCAATAAAGGTTCACTTCTTTTTTACTTACATAGAAAAAGGCGTGGACTATGAAAGTGTTACTACTAAAGAAAATCAGTACCTTCAAATGATTTTAGACACCAAAGAGTGGCACGACAATAAAGTAGGACAGCTACAGCAGATTGTAGAAATGAAAGATACTTCCAAAATCCTGTTTGAAGGAAAGGACGGAGAAAAGGTAGCACTACCAGAGGAACACAGCAAAGGTTTCATTATGGGCATTCAGTTGGCTCTGGAAGTTATAGGCAAGTTCCCAATATCGATAAGTAAAGAAGAGTAGTATGGCAATAGATTGGGGTGGCGTTAAAGCCAAGTTAGATGAGGCAGCTACGGCTGCTCGTGGAGAAGCTGACATTGATGCAGCTATGAATGTTTACAACGCAGCTGTAGTTGAAGCATTACAGCTGATGGTAAGCACGGCACTTGTTAATGGTGGTACGTGCGCCCCAAATGGTCCAGTAGCTGCCGCAACGATTTCGTAAATTTTAAACCAGATATAATGAAAAGAAACATTTTAGCTTTGATACAGTTGGCAGATAATCGCCAGTGTCTAATTAAGCGAGCAACAGGTACAGATGATATGGCTGATATGCCAGTAGTAGAGATTACCTTCTGTAAAGACTTTGAAGTAATTTTCTTTGAAGGCAAAATAACGCTTCCGTATAAGACGGAAGATCAGCGAGACGAAATGTTCGACAAGCTATGTAATGAAACTCCAGAAACTCTGACCAAGTGGTACAATGATGTATTGGACAGCAGTGGAATGGCAGAGTTGGTAAAGGAACTTGAAGAGAGTATTGAACAAGAAACACCGAACGCAGGCAATGGAGACACAAAGACCAATTAAGAAATTGACCGATAAGGAAGCATCAGACCTTCGAGATCAAGCTGCAATAGCTGCTTTGAAATTAGGTACAGGTATGAGTTCCGACTATGAAGCTAAAAAGGCTTATGAAGTAGCTGACAGGTTACTCGAACATAGAGTAGAAGGCAGGGATGTTATCGATATGCCTTGTAAGTGTAACGAGGCTCGACCGCAGAGAGTTATTCCAGTGGTAGAACCTTCTGACCGCCAGAAGCTAAATGAAGGCGTAGAAGCTAACTTCAAAGAGACGATGGACAAGATGAAACACCGTCTGGAGATGAAGCGACAGTCTCCGCCAAAATGGTTCTTGTGGGTAGTGATTGTTGTAGTGTTCCTTGCAAGCAATGCTGTCTGGTATTTGGCAGCAAGATTTTTAGGCTGGTTAGCCAGACTGTATTAAAAATTTGTATATTTGAAATCTTAATATTAACCATTAAATTATTGAAACGATGAAAAAAGTAATGTTATCGCTCGTACTGATTGCCTTTGCATTCACAACTTCTGTAGGCTATGCAGAAAAGTCTCAACCTGTAAAAGAACAGCCGGACTTGTTCGCCATTTCGAGTAACCATCCCTAAAGGGGAATTACTCTTGCAAGATATAAGCTGTTACCTGCTAATGCCTACACGGACGAAGAGATGTTCGCTGGTCAGAAATGACGACAGAGATAGGAAAGCAGAAGGACAGAAAGTGAAAACACTCTTGCCCCTTGTCGGTCTTTAAAACCGTTCAAATAGAAAACTAATTTGAAAAGCCCATCATTAATTTGATGGGCTTTTTTGTTGTTAGCCAAAAAGCCTTATCTTTGCGTAAATCAAATTCAGATATGATGGAACAGAACAAAGTAAACAATGTACCGAACATTAGATTGTTCGCAGACAGGGTGCTGGTAAAGATTATAACGCCAGCAGAAGTAACAACAGCCTCTGGTATATTTATACCGAACACCAACAACGAAGAGAAAACAAAGCAGGGTACTGTTCTAAAGATTTCTCCAAAAATCATCCGTGAGATGAAAGATGAGGACAAATTAGAAGAAGGAGATGTTTTGATGTTTTCAGCGTATGCAGGTTCAGACATCCAGTATAAGGGTTCTGAATTTAAGGTGTTACGTATCACGGATATATTCGGAGTTTTAGAACCAGAAACCAATGGCGAGTAACGAAACATTTGCAGACATTTTAGCAAGAAAGAAACAAGCACCGAAGCCGAGTATGATGGCAGAGGATGTTTCTTTGCCAGTAAAAGGCGGACGACAAACCCACCCAGAAGGAGTAACAACTTTGGGTGGTTTTCTTGCTGAATTAGGAAGCATACAGCCGGACTTCAACATCCAGTTGTTACCAGCATTAGAGAGGCTGGCTATTTGCAATAGTGAAATATCTTATGCAGTAGAAAACATCACTACGCTGGGTAACACAGTAGGCTCGTTTCCTAAAAACATATCGTTCGATGATGCTACACCAGACACTATGCAAAAAGAGATGATTGCAAGGTTGAAGGAACGTAGCAAAAAATGGTATGCGTACTCTGGCGGTATGAACTCACTGATTAATGACTTGCTTACGCAGTTAGCAATCAATGGAGCATTATCAGCAGAGAAAGTTCCGAGTAAACAACTTGACGGAATTGAAAAGGTAGTTATTGTAGCCCCTAAAACAATTCGTTTTAGCTTTGATAACAAAGCCGGTGTTTATACACCATATCAGTTGCCTACGTCTGGCGTTTATCAAGGAGATATAAACGGTATCAAGTTGAACCCTTTGACGTATGCTTATAAGGCGTACCGAAAAGTAGGCGAGAAGCCTTATGGTATTCCGCCATTCATTGCTGCATTGGATAGCATAGCGATCAGCCAAGACATCGGAGAGAATTTGAAGCACGTAGTTAAGAAGCTGGGTGTTCTTGGATTTTTAGAGGTATTGGTAAATGGTCCGAAACCGAAACAAGGAGAGGACGATGCTGCTTACTACAAACGTACAGAGCAGTACTTGCAGAATGTAATCCCAGAAGTAGAGAAAGGTATGGCGAAAGGGTATGTAGTTGGTTTCAACAATATGCACACTTTCAATATGCAGCCGACTACGGCAAACGTTCAAGGTGCTAAAGAACTGATTGAAGTTAACGATGTGAAGTTAATGGCAGGATTGAAGCAAGACCCTATGATGTTTGGGCGTAACTTCTCGACTACAGAAACTCTGGCACGTGTAATCTTGGCTAAAACTACTACACAGGTAACGAACTATCAAAAGATAGTGGCTACGTTCTTGGAAGAGTTGTTCTTGCTTGATTTGCAGTTAGCTGGTTATCCAGTTAAGAATGTTGAGGTGGAATTTGATGCTCCGATGATTGGAGACAACCAAAGGGACGAAGATACCAGAGGCAAGAAGATTGACAACTTGGATAAGTTATACAAGCAAGGTATTATCAGTCAACAGCAGAAAGCACAGGAACTTGGGTATGAGAAACCAGACCAAGAAGAGCCGAGAGCAGAGCCAGTTGACCCAAATGCTATAATCGACCCTAACGCACCGATTGACCCAAACGCTCCAAAGCCAAAGGATAAGAAGAAACCAGCTGACGGTAAAAATCCGACAGATCAGCCAGACCCAACAAAAAAGAAAGGTAAAGCTACCAATTCTGGATTGATGGCTTGGCAGAAAGCACTGGTAGAAACTTTCGACACTACGCCTACAGGTTTTTATACTGTGGACGTTTATTTGTCTGATGGAAGCTGTAGAGAGAATGTCCTAATGACAAAAACAATGTTTTTAGACAATATCGATGCGGAAGATGTAATAAGTATCACTGAATTGACTTCGTTCACTATAGGCGACCTTTCTACTATCTACGCAGAACAATTAGGCTCTTCTTGTGAAGAGTTTATGTACAGTTCGGAAGGTTGTAATTGTGATAGCCATAAGCCGGTGTCATTTGCCAAAGGAACTCCAGAAAGCACAATGCAGAACTTCATTGACCAGTATCTTGGTGCTACGACTGTGAAGTATGATAAAGCTACGAAGAAAGCGGTATCTGAAATAGGGAAAGCATTAGCTGCCCTTCCTGCTTCTGCTACAGAAAGTATGGCTCTGGATACAGTCTTGTTCACGCTGTACAAAAACTGGGGTAAGAATTTTACCAAACCACAGCAAGAAGTAATCAATAAGTTTGTGAAGAATATCTATTCGTTCTACAGAAAGGACGTTAGTATATTCAATGGAGCAGACAAAAGTAAGATACCAGCCTCTGTTTTCAATCAGATAGACTTACGTACTCTGGACTTCTACAAGAAGTCTGACAGCTTGTATTTAGGTAAGTTCATTACAGATGCTGATACGAAGAAAAAACTAACCGAGTTCATTAAGGATAACTACCTTAATGGAGATTTGCCATTAGGAGACAATCTGGAAGCTATGAGAGCCTTTGATGCAGGACTGGCTGACATATTTGAAAACAACAAATGGAAGTTAGTTAGAGTTATTACTACTACCGTGAACAAGATGAGAAATATTGCCGCTGTGAATTATATGAATGATGCAGCTGTGGAAGAGTTCGAGATTGTCGGTGTAGTTGATAGATTGCAATGCGGTTATTGTAGAGCATTACAAGGTAAGAAGTTTTCGGTAAGCAAAGCATTAGACAATGTGATGCAGATGACCAAAGCAGAGCCGAGTATGACAGGCATTGCAAGTCCCTTCATTAATTCGGTGTACAAAAAGCCAGACGAATTAGAAGGAGTTAGCCCAGCTGATTTACAGTTACAGGGTATTGGGCTTCCGCCATTTCACGCAAATTGTCGTGACCAAGCAGTAGCCATTTTGTAGTTAGCCAATTAATAATTAAGTTTGCAGTATGACAATGAAGAAAAAAATATACAGACACAGAATGCACTTCGACAAGGCAGAACTTGCCGGAAGTGTTTCTCTTGGTGCAGTAGGTATTTCGATGCCCACTATGGCAGGAGAGGCGTTAGAGGCGTACAGACAAGGTTTGAGTAGAAATAGAGATAGCTTGAATTTCGGTATGTTAGGTAACGACCCGAAATATTACAGTCAAGCATCGATGTCAGACATTATGCCGAAGCCAGAAGATTTTCTGGAAGTTCCATTTAGGCTAATTTCAGCTACGGTTGTAGGTGGCGGTACTTGGAAGGCTACAGATTTCTCGAATGCAGCAGTATTGAAAAAATCAGTACCTATGCTTGACGGAGTTCCGTTGTACAAAGATCACGAAACCGACTTGGATAACTGGGTAGGGTTAGTGAACGGAGTTAAATGGACAGCTGCTTTCAAAGATGCCAGCGGAATTGAAGTTCCTGCTGGGATTGATGGTTTAGTAGCTATTGACGTTAAGACCAATCCTAAAGTAGCAAGAGGTGTAGCTGCTGGTGCGATATTCTCCAATTCAGTTACAGTTGACTTTGACTGGGAGATGAGCCACACGTTTGAGAATGAGTACGACTTCTTTAATAAGATAGGTACTATTGGTTCAGACGGTAAGATGATTAGAAGAATTGTTGTAGGTATCAATGATTATCACGAAAGTTCTTTGGTATGGTTAGGGGCTGACCCTTTCGCCAAAGCAATTACGGAAGATGGTAACTTGAAGAATATCGACATCAGTTCAATTTATTCATATACGAAGCAATCGTTCTCGAAGTCAGCAAAACTGGTAGATGATACCGAAGATGCAGCCCCAGAGAATTTAGCTAACACTGAAAAGTTTAGCCTAAATTTTGCGTTAGCCGAAAATGTATTATCTTTGGCTCGTAGAACAGAAGTAGTTCAAAACAATAATAATCAAAATAACGAAGATATGAACAAATTTTTAGCAGCGTTCGTCTTGGCATTCGGAAAGAATTTCGGACTGAAAGATGGAGAAACGCCAACAGAAGAGCAGATGCTTGGTTTTATGAAGCAGTTATCGTTCAAGGATGATAACAGCGTTGTAGTATCGAAAGACCAGCACGCTGCTTTAGAGACATTCTCTTCAAAAGCATTGGAGATATTCAAAGCATCGAAGGAAGAAAACAAAGATGCTACAACAGTAGATGCTGTTCAGTTTATGGCAGAGCATACTTTTGTTGCTACTGAAAAGTTAACCGCTTTACAAGCTAAAGAAACGGAAGCTGCTACATTAGCTGCTGACAAAACAGCTTTAGAGACCAAAGTAACTTCGCTTACAGCGGAAGCAGAGGTTGGTAAGAAGTTTATCGGTATGAAACGTGCAGAGGCTATTCGTTTATACAAAGTGGCTGTAGGTGGAGAAGAGAAAGCAGATGCTGCTGTAATTGGTTTGTTCGAGAAAGCAGACAGTGAGGCTGTTGATGGCTTATTGAAACAATACACTAAAGAAGCTACCCACAAATTCAGTGGTAAGTGTGCTTCTTGTGGTTCTACTGAATTTGAGTTCCAGAGTTCAATGACAGGTGCAGAAGAGACAGAAACCGTAACGGTTAAACCAGAGGAAGTATCAGCGGAAGCTATGTACGCTAAATTCTCTGCGAGCAGTATGAACATCGGACGAACAAAAGATAATTAGAAACCTTTAAATTATTAGATATGTACACAATAGGGACAACACCTAAAACTATCTGTAAACTCGAAGAAAGCTACGCATTAAATGTAGGTGTTGTAGCCGATGCTGTATTACAGAGAGGAGCAATCGTGAAATTGAACACTGATGGTACAGTGTCAGCGATTGAGGCTGTTACAGACAAACCATTTGGAATGGTCACTGCTGGTAACAAGAAAGCCGATGAGGAAGTAACAGTACAGACAGAATTTTCTGCTGTAGTAAGATGTGCCGCTGACGGTGCTATTGCTATTGGCGATAACTTGTCTTGTTCTGGCATTCAAGCCGCAGGCGAGAAATTGAGTAAGTTCAAAAAATCAGTAGCGACTAACGTTGTGTCTGGTATTGCATTATCCGAAGCAGCCGATGGCGAGAGCGTGATGGTAGGTATCTTACGCACAAGTTCAATCCTGTAATTGTCAAATCACTAAAAAAGAGAAGAAATGTCAAGAATACAAGATACATTCGACAAAAGAGCCGCTGTAGTTAAGCAAACATTAGTTGCTAACAAAGGCGAAGTGCCGACAGGTAAACCAGCCGAAGGGTCTGGATTATTGTCTGCGGAAGCCATTAGAGAGAACATCCTTTTGGACTTCAAAGAATGCGTAACACAGGCAGACGTGTTGCGTGCAGGTAGCAAAGTTAGACGACCTATTGATTTATCATTAGAAGGACTTGTAAAAGAGAAATTCGGTTTTGGTTCAGTAGAGAGTTTTTATGCTGCTTTAGGTATTAATCCGTCATTCCATACTATGGATAGTTTGGCTTCTATGTCTGACTTCCAAGAAGGATACCGTTGGATTTTGCCGGAGATCGTTCGTGCTGCTGTTCAGTTAGGTTTACGTAGAAATCCAATCTACCCAGACTTGATTGCTGCCGAAGAAAGTGTTGACCAAAAGAAAGTAACGCTTCCACATATCAATATGTCGGATGCTACGCCAGAGGTGGTTAACGAAACTGAAACTATTCCAGTAGGAACTGTTTCTTTCGGAGAAAAAGACGTGAAGTTGAAAAAAATCGGTACTGGTTTGAAAATCTCTGATGAGGTTCAAAAATACGTATCCTTAAACATCCTTTCGTTGTACTTGCAAGATGCCGGTGTGAAACTTGGTCTTGGTATGGATACAATGGCTATTGACGTTCTTTTGAATGGCGATGGTGGTTCGGACAACTACGCTGCTCCAGTTATCGGTGTTGACAATACTGCAAATGGTATTGCTTACTTCGATTTATTGAGAGCGTGGATTAGAATGGGACGTTTAGGTAGATTACCTTCTGCGATGTTATCTAACGAAGCTGCTGCTTTGAAGATTTTACAGTTGTCAGAGTTCAAAGGTGCTAACTACAATAACGTTAAGCAAAATATCAACATCAAAACGCCAATCCCTCAATCGCAAGATTACTTGGTACACGGAGCAATGCCTTCGACACAAGTTCTTGGGTTATTAGACAACACGGCAGCTTTGTTGAAATTGAACGCTACTGCGTTGCAGGTGGAAAGTGCTCGTATTGCTGAAAGACAAATGAACGGAACGTATGTGACTATCACTACAGGTTTCGCTAAATTGTTCAGAGATGCGTTCTTGGTTATCGATGGTACTCAAAACTTCACTGCGTTCCCAGACTTTATGGACGTGAATGCAGCTGAAAGCGTAATCATCCGATAGTAGGTAAGTATTAATTCCTAAAAAGACAGATATGTACGTAAAGTTAAGAGATGCTGGAACTATTTTTCACGATGGGTCGCAAGACAAGTCAGTGACAGGTACGTTACCAGTTGAGGTAAAAGCATCAGCCAAAGTTAAAGAAGCAGTTAAGTCTGGTATCTTGGTAGAGGTTGATGAGAAGGAAGCAAAGATTGCTATCGAGAAAGCCGCTGGTAATGTAGAAGCCGCAGCTGCCATCAAAAATGCTGATAAAGATGCGAAAGCAGCTATTGAAACATTAGAAGGTACTGTAGCTACGCACGAAGCAACTATCGCCACTCACGTAGAGACGATTGCTGAACACGAAGCAACTATTGCTAACGCTAACGCTGAATTAGCTACTGCCAATGCAACTATCGCTGATTTGACTGCAAAGTTAGAGCAAGCAGGTAAAGACTTGGAAGCTAAAGATAAGGCTTACGAAAATGTAAAAGCTGAATTAGCAAAAGCTACTGCAAAAAAGTAGTCGAGTAAATTCACTGAATAAGCTAAAAGCCTTCTAAAAAGTTAAAGACTTTTAGAAGGCTTTATTCATTTAAAGAAATTAGATTATATGGCAGCACCAGACCACAGTACGCAGGATTTATACATTACGCAAATGGTTTATAACCGTTTGCCATTTCTGGCTGTTACAGCTACTAATGATGCTTTGATTAGTATGTTTATCTTGGAGATAATGTATGAATTAGAGATTTGTTTCAAAGTAGATAAAGACCTTGCAGAAGGCGACACCAGTAATATAGGTAAGGAAGAAAAGTATTCGATGCAACAAAGAGCAGTGATCGCTGATATTGTAGCAGTGAACATTTTGATAATGAAGATTGCTTCAAATATGGGCGGAGTTCCTGTAGGCGATGCAGACGGTACGAATACGAATAAGTTCTTGAAGAGAACTAAAGCTGGCTCTGTAGAAGTGGAGTGGGAACAGTTTGATACAAAGAAAGGTGGCGGTTTATTCTCGTCAGCAGAAACTCTGTTGAAATTGTATCAAGCATCCGCTGCTCGAAAAGCTGGTTTATTAGGTTGCGGCATTTGTTGGGATGCTACAGGTATGACGATTGCTTGTGGTTGTAACAAAGAGATGTCTCCGTTTATTGTAGTAGCTAACACTTGTACAAGTACAGGGCAATCAGTAGAAAGAGGATGAGTGGATTACTTTCACAGGCGGAAGAAGATGAGGCACGTGCAGCTATAAAGTTGGTCACGGATACTTTTATGGTAACGCCCATCGTTTACAAAATGCAGGTAGCAGTTCTGGACCGATTTGAAGAGGACAGGAATGGAGATTTTCAAACCTACAATTTAAGCGGTCTGGTAGAACCTGTAAAGAAGGAGATTGAAGAAGAGACGGAAGGTAGTAAGGATTTTGCCGATACTATGATTACGTTCAATCTGGAAGATTTGCAGGCACAAGATTTAATCACACCAGAGTTCGGTTTGAAGTTTACAGCAGAACAGGATTACTTCATTTCAAAGGGACGTACTTACCGCATCGCTGCTGGTCGCATTTATTCTCACTACATTGAAATTCCCATTGTTGCTGCTGATTCAGGCGGGCGTCATTTCACTGGATCCGGTCAACCTGCTGGTTGGACTGCTCTCATTACTGAAAGCCGCTGGCAGCCTCATTTTCTGGGTCATTATTGTGCGCTCTTTGATGAGTTGGGTCAGCCAGGGCCGTAGCCCCATTGAATATGTGCTGATGCAATTAACCGAACCGATGATGGCACCCATTCGCCGCATTATTCCGGCTATGGGCGGCATTGATTTCTCTGCCATGGGCGTAATTTTGATTCTGTATGTGCTCAACTATTTGGGCATGGATCTGTTCCCGGGGCTCTGGTATCAACTGAGAGTGCGGTGACACAGACTGATTCAGGTCTGGTTTTGCGGCTGTTTATTCAGCCCAAAGCCAGCCGGGATGCGATTGTTGGCCTGCATGGCGATGAGTTAAAAGTCGCCATTACCGCACCGCCGACAGATGGCCAGGCCAACGCACATCTGATCAAATTTCTGGCAAAACAGTTTCGCGTCGCAAAAAGTCAGATGGTGATCGAAAAGGGTGAACTGGGACGTCATAAACACGTCATTATTACTGGCCCACAGCAGCTTCCGCCTGTTGTTGCGGACTGTCTGAACTAAACCAACGGTAACGATATGCAAAAAGTTGTCCTCGCCACCGGCAATGCCGGTAAAGTGCGTGAGCTTGCTGATTTATTAAAAGACTTCGGTCTGGATATTATCGCGCAAACGGAATTAGGGGTGGATTCTGCGGAAGAAACCGGATTGACGTTTATTGAAAACGCCATTCTGAAAGCGCGCCATGCCGCAGGCGCAACCGGTCTGCCGGCCATCGCAGATGACTCTGGTCTGGCGGTGGATGCACTGGATGGCGCGCCGGGGATTTATTCAGCCCGTTATGCCGGGGAGCACGCCACCGACAGGGAAAACCCGGAGAAATTGCTTGCTGCAATGTCTGATGTCCCGGCTGACCAGACGGATCTTGGCATTTTTTACCGTGTAGGAAATGACAGCGGCCTGACGGTAGAAAGTTATGGTGAACAGGAACTTGTTCTTGTTGCTTCTCCCCTCTTCCCCGGGGCTGATTTCATGCTCTCTCATCAACACATACCGACAAGCTTCATCATCAACGAGCCACAGTGTGTTTTTCGTCAAATCTTTGAACACACACTTCGTCAGCGGCAAATTACTCTTGAAAATACAATAGAGTTATGGAGCATCGAGAGTATCAAACAGTGTGTAGCCGGCAATATTGGGGTCTCATATCTTCCTCGTTTTGCAGTGGAGAAGGAAATTATTTCGGGAGAGCTTAAGGAGCTGATTTTTTCCCAGATCGGAAG